>ENA-OXUB01000003-OXUB01000003.1-human-gut-metagenome-genome-assembly--contig:-NODE-3-length-305742-cov-27.974592_pt1 | contig 305742 bp, 283 predicted proteins | sample MGYA00249345_ERZ652652 | MGnify/ENA primary metagenome ERZ652652 (study PRJEB26925, sample SAMN05826496) | human gut metagenome | biome: ENVO:2100002; feature: ENVO:00000062; material: ENVO:00002003... | reverse complement strand
ACTAAGGCCTACAGTGGACTTTCACCACCTAGTTAGCGCCCATGCCGGGCGCACCACGAGAAATCGTCCCTTAGTCAATTCATTTGGCTGAGGGGCGATTTTTGGTCCTGAATGCAATCCATTATCAAAATTCTGACTGAATAACATTGGAGGGACATCATCATGAAAAAACAATCACTGGTCGTCATGACACTCGCTCTGGGATTACTCGTCCTAAGCGGCTGCGGCAAAAAGCAAACCAGCAATCAGGATAAGGTCTTTAAAACCACGGCGCAGGCCAACGTGATCACCGTTGATCCCAACCGGGCAACGGATGTCGGCAGTTATTTAGCCATCAATCAGGTGTTAGAGGGCCTTTATAAACAAAATAATCAGGGGAAAATTGTGCCGTCTGTGGCAACTAAAATTGTCAAGCCGACCAACCATGGTAAGACCTACACGTTCACCCTCCGAAAAACCGCGAAGTGGAATGATGGCAAACGGGTGACAGCCTACGACTTCGTTAATTCAGCGCGGCGTCAGGTTGAACCCAAAACAAAGTCTCAGCGGGCCGGTCATTTGAGTGATTTGGTGAACTACACCAAAGTGAACACCGGGAAATTAACCCCCAAAAGGTTAGGAATTAAGGCCCTTGGCAACGACAAACTCCAAATTAATCTGAGCCACGCCGTCCCCTACTACAACTACGTCATTGCCACGCAAATCTATCCAATCGAAACGTCCGCGCTTGCCAAATGGGGGAATCAATACGGGCAGGATTCATCGCATGCCGTTTCCGACGGCGCCTACCAAATTCGTAACTGGAATTCCTCGAAGGATACTTGGAATCTCGTGACCAACCCGAAGTACTACGATGCAAAGCGGGTCGCCATTAAAAAGATTCACTTCCAAGTGGTTGGTTCGCCCCAGACGAGCTTTAAACTGTTTCAATCAGGATCGGTTGACGAAACTCAAATTTCCGGGAGTTGGGTCAACGATGCCAGAAAACAGTTTAAAAACGAGCTCAAGATTCGCCAATACGGCCAGCTCGCATTTATCCCGTGGAACAACTATGACAAGACCACCCGTAATTTGAACCTTCGCCGGGCAATTAGTTACGCCATCAACCGCAAGCAATTGGCCAAACACGTCTTAAACGATGGCTCAACCCCGGCACAATCAGTCGTTCCTGAAGGTGAGGTCAAGGATGCAAGCGGCAAGGACTTCAACGCCGGTGTCACCCATAAATTGACGTATAATTTAGCCACGGCCAAAAAGTATTTTGCCCGGGCTCAGCAGCAGCTTGGCCGAAAGAAGATTAGTTTTCAGTTAATTTCTGCTGACACCGACGCCTATAAAGCCGTGGCGGAATACATTCAGGCACAGTCCAAAAAGATTTCGCCAGATCTGGATGTGTCCGTTCGGTCGCTGCCCCTTCAGCAAGAAATTTCGAACTTTTCCAATCACAACTTCCAGGCCGGAACGCTTGGGTGGTCCACCGACTTCCCTGATCCAATCGACTACCTGAATTTGGCTTCCAAAGCGGGCGTGATCAACTTCACCAAGTGGACCAATCCGAAGTATCAGGCCCTCATCGATCAAATTAACGACACGAAAAATCAGACCCCGGCGCAACGGATTAAGCTTCAGCAGCGCGCCGCCAGCCTTTTGAACCAACTACAAGGGGTCACGCCACTCTATCAATACTCATCAGTCCATTTGTTAAGCAATAAAGTCAAAGGTGTCGATTATCCACTCATTGGCTACCAGAAGTATGAATATGGCAGCTGGAAGTAACGGAGGTAAATAATGGTAAAAATTGGCATCGCAAGTAACCACCTCATCCATCCAAATCCACGATTTGACACAAACTATATTGACTACATCCAAATTGACTACGTGAACGGTATTAAGCGGGCCGCCGGCTTACCCTTCGTTCTTCCGCTGGGCGACCCAGCCGACGCCGGCGACTACATTGACAGCATTGACGGTCTTCTGCTTTCAGGCGGCCAGGGCGTTACCCCCGCCCTTTACGGCGAGGAGCCCCTCAGAGAAGTGGCCGAAACGGACGTTTATCGAGATCAATTTGAAATTGCCCTGGTCAAAGCCGCCGTGGCAGCGGGAAAACCAATCCTTGGTATCTGCCGGGGAATCCAAATCCTAAACGTTGCCCTTGGCGGCACCCTCTACCAAGACGTCTACAAACAGGCCGGCGCCTCGTTGAAACATAATCAATACCCGACTTCTTGGGAAATTCCCACCCACCACATCACAACGACTGCCGGCTCGTGGCTAAACCAGATTTTGGGTAACCGTTTTTTAGTCAACTCATTTCACCATCAAGGCATTCATCAACTTGGAGATCATTTAAAACCGATCGCTGCCAGTGATGATCAGGTCGTCGAAGGGATTGAGTCTGAGGACGGTAACGTGATCGGCGTGGAATTTCACCCGGAAATGATGGCGGAAAAACATCCCGAATTTCAACGGATTTTCAATTATTTCGTTGATCGGGCAAAATCGCCAAAATAAATCGATCAAAAAACAAGGTGCATCCGAGTCGCATTAAAACGACATCGATGCACCTTTTTTCTGCATTGGTGGGCAAACCCTCATTACCCGTTTGATAATCTAGCCACCGTTTTTCTCGCATAATCTGCGGCATCGGCACATTCCTCAGGGGTTGGATGAGACTGGTTGATGACCCCAAGCGCACCGCGGCCCATGTAACCCCGGTCAACGATTTGGATCCGGTCATCCCGCAAAGCCCGGTGAGTTTGGTTATAAATCGACATTTTCCAGTTTGATGTACTGAAGACGGCAATTTGTTTAACCTGTTCGTAGGTTAATTGATGCAAAAATTCACGCAGATGCCCGTCCAACTGCGAACCGACGTACGGGGCACCCCCAACAAACAATAGATCCACCGGTTCTGCCAGTGGCTGATCGGTTGTTTGCGCGGTCACGCCCACAGCTTGAGCAACCGCATCGGCAAGTTTCTTGGTGCTTCCAGAACGCGAATAGTAACGAACGGCAATTTTCATTTGAAATCAGTTCCTTCTTCATTGATTACTCCTGATTATACGCGTCATTGGCCTCAAGAAATAAAATAAATGGCTATCCTTGCTTTTTAAAGTCTACAATTGTAGACTGTAATTGTTGAATGATTTAACCGAAAAGCAAGGTCGGCCTTAATGACCGGCAAAGGAGGGGTCAAATATGGCAAATAAGAACGATAAAATGGCGGGGATGAACCACCAACCGGAACCGGATTCGATGACCGATTCTGATATGAAGATGCCCGAAGACGATCACCAGACCATGAAGGGTATGAAAATGATATCCGAGCATCCAAACTCAATGGCGGGGATGGATCATGGCCACATGAAAATGGATCACGATCACGCGTCAATGGATCATCATATGGCCATGAATGATCAATCCATGGACGACATGGATATGAGCGGCGATATGATGATGCATGGCGGTCATATGATGCACATGGGGAATTTAAAGCAGAAATTCTGGGCGTCAGTGGTTCTCGCAATTCCGGTATTGCTACTAGCCCCCATCATGGGCCTTAACATTTCAATTTTGAATTTTAACGCTCCGCTGATAACGGGGATCATCATCATTTTATTTGATACCGCCCTCTACTTTTACGGCGGCGCTCCCTTTTTAAAGGGTGCCAAGTACGAATTGCAGGATAAATCACCAGAAATGATGACGCTGGTCACGCTGGGGATTTCGGTTTCGTATTTTTACAGTCTGTATGCATTCATCGCAAATAACTTCTTGAGCCCAGCCAATCACGTGATGGACTTCTCATTCGAATTGGCAACCCTGATTTTAATTATGTTGCTGGGCCACTGGATCGAAATGAACGCCTTGATGGGAGCCGGCGACGCGCTACAAAAAATGGCCGCCCTGCTTCCTAAGACCGCTCATCTGGTAACGGCTGATGGTGAAGTCCAAGACGTTAAAGTTGCCGATTTAAAGGTCGGCCAGTTGTTTCAGGTTCGGGCAGGTGAAAGCATCCCTGCCGATGGAACAGTCACTGATGGGCAATCCACCATTAACGAAGCGCTGGTCACCGGTGAATCCGCCGCTGTTTCCAAGCAGGTTGGCGATAAGGTCATCGGGGGGGCCACCAATAATAACGGCACGCTAACCGTCAAAATTACCGGAACCGGTGATTCGGGCTACCTGTCACAAGTCATGAAGATGGTCCAAAATGCGCAGCAATCCAAATCAAAAGCCGAGGATAAGGCCGATAAGGTTGCGAAATATCTCTTTTATGCAGCCTTCTTCGTCGGCATCATCGCCTTCTTTGCATGGCTGCCGCAGGGCTTAGAAACGGCCATGACCAGAATGGTCACCGTTTTCGTCATTGCCTGCCCCCACGCTTTGGGGCTCGCAATTCCCCTAGTGGTTTCCCGCTCAACGTCAATTGGCGCCCAAAATGGGCTGCTTGTTCGTAATCGCCAGGCAATTGAGGAAAGTCAACGGGTTAGTCACGTCCTGTTAGACAAAACCGGAACGTTGACGGAAGGCAAATTCACGGTGAACGCCCTGGTACCAACCGCAAAAACCGATCAAAAAACATTGTTGGCCCACTTGGCAGCCTTGGAAAGCAACTCAACTCACCCGTTGGCCCAGGCAATTATTGCCAAAGCCCAAAGTGAACACGTCAAAGTTGCTTCGGCAGCCAACTCACAAACCATTCCTGGTGTTGGGATTTCCGGTGATATTGATGGCACCCACTATACAATTGTGAACGGTAAGTACCTGCAGCAGCAAGGTATCACCTATGACCAAGCGAGTGCAGACCAATGGGCCGAAAAGGGAAATTCCGTTAGTTTTCTGCTCGCTGATGATCAGGTTCAAGGAATGGTCGCGGAAGGTGACACCATTAAGACCGGCGCGAAATCCTTAATTAGCAGCCTTAAGTCTCGTGGTATCACACCAGTCATGTTGACCGGAGATAACCAGAAGGCCGCTGAACACGTCGCCCATTTGTTGGGATTAGATGAATTTCACGCCGGCCTGCTGCCAAATGATAAGCAAAAGATTGTCGCAAAATATCAGGCTGCCGGCCACCACGTAATTATGGTTGGTGACGGTGTCAACGACGCGCCAAGCTTGGCTCAGGCCAACATTGGAATTGCGATTGGCGCAGGAACCGACGTGGCAATTGACTCGGCGGATGTCATCTTAGTTAAGTCCGATCCAAGTGATATCAACCACTTCCTTGATTTAGCAAAATTGACCAATCGAAAAATGGTTCAAAACCTCTGGTGGGGAGCCGGCTACAACATCGTTGCGATTCCCCTTGCCGCCGGAATCCTGGCGTTTGCCGGCTTGATCCTCGATCCAGCCGTTGGGGCCGCCGTCATGGGCCTTTCCACGGTAATCGTTGCGCTAAACGCGATGGGCCTGACTGGCAAGAAGATCACAGCCGCGACTGCTTAATCTTTCTTGTTCAAAACTAACTATAACAGTAAAAACAATCTAAAATCTGGCGTTGCTGGTATTGAAGACATCAATACTGCGGCGCCAGATTTTAGATTGTTTGTTAGTAATTATGAAGCGCCATCCCCGATGAACTTGTTAATATCAACTGAATTTTAACCATCTCAAGACTCAACTGCCGATACAATCTCGGCAACTTCGTGGTTGATGCGTTTGATAACGTCTGAAACCAACAGATATTTATCGGGGTGCGCCGTTTGTTCAATCAGATCTTTGATCTTATCGGCTTCAGCCTTTGGATAGTAGTCCTTCAAAAGACCCGAATTGATTAAGAGAATTGCCAACATAACCGTTTGATCGGCCGGTTCCTTATCACCCAAAAGGTCATTGTAAACCTCAGTAACCAATCGATAAGCCATCGTTTGGGTCACATAGTAGCGCCGATCGTCTTCTTCGATGCGGCCAGATTTAATCAGTGAGTCGCAAACGGCTTTGGCAAAGGTTAACACCCGGCGCTTTCGAAGTGAAAGAACGGCGCTTTTAACGTAATTAACCATCGTTTCGGGATCGCGACCCTTGAGATCACGTAAAATTGGTTGAAGATAATCGATATCGGTCGTTTCAACTGGCGCAACCACCATCCGATTAGCACCCGTTGTTCGAACTGTCCGGCTGCGCATTAATTCAACGAGCTCCGAAATTAACAGGCATGCGGCAATTCGCCGATCCTTGAATGCGTTTAACTTGGGCTTTTGGTTTAAAACCAAAATTGTGAATGCTTGGGTATAACTGATTTCTTTCATAATAAACATCCTTTCCCCTAAAACAATCGTGCCTAACCTCTCTCAAGTTAAAGGTAGCTTATTTTGGAAGCCCATTCAAGAAAACGGATTCATTATTCCATCTGATTAAACCAACCCTCTAAATTCCGATTTATTTTGCCTGCTTAACCGGCACCTTGTCCCCAAGGATCAAATCAATCAACTGATCCTTTTGAAGACCATTCACATAGTAATTAAGATCAACATTTTTCAGTACTCCCTCAAGATCTTCGCGGCGAATTTTAACGCCAACCAGGGTATCAATTAATTCTTGGTGATTGCCCTTGCCAAAGAAGTCACCATTGATAGAAAGCGCCTTAATTTTCCCATTGTCAACGGTTACATAAACCTCGACGGTCCCAACGTTCGCTAAATGAACGTCATGTTCAAACTGATATTCCGGGGCAGCCCCGTAATTCCAATCCCAATTCTTATATTTCCGGGCAGCCAGTTCGTCAATCTGCCGCCAATCATCGTCAGTTAACGTGTAATACTTGATGTCCTTATCGGAAGTGACCCCCACAATCTTTCGGGTCATGATTTGCATGAATTCTTCAGGCGTAAGGTTCTGATATTCAGGAGCCAGATGACTGCGAATATCAGTAACCCGAGCTTTAACCGACTTAATTCCCTTCGAGATCAACTTCTTTTCATTCGGTGTCAACGACTGCACCATACTGTCATAGTCAATATCAAGCATCAGTGAAAAGCCACCGTAAATCCGGTGATTAATAATTGCCATCGCTCCGCCGGAGATCTTCTTGCCATCCACGGTCAGGTCATTACGGCCGCTGTCCACAATATTTTTCACCCCTAACGATTTTAGAGCGTCGATTGCTGGTCGATACATTTTGGAAAAGTTTCCGTATAAATCCGGAGTTGCCTCATCGGCTAAGAAACAGAAGTTGATTCCGTGGCGGTCACAATAAACTGATCCCCCACCGGTGTCGCGGCGGACAACCTGAATATGCCGCTGATCAACGATCTGCTGATTAATTTCCTGACGGGCGTTTTGAAACTGGCCAATTTCGATCTTCGGATCACAATTATACGGAAACAGAATTGGCTCATCCAAAAATAAATGGTTCATACACCAAACCTGACTGGCTAATGCAAGAGCGCCATCGTAAATTCGCTTACCATCACGCTTTAATTCGACAACGTACATTCGAAATCCCCCTATAAATTACCAATAATGTCATTCATATCCTGAGTCAATCTGAAGCTTTGATTTTGAACCGCTTCAGGAATTTGATAGTCCTTTTGATTGACCATCACATATCGAGCATTGGGGTTCTGGCTAGTCATCCGCCAAAACGGCTGGCGAATAATCCACGGTGTCGTATTACCGACCCCAATTTCGAGAAACAAGACCTTCTTACCAGCCCACTTATCAATAAACTGATGGTAAAGGGTTGATTCGCGGTGCCACTCAGCGTCTTCAACCATGCCGGCATCGGTCCGCTTATTAACCTCAAGCGGGGCCCCACAATTTGGGCATCTCGGAATGAGATCTTCTGGAACCCGCATATTCCGCTGATCCCGCACCATTTGGCGAATTAAATCATCGTTGCGGTAAGTCACGGGCGTACAAAATTTCGAACATTGCAGCCGCGAATACTGTCCCTGATAATTAAATACCCGATCCCGGTCAAAATGGGCCTTTTCTAACGTATTATCGCCATTGGTATTGATAATTGTGTAGTTAATTTTCTGGCCATCGAGAAATTGCTGAAAATGATGGTACAGTTTGCCTTCCGGCTGTTCAATGCCGTTCAATAGAACAAACCGGCTTTCAAACGCCCAGTATTCCGACCAATCCTCAAAATCGGCCAGAAAGCCTTGCAGCATATCATAGAAGTGATACTTTTCGATAAAGTCAGCAAATGGCTTTTCAAACCGTGGTCCGGTATACATGAATCCATCGGCAGCCGGCATCCCCGCGCCAATTCCAATGACCGTTGCGTCAGCTTCAGTTATCAATGATCGGAGTTGATCAGCTTCGGTCCCGGATTGTTGGGCCGTCCGCCAAATTTCAGTTGTCTGTTTCATGATCTCTTTCGCTCCAAACTTTGTTGATACAATTCGTAATCGGTTTCATTATTAACGGCGAAAATCACGTCAGGCGCCTGCGGTTGATCCCTCAGAAAATCAGTAACCGTTTTGATGGCAATTTGCGCCGCCAGATCATGAGGAAAACGAAACTCCCCAGTTGAAATACAACAAAAGGCAATCTCAGATAACCCCTTCTTCGTCGCCAGTGTCATACACGAACGGTATGACTTTGCCAGCAAATCCCGCCGCAGCGGGGTTACTTGGTGAATAATAACGGGGCCAACCGTGTGAATAACGTTGGCTGCGGGGAGGTTAAATCCCGGGGTAATCTTAGCATTTCCAACTGCCTCCACGGTCTCATCACCCATCGCTTGTTGATCAGCCAATCTGAGCTGAATACCAGCTTTCGTGTGAATTTGGTTATCCAAACAATGGTGATTGGGAATAAAGCACCCTAACATTCTTGAATTCGCTGGGTTCACGATCGCGGCCACTGCCAGCTGAGTCAAATCACCGCGCCACAAGTAAATTTTGGGACGAATAGCCGTTAAATCCGCCTTTTGAATAATTGGTTTCTCATGGATAAGGTGGTCCAGATACTGATCCTGAATCTTGATAAATTGACGACTCGCCGGCGCGGGTTCTCGGAGATTGAATAATCGATGCAACAATCGTCTCTGACCGGCCTCATCGTCAGGAATCGGCTCGGGTTTAACATGCAGCTCATTGACCCGTTCCGTTTGTAAATAGTCGATTAGATATTGGCGTCGTTGCTGCTGACTGGTCATATCTCCTCCCCCTTTCTCACATGGTCGTTCTTACATTCAAAAAATTACGCATTCTTCAAAGCGTCAAACGCCGACTCGTCAACATCGGTTAATTTCACCAGCCAATTTTCGTTGTCGTTGGCTGAATTTAACAGTTTTGGATCGTCTTCAAGTTTGGTGTTCTTTGCAACGACCTTTCCTGATAAGGGTGCCGGAACATCGAGAACCGTCTTGGAGGCTTCAAGCTTGGCGATCGGATCGCCCTTGGCAACATCATCGTCGTTCTTGAACTCAACGTAGCCAACCGTTCCAATATCATCCTGTAATTCAGGGGTTAATGAAATGGTGTAAGTGCCGTTTTCTTCGTCAACAAATAAATAATCTCCACGTTTTTTCATAAATGATTTTCCTTTCGTTTTTAACAAGTTATTGATACTTATTGAAATAATCAACCGATCCCTGACGGGTCTCTTCGCGAATTTCATCCCGGGTTTGCTTGGATAACGATCCGCCAAAGTCCATAAATTCAACGATATCTTTAAACGCATTCGCCGGAATTGCGAGATCGTGCCACTTCTCATCCGTGAGCGACAGGTCAATCTGATCTTCCTTACCAGCCGCCAGTTTAGGTACAAAGTCCGGTTCGGTAATAAACATCGATGAACCACCGACCATGTCCGCATGCTGCAAAGCTTCCAGCGCCTTGTCGGCGGAATTAATCCCGCCGGTGGCGATCACTGGCACTTTGCCTTTCATATGGTTAGTGACAACATCATTAACCAGCTCACCACGGTGGTTGCCAGAACGGACTTTCTCCCGAAAAATATCGTGACCCCAACTAGCGATGGCAAAGTACTGGACATCGGCAACGTCTAACAGTCTGTCGAAATACTGATTAAATTCATCAACTGTGTAGCCAATTTCCGATCCCCTGGTTTCTTCCGGGGTACCCCGAAAGCCAATGATGAATTGATCAGCATGTTCCTCATCGACAACCCGTTGAACGGCCTGCATGACTTCAACACCAAACCGGGCGCGATTTTCAACTGACTGAGCGCCATATTCATCCGTGCGCTGATTTGAAAACTTTGAGAAGAACTGTTGGGGAAGCAGACGCTGAGCATTAGAAATTTCGACCCCGTCAAAGCCAGCTTTAATTGCCCTGCGCGTTGCGTCCGCGTATTGCTGAATCACGTGGTGAATCTTGCGTTGGCTCATCGCCAGTACTTCATGTTTAACTGGGGAATTAAGGTGCATCTCACTGGGCCCATAAACAACCCCGAAGTCTTTCAAGCTAATCCGGGCAAATCGACCAGCATGGGTCAATTGAAGAATGGCTTTCGCACCACTTGCCTTCATCGCCTTGGCTAACCGCGACAACCCCTTGATATATGTGTCATTTCGGACACTCGGGCCGTACTCAAAAAGTTGCGCATATTCTTCAATATACGCAGCGGTCGTGATCTGAAGCGGGGCAGACTTTGCCCGGCGTTTTGCATACGCGACATCCGCATCCGTAACGTAACCTTCACTGGTTGATGCGTTGAGCGTAATTGGATTAAGCGAAAATCGATTTGGTAACTGAATACCATTTGGAAATGTGATTGGTAAGAATAATGGTTGATACTTACTCGTGACTTGTTGTGTCATATTCGCTGAAAATACCTCCATCCCATTGCACACTATTATTTTATGCGTAATTCAAGTATACCACGGGACAGCTGCTTTTGTGAAAGCGGTTCATTGATTGCTATATTAATGTTTATAATGGGTTGACGATCGGTCAAAAGAGCTGGTTATCTGCGCTTTCCATGACGCTAACTAGTTGCTCTAAAAGTTGCTAGCACTGTTAGGGACGAATAACCGACGTGGTGCTCTTCCCCTGTCCCTGGGCCTGAACTTTGATCTGATAGGGAATACTTTCTTGCAGCATTGTCACATGACTGATAATGCCGATCATCCGACTATTGCTCTCAATATTTTCCAAGGCACCCATGGCCATTGCCAACGACTCTTGATCCAACGATCCAAATCCCTCGTCAACAAATAACGTATCAATGCTAATGCCACCAGATTCGTTTTGAATCACTTCGCCCAGCGCCAGGGCCAAGCTTAACGCGGCAATAAAACTCTCACCGCCGGACAACGTGTGAACACTGCGCGTTTGGCCAACGTTATCATCATAAACGTCAATTTCCAAGCCGGTATCTTTCTGGTAGGTGCCGGCTTCCTTATGAAGCTGCAGGAAGTACCGTCCCGAACTCAACTGTTTCAAATGTTCATTGGCAACTTGCAAAATTTCAATTAATTCTGCTCGCAAGACGTATCGTTCCAAACCAAGCTTGGCGTCACTATCACCACTCACCGTCTGAACCAGTTGCTCAAGTTCAGTCGTCTGTTCCAACTGGTCATGAATTGCCGCGTCATTTTGTTTGATCCGTTTAAGACGGTCATTATTAAATAACGCCACATCGTGCGCCTTTGAATAGCGATCGGTTAATTCGTCTCGAATAGCTGCTAACTGCGCAACCCGGGCTTTTTTCGCATCCAAATCCACAGGTTGATGATCACCAATAATCTTTTGGTAAGTTGTAATCGCTGCGGCAACGTTCTTTAGTTGATCTTGATAATCCACCAGTTGGGCTTGCTTTTTATCCAGCGTGTCAAGCTGGCTCAGAAGTTCTTGCAGAATGTGCCAGTCAGTTGTGTGGAACTGCTGATTGATCGCAGTTGTAAGGGCGTTCTGAATCTTGGCAATCTTATTTTTCGTGTCAGCCATTGACCGATCCAGGGTCATCTTTTTCCCATTGGCCGTCGCTAATTCAGCAGCCGCGTTCTGAAGCGCCTGGCGATTATCCGACACCGCCTGGTCAAAGTTGGCACTCAGTCGTTTTAATTCTGCCAAATGATCATCCAGTTCCTGTAAATTTGCAAAATCGGCCGGCAAGCTCTCCTGGACATCATTGAGCTGAACTTGGTATTTTTGGTAGGCACTCTGGGCGTCTTGGTAATCTACTTGAAGTTGATCGACTTGTTTCTGAGAAGTTTCCAGCTGCTGTTGAATTGTCTCCTGCCGTTCGGCTTTCCGTTTAAGGTCACTAAGCTGTTTGTCGAGAAGCTGCTGCTGATTTTGATTATCTGCCAACTGATTGGCAACCAGCTGGGAAAGGGCTGGCAAACTTTGGGTCTCCTCATTGGCAACTTCTCGCTGTTTAAACTCAGTCAGAAGGGCCGCAAAATCTTGCTCAAGGCGTTGCTTCTGATCGCTTAAGCGCTTATTTTCTTCGCTAAGTTTCGAGCTGGCCCCGGCCTGACGGCTTTTAATCGTCTGCAATTGCTGTTCAGCCTGCTTAATCTGGGTATCGCTGACCTGTGGTAAATCCGCCACTTGCGCGGGACTGGGATGAGTTCGGCTTCCACAAACCGGGCATGGCGTTCCGGGCGCCAGTTGATCGACAAGGTTGGCAATTTGATTACTAAGCCAAGTATTTCGCAACTGATCATACGCGGTTTGTTGCGAAGTCACTTGCACGGTAAGATCGTCAAGCCGCTTGGAATCACGATTGATTTGTTCGGTCAGCTGCTGAATGCCCGTCTGGCGATCAGTCAACTGGTCAACCTGCTTTTTGGCATTTAGCAGCCATTCGCCAGTTTGCCTGAGTTGTGCAAGCGAATCACTAATTGCCGGCCGCTCAGCCAATTTTTCGGCTAACTGATTAGATCGTTGGTTTAGATCCGCAATTTGCTGCTTTTGGGCCGTCAGATGATCATTGATCTTGGCAAAGGTTGTTTGGGCGCTGGTTAATTGATCCTTTAAAGTTGCTACTTTTTGGAAAGCAGGTCGTTGCCGGACTAAGATGGTTTGGTCATGCAATCGTTGATCCTGACTGGATTGCTGCCGTTGTAATTGTTGCTGAGTTGCCTGTTGGTCCGCTTGACGCTTTGAAGATCGATTAATCGCCCCTAAAATGGTCGTTAACTGCTCCTGATCAGCCTCAACGTCCGCTTGAAGCTCCTGTAGCCGATCATACTGCGGCTTCAAAGTGTTAGCCCACGTCAGATGTTCGATCTGCTGCTGTAATTGGCGATATTGATCCTGTTGCGATTGAAGGGTGATCTGCTGTTGCTTCTGGCGCTCCAAACCCATAATTTGATCATTCATTCGCGCGTCGTTGGAAAGTTGCGTATTGGCCGTTTCATAGTTCGTTTGCGCGGTCAATTGCTGCTTCTGGATGTCTTTCAACGCTGCAGTTGCCTGCACTTGTTGGGCAGTTAAAACAGCGATTTGATCGGAAACCGGTTGGTTAGCAATGTCGGCAGGGGCGTCCAGCCATTGAACCTGCTTCAAGTCCTGTTCAATCGCATTATTTGCGGTTTTGATCTTAGCCTTCTGGGCCTTCAGCATGTCCTTGAGCGCATCCCCCCACCGTTGATAAAGTTGGGTTCGAAAAATTTTCCGCAGAACGGTTTCTTTGTCGGTACTTGAGGCCACCAGGAACCGCCGAAAGTCCCCTTGCGGCAAGAGAACGATTTGAACAAACTGTTTCGGGCCAATTTGGAGAACGTCACGCAATTTAATGTTAATATCCCGCATTTTGGTGATTTCCTGCTGTTTCTTGCCCTGGTCATCAAAAATCGCCAATTTACCCGTGCTTTCATAAGTCTTTTGGCCGGTCCCACGTTTCTTATCAAGGGTTTGTTTGGGTTGCCGGTTGACCTGATAAACCGTCCCCTGGTGTTCAAACGTTAAGTCGACTTCCGTTGGCACCCGGGGATCCGCAAAGTCCGACCGCAGGCTTTGAGCCGAACGATCGTCAGTTGCGCTCTCTCCGTACAATGCAAAGGTAATGGCATCAAAAATCGTGGTTTTGCCGCTACCGGTTTTGCCAGAAATCAAAAAGACGGAGGCCCCAGCCAATTTCGTAAAATCAATGGTTTCATGTTCATATGGACCAAAATTGATGAGTGTTAATTGCAATGGTTTCATGATTGCTGACCCTCCTTACGGGCAATCTTGAGGGCCGCTTGTGCCCACTTTCGCTGTTGAGTCGTCAGTTCATCCTTTGCAATCTGCTGATAGAAACCAGAAAGCAAATCCATGGGATTCTTCTGGCGAATTTGGGCCCCCGACTCGCCGCCGGCAAACACTTGCGAATCGTATCCGTGCAGGCGATCAAGTGAAATAATATTCGGGTAAATTGCCCGCAGACGGGCCAAGACATTGGGAATTGGCTGACGATCCGTGAGCGTGATGCCGATAAAGTCATCCCGTTTGATGGTGCCGTAAAACGAGTCATCCATCAGGGTCGCGAATGATTCGGTGAGCCGCTTCACATCCCGTAGCGGGGTGAGGGGGACAAAGGTTAAGTTGAACGGATCCGTGTCCACGATAAACACGCCCTTTTTCTGATTGGCTTCAGAAAGTGAAAATTTAACCGGCGAGCCGCTGTACCTCGCATGATCGGCGTGCAGGGCGTCCTTTCCGTGAAGGTGCCCCAGCGCCACGTAATCAAAATCGTGAAGCAATTTTTCTGGAACCGCCGCTAAGCCGCCGACTTTAAGCTGGGTTTCCGAATCAGTAACCGCACTCCCGGCCACAAAAAAATGGGCCACGAGAACGTGCTTCTTGGCGGGATCAAAAAGCGTCTTCATCTTGGCAATCACTTTAACAAAGGCCTGATCAAGATGCTGAATCGTATCATCTTCAAAGCATTGTTGCGCGTCGAAAGGTTCAAAGTACGGCAATAAAAATAATTGCGTATCGGCTAATTCAATCGGTTCAAAGGCCTGCGTCAGCTGTGTATGTAAATAAAAATGGGTACTTTTAAACCAGGGCGTCCCGGTGGCCAATCGAATGGCACTGTCATGATTGCCGGAAACGGCATAAATCGGCAGGTGATCATCAAGGTTTAATTTTTGAATCATCTGATTCAACTGGGCAACGGCACTCTCAGACGGCATCCCCCGATCATAGAGATCACCGGCAATAATGACCCCATCAACTTGATGCGCCAAGGCAATTTGTTCAATTTGGCGGAAGGCATCCTCCTGCTCATCAGTCAGGTCGAAGCCATGTAACCGGCGGCCAATGTGCCAGTCAGCTGTGTGTAAAAATCGCATCTTATTTGGTCCTTTCATTGATCATTTACAAACTCGTTTACAAGAAATCGGTACTGAAACAAGGGCCAAGCCCTTTAGGCCTCACTCGCAGTAATTAATTAAATTATACCAAACATACGTTCCGATAAACAACCCAATCTTGTTTTTTGCTTTCAGTTATTTTCGGCCACCAAATCTGTTACTCGGTCATTTTGAACCGATTTCCCTGAGAAAAAAGTGATTTTTCCCACTATTAATTCACAATTTTATGTATACTTAATTAGTGATTTAGTCATTAACCTGTCATACGAAAGCAGTTCAATGGACGCGCCGATCAGCATCCTCTGAACCCTTTACGAGTCGTAATCTCGTGAAATATAATAATGTAAAGGAGGGGTTATTTTGTGGACAATATTAATTGCCAATTGCGTTCTTGTGATTGGCTTAGTGAGTGCCTTTTGTACATATCTATTCAAAAATCGTAATTCAACGATGCTGGGTTGGCTGGCTAATCTATCAATGATCAGCATTCTTTTTCTGTTCGCCGATCTTATCAGCATATTCAACAATTGGGTTCTCGGTGTTATTTTTGGCCTGGTAATGATGCTTATTGGTCTAATCCTATTTTTGGGTTTGTCCCTCAGCTTCATTTTTTTGTTTGCCAACTCGTTCATCGTTTTTCGCCGCGAAAGTCATAGTCTGAGTAGTTCACTGACCCTGATTGCTGGGATTGGGATCATTTTGGTGGATATTTTTATTTTCTTTAATCCCATTTCCGCACCGGCCCCCGTCAAAATGTTTCTCACGTCCTTCTTGACGATGATCATCTTTTACGTCCTGTTAACCGTTTGGAACACGATGCTATCAATGATTTTATACCACTGGTACTTTCCTAAAAGGGACAAGGACTACATTATCGTTCTTGGCGCCGGATTAGTCGACGGTTACAAGGTTGGCAAATTGTTGGGAAACCGGATTAACACCGCCATTGATTTTTATCATCGGCAGTTAAAGGAGACTCACAAACGGGCCAAGCTGATTTTTTCCGGCGGCCAGGGGAGCGACGAAAAGTTGCCCGAAGGCGAGGCGATGAAACAATACGCCGTTGCTCACGGCGTCCCGGAAGCCGATACGTTAGTGGAAGGTCGCTCAGTCAACACTAGGCAAAACATGCAATTCTCCGAGCAAATCATCGAGCAGGACGGCGGATCGACGCGGTCCAAGAAAATTTTTGTGACGAACAATTACCACACCTTAAGAGCAGGCATCCTCGCCCGGCAGCTCAAAATTCCCATTTATGGATTAGGAGCTCCCACCCCATTTTATTTTCTGCCAAACGCTGTTATCCGCGAATATCTTGCGCTATTTGTAATGCACAAGCGTTTTCACACGATCATGATCATTCTGATGTTCCTGATTTCTCTGGGAATCGGAATTTCACAAGTTCTGATTCCAGTCTCATAAAGTGATTTTCACGCTGAAAAAATTTAATTTAGGAGCCTAATTCATGTCTCAGTACATTACCGTTATTTACACCGCCGCAATTATTTTTCCATTCATTGCCTACTTGATCACCCTGCCGATTCTCATTATCAACTATCGCCGTTACGGATCCTTGCCCAAGTGGCACGTTTTTCTACTTTATACATTTGTGTTTTACATGATCTGTGCTTACTTTTTGACGATTCTGCCGCTGCCAACGCGGAGCTTTGTCGCCCACTTAACAACGCCAACGCACAACTTCGTGCCGTTTACGTACATCACTAACTTTATCAAATACAATCCGTTCTCCTTGCTTCATCCGGGCACCTGGATTGCGGCATTAAAGGCCCCAACCGTCATTCAGCCAGCGTTTAATATTCTACTAACGCTGCCGTTCGGCTTCTACTTGCATTACTATTTTCGACGAAACTGGTGGCAGACAATTCTCCTCAGTTTTGGCCTATCCCTGTTCTTTGAATTAACCCAGCTTTCCGGATTGTACGGCTTATATCCTCGTCCCTACCGACTATTCGACGTCGATGATTTAATGCTCAACACCTTTGGCGGCTTTCTGGGTTACTGGGTCGCGGCTGGCTTTGCCAAACTGGTTCCCAATCGCCAGCCGATGGCCTCAATGGCACCAACCAGCCGATCAGTTTCTCCGGTTCGCCGTGGCACTGCCCTGGCAATCGATTGGCTCATTATTTCAATTATCGCCAGCGTTGTGGACTTCGTTATCAATTTGCACTGGGTCACAACCCTTGTTCTTTGGGGAATCTTGATCATCTGGCTGGAAATCAATCGCCAGCAAACCATTGGAATGCGAATTGTTAATATTAAAGTGGTCAACCAAACGGGGCAAAAGCCAACCTCAATGCAGGTCATTATTCGTAACATCCTGAGTTATGGCTTAATTGGCGGCACCCTGGCCATTCAGGGCCGGTTCTTGGATATGACGGCCTACGCACCCCACTCACAATTAACCTTGATTAGTCAGATTGTCTTGGGGTTATCGTTTGTGCTCTTGCTCTTTCTGGTTGATCTATTGCTTGAAACATTTTCGAAGAAGCACCGATTATTCTTTGAAAAATGGAGCGGCACAGATACCCAGATTAGTAACTAATCCCCAACTAAGAAACTTTAATAAGGCGTGAAAACAATTCTAAATTTCGAAATTGTTTTCACGCCTTTTTGGTGCCACAATTTCTGGGGTGCCTGGTGGTCGTAGAGAGGGTTCCCATAAACCGCGGATTCTGCATAGCGCCTAATTCCCCAAGCCCACTTAAAAACGTATCTGCCAATTAAAAATAAAAAGCAACCTACGATTAGATTGCCTTTTGCATCCTCGCCAGACAGATCAAGCGAATGCCAATGGACTCAATTGTTTTCAATAAACGACAGATTCAAACAGGCTAATAAATTTGACCGACCATCTGATGCTCGGCAAACAATGCGGATATGCCGCCGGTATGCCAAAAGACAACGTTGCTATGCGGTTTTATCTTGCCTGATTTTACGTAATCCAAGAGTCCGGCAAACGCCTTGCCTGTGTATACCGGATCTGTCAGAATTCCCTCTGTTCGGGCAAGAAGGCGAATGGCGGCCGACCCGGCCTCACTGGGAATTTCGTAACCTTCCCCATAGTATGACTGATCAAAGTGAGTGTCGGCCAGGGTAACTTGGTTATCCATCCCCAAATAGGCAAGCGCGGCGTTCGCCAAATCAACGACCTTCTGGTAATGCGCCACGGGTTTGGGGCTAACGTTCATAGATAAAATTTTGGTGGGATGATTCGTTCTACCAAAGGCCTTGGCACCCGCAATCAACCCGGCAGCTGTTCCGCCGGTGCCACTTCCATGAACCACGGCATCAATTGTGACATCTGGTAGTTGTTCAGTCAGTTCCTTAAAACCCATGACAAACCCGGCCGACCCAATTGGCGTGGCCCCGCCAACCGGGATAATATAAACGGTATGACCGTCGGCTTCCAAGCGAGCTTTCTCCTTAAGAGCGGCTTGCATCGCCGCCTCGTCCGCCTCAGATTCAGTTCGATCGACCATTGAAACATAATGGATCGTTGCCCCTAGTATTTTATCAATCAAAATATTGCCCCGATCATCCTGCTGATCGTTTGGCGTAATCGTTTCAAGGTAGAGGATGGTTGCCAATCCGAGTTTTCGGGCCGCAACCGCCGTTTCCATCGCGTGATTGGACTGCGTGGCCCCAAACGTAATAACGGTATCGGCGCCCCGATTCATGGCGTCACCTAATAAATATTCCAGTTTCCGAATTTTATTGCCGCCAAATAAATTGGGACCAGTGAAATCATCCCGCTTTAAATAAAGATTGATGCCTAACTGATCCGATAACCGATTCAAACGATGAATCGGCGTCGGGAAAAATCCTAACGATACTTTTGGTACCTGCTGATTAGCCACGATGAACCATCTTCCTTTCCAAATGATTGGTAACCAAACCGGTCATTATTTGGTCGTAATGTTTTTATTAAAGTACTTCTGAGAAAGTTTCTCCAGCGTACCGTCTTTTCGAAGCTGGTTTAATACCTGATTAACCTTATCGCGAAGCTTCGTCGACTTCTTGTTAAAGAGCGCGGAAATCTTAGCCGGCTGCTGTTCGGAATTCTTTAGCACCCGGTATTTCAGTCCTTTAAGCGAATTGTCCTTCGCGTAAGTCAGCAGTGCCGACTCAGCGTTAATGGTCCCCTGAGCCCGGCCTTGCTTAACTAAATCAAGTGTTGTTTGGAATTGATCTTGGGGAACAATGGTTGCGCCAAATTTTTTCGCAACTAATTCATTATCGGACCCGGTCGTTTGGGCAAACCGTTTGCCCTTAATGTCAGCAGTCGTCTTAATGGATTGATCTTTGGCCCGGGTAACCAGAACGTATTTTGAATAAACGTAAGGTTTTGAGAAAATAAATTGCTTGCGCCGTTCAGGCGTTTCAGTAATGTTATTCAGCACAACGTCGTACTTGCTGGTCCCCAGTCCGGCGATCAAGCTATCCCACTTAGTTGGGACAAAGGTTGCCTTAACCCCCATTTTCTTGGCGATTGCCTTGCCCAAGTCCACCTCAAATCCAGTCAGTTTACCATCCTGGCGATACGAATACGGTGGATAGGTGCCCTCCAGACCGATTGTCAAATGCTTTGATTGCTTCAATTCGGATTTATAGGAATTCGGTTTTGACGCTGAATTCGAATTTGAGGCGCAAGCCGTCAGCACCCCACCAACTGCCATTACACTCACTAGCAACGCAAATTTCTTTAAAAATGAGCCAACTTTCAATTGAACTGCCTCCTTTTAGCATGCACATTTTAAACCAACCAAAAAGCCGTCCCTGTGCACGAGACACAGAAACGGCATATCTGGGCGACTACCCAAGTAGACGTTATCAGAATCGTCACGTAACCATTAGATATTGGTTAGATCATTAAATATTAATGTGTATTTTACACTATTGGCAGGCGTTGTCAACGAAATAACCACCCCAGTTAAAGTGCTCCAACGGCCTTTCAAACCAATCATAAAATCCGCTTCTTGACACCGCCCAGCAGCTCCGCTAAAATTATAGTTATTCTCTGCGAAAGGAAAAGATTGCAATGACAACTCACGTTTATCAAACTTGGCAAAGCCGGTAAACAGGTCACACGATACAGGTGCGACTTGATCTTAAGCATGCGATCATGAACGCATCTGTGCCGGCAATCTTTTCCGAAAAGAAACGGTCTGTGCAGATGATTTCCGCCAGGCCGACGAACCAACGAGTATTTCGGCTTGGCCGAGGTACTCGTTTTTTGTTCGCAAAATTGATGAATCCACTGAAAGGAGCTTTACTCAATGAAAAATAAATATAAACTGCTCACCGTCATCGTGCTATTATTCGCCTTTCTAGGCTACGCATTTTTTCAGGAGAGTAACGACCAAAAGACCGCCAAAACACCAACGGTCGGCATTTTACAACTCATGTCACACCCCGCTCTGGATAAGATCCACCGCGGCATTCTTCATGGCCTTGAAGAAGGGGGCTATCACCCCGGAAAAAACATAAAGATTGACTTTCAAAATGCCCAGAATGATCAGAGCAATTTGAAAACCATGAGCACGAAATTTGCCAATGAAAATGCCGACTTGTCAATTGGCATCGCCACGCCTTCCGCTCAGGCACTGGCCAACACCATCAACAATAAGCCCATCTTGTTGGGTGCCATTACCGATCCCAAGGGGGCCGGCTTAGTTAAAAATAATCGCCGCCCTGGCGGTAACATTACCGGCGTGTCTGATCAGGCCCCACTAAAAGAACAACTGGGCCTCATCAAACAATTCATGCCCAAAATGAAGACGCTAGGAATCATCTACACCTCCAGCGACGATTCTGCGGTGGCCCAGTATAAATTATTCGCGAAAGTTTGTCGTCAGCAGCACGTTCGCTTAAAGGCCTATTCAATCGCTAACACCAACGACCTCAATCAGGTTGCCGAGCAGGCGGTATCAGCCGTGGACGCGATCTATGTCCCGACCGACAACACGATTGCCGGAGCCATGCAAACTTTGGTGGGCGCTGCCAACAAAGCCAAAGTCCCAATTTTCCCGGCCGTCGATACAATGGTTCGAGATGGTGGCGTTGCGACTTACGGCGTTGACCAGTACCAGCTTGGTGTCGCCACTGGAAAGATGGCCGCCGAAATCTTAAAGGGCAAACGGAAACCTGCCACCACGCCAATCAAGTATTTCCGGCACGGCAAGCTGATCATCAATGAGCGTCAAGCCCATAAACTTGGAATTAACGTACCGGACCGCCTGCTTAAACAGGCTCAACAGAAGGGAGTGCTTATCAAATGAGTATTATTGTTTCCGCAATCGGCCAGGGACTCACTTGGGGAATCGTCGGAATTGGGCTATTTCTCACATTTAGAATCTTAGACTTCCCGGACATGACCGTTGAAGGCACCTTTCCAATGGGGGCAGCTGCTTGCGTCGCCGCAATCTACCACGGTTTCTCGCCGCTGACGGCCACGATCATCGCCTTTGCCGTGGGGATGTTGGCCGGCTTTGTGACCGGCATTCTCTACACGAAAGGCCACATCCCCGTACTACTCGCCGGAATCTTAGTGATGACGGCAGCTTACTCGGTGAACTTCCGAATCATGAATCGCGCCAACCTTTCGCTCTATGGCAAACCTTCCATGCTGAAAAATTCCTTTCTTGAATCATTGCCGCCCTACTTCGACAGCGTGACCCTGGGATTAATTTTCGTAACGGTAGTCACAATCCTAATTATTTATTTTCTCCAAACCAATCTCGGCCAGGCCTTCATTGCCACTGGTGATAACCCGACGATGGCCCGCTCGCTCGGTATTAGCACCGATGGGATGCAAATTATGGGCCTAAGCGTCTCCAATGGGCTGATTGCCCTGGGTGGGGCGCTGGTTGCCCAAAATAACGGGTTTGCCGACGTTAACAGCGGTATCGGTGTCATCGTGGTTGCCCTGGCTTCAATTATCATCGGCGAAGTCATCTTCGGTGATTTGACCATGAACGAACGTTTAATTGCCGTGACCATCGGGAGTATTCTCTACCGATTCGTCATCCTCATCGTTTTAAAGTTGGGCTTCAACGCCAACGATCTCAACTTAATTTCCGCAATCGTTTTGGCGCTGTTCATGATGTTTCCAGTTTTCGAAAAACGATTTCGGCTTCGGCACACGTTTACAAGGGGGTTGAGCAGTCATGACTGAACCAATATTTGAACTGAGAGACGTGGTGGTGACCGTCAACCAGGGCACTCCAGAAGAAATCAACATCATGGATCACGTCAACTTTGCCATCTATCCCGGCGACTTCATCACCATATTAGGGTCAAACGGCGCCGGCAAATCAACGCTATTCAACGTTGTCGGTGGCAACATTCACGTGACCAGCGGCCAGATTCTCCTTCACGGTAAGGACATTACCAATATGTCCGTCGAACGCCGGACGCATTTTCTCAGCCGGGTCTTCCAAGATCCGAAAATGGGCACCGCCCCGCGAATGACCGTAGCAGAAAACCTGTTGTTGTCAATGAAGCGCGGCCAACGGCGGGGATTTGGCCCGCGGCATCTGAAGCAAAACATGGGCAAATTCAAAAAAATTACTGCCGTGATGAACAACGGCTTGGAGGAACGCTTAAACACAGCAACCGGTAAACTATCCGGGGGTCAGCGTCAGGCCCTGAGCTTTCTAATGGCAACCATCAAGCGGCCAGAAATCCTATTGCTGGACGAACATACTGCCGCCCTTGATCCCCAGACTTCCCAGGAACTGATGAACGCGACAAATGACCAAATTACCCGTAATCATCTAACTTGTCTCATGATCACCCACCATCTGGACGACGCCCTTAAGTATGGCAACCGACTGATTGTTCTCGATAACGGCAAGATCACCTATGATATTGCCGGCGATGAAAAGGACAATTTGACAAAGGAAGAACTGTTAAGCTTCTTTAATGAGATCGAAGAATAGACTGATCACGAACCGCGTTATGCTGAATGGGCGCTTCGATACTGTTTCGCCAGTTTCTGACAATTAGAAATTTTCAGTTTTCAAACTGGCATTTTAGCGACGCCAATCGTTATACTATGATTCATCAAGAAATAACGACTAACGATTGAGGTGACCTAAATGACCAGACCAACCGCAAAGCAAGCCCTACTCGATTCTTCTCAGAAGAACTTCAACCAACTTGTAACCATCATTAACCAGATGACCCCAGAACAAGCGACCACCCCCTTTCAATTTGAAGGCCGTGATCGCAACGTGCGTGACGTGCTAATTCACCTTTATGAATGGCATCAAATCCTCCTTAACTGGATTACCGAGAACCACTTCAAGCATCATCCGGTTGATTTTTTACCAATTCCGTTTACCGATCGAACCAAAGCTGACATGAACTGCAAATTGCAGCAATGCCACCAAACAACGTCTCTGGCGACCGCCAAAACCCTGGTTGCCAAAAGCCATTCGGACGTCCTGCATCTGATTAACCACTTTTCAGACACGGAACTGTTCACCCCGGCACACTTTGATTGGACCGGCAACGCGTCCGTTGGCAACTATTGCCAGACCGTGACGGCAATCCATTATGATTGGGCGGTTCAACAGTTGGGTCGGCATATGGAAACAATCTCAATCCAGGAAGCCCGCTAACGGAACCTTTTGGCTCATTTTAAAAATTTCGAAAAATGCGTGTCCGTTTAATTTCTGATCGTTATGACAGAAATTAACCGGACACGCATTTTTATTGTTATCGTCAAAAGGCGCCACTACTTGCTTAATTCACCACGTTCTGCGGTTGGCCGTTGATAAAGGCCTTCAAATTATTCACGGCAATTCCCATTAACCGGTTACGAATTTCGGTTGCGGCCCAGGCAATGTGCGGGGTCAAAAATGTATTCTTGGCCGTCAATAACGGATTATCCGCCGCAATCGGTTCGGTTGCGGCAACGTCGGCGCCGTACGCGTAAATTTTACCGGTGTTTAACGCACTGGCGACATCGGCTTCATTAATGAGACCACCACGGGCCGTGTTAATCAGAATAACGCCGTCTTTCATCTGACTAATTGCCACCTGGTCAATCATTCCGGCAGTTTCGGAAGTTTGTGGCGCGTGCAGGCTGATCACATCGGCCTTGGCATAGAGATCCTCCAGGGGAACCTGCTTAATCCAGTCCTCGCTCACGTCCTTCGTATGGTGATTATAGAAGATCACCCGCATTCCAAATGCATGGGCAACCTGGGCAACCGCTTGACCAATATGGCCATAGCCAATAATTCCCAGTGTTTTACCCGTTAATGAAATCAGCGGCGTCTTCCAAAACGTAAAGTCCTTGGCGTGAGTCCACTCACCAGCTCGAACTGCTTGGCTGTGCAGGCCGACTTGATTAACGATTTCCAACAGTAACGCAAAGGTGTGCTGGGCAACCGCGTCGGTGCCATAACTTGGAATGTTGGTCACAATCACGTTATTATCTTTCGCCGCGGCAGTATCAATCACGTTGAACCCGGTTGCAAGTACGCCGATATATTGCAGCTTTGGCGCCTGATCAATCACCTGCTTGTCTAACGGGGTCTTATTGGTCAATACAATTTCAGCATCCCCGATCCGATTCACTATTTCATCGTCGTCAGCGGGAGTGCGATCATAGGTTGTCAAATCACCAAACTGTTCAAATCCGGCCCAGCTCAAATCACCGGGGTTTAAGGCGTATCCATCCAAATCCACTATTTTCATGTTACTAACCTCCGTCCCAATTAATATCATCATGATACCGCACCAACGATTGAAATTCAGTTAGCAGCCCCATGATTTTGAAATTTGCTTGTTTGGCGCCCCAAATTTTAACTTTTTCCGAATACTTAGGTACCAAATCAAAATGTTTGACCTTCTCTGACAAAGAGCATATACTGCTCATTGTTAGGTACCTAAGTATAACAACAAAGGAGAAATATCAATGGCTGATAAAAACGACTTACTCAGAAAAATTTTCGGCTTCCTTCACGGCTCCCAACGCCTTGCGCGGCACGCTGCTCGCCCTTACCAATTACGTGGCCAGCATCGGGTCCTTGGCGTTCTGGCGAAGGAAGGCACCCTGATTCAATCCCAATTAGCTGAGATTTTGGACATTCGCCCATCATCGCTTACCGAATTGTTGTCGAAGCTGGAGGAACGCGGATTGATCACCCGCACCCCCGACGAGAGCGACAAACGGGTGACGAACGTTTCCCTAACCGAAGCTGGCAAACAGGCAGTTGAAGGCCGCGACGAATCAGATGACGACCTGCTAAACTCTCTGTTTGAGGGTCTATCAGATGAAGAGCTCGACCAGTTGAGCGGTCTATTTGACAAGCTCAATGCCTCACTCAAGGAAAAACTCCCTGATCGAGACGAGCGTCCAGACGGATTCCACCATCACCATGGTTTTGGCGGCCCCCGTGGCCCTCACGGCCATCATGGACCTCATGGACCTGGCTTTGGCGGTCCAAGATTCTTCAGATTCTAATCGCAAAAACTGGCAGTTCTCTTAACGAGGCTGCCAGTTTTTTGTATTACAATGCATCTGAATTCTTAAAACTAGTGGGCTTTCACCCCCGCCGCCTGTTCAATCGGCCGCTTGGCGCTCAGGTGAGCCTGGGCCGCAGCCAATCTTGCCACCGGCACCCGGAATGGCGAGCACGAAACGTATGTGACGCCAATGGCTTCAAAGAAGTGAATTGATTTGGGGTCGCCACCAATTTCACCACAAACGCCAATTGGGAGTTGGGGCTTGGTAAACCGGCCCTTATCAACGGCCATCTTCATCAACGTGCCAACGCCCTCAACGTCAACCGTCTGGAATGGGTCGGCCGGTAAAATGCCTTCCTTGATGTATGCCGGCATAAACGACCCGACATCGTCCCGGGAATAGCCAAAGGTCAACTGGGTGAGATCGTTGGTCCCAAAGCTGAAGAAATCCGAAACTTCGGCCACCTTATCAGCCGTCAAGCAGGCCCGCGGCATTTCCATCATCGTTCCCACCGTATATTCCAGCTTCGCATTATGAGCATCGAACAGGTCCTCAATTTGGTTCACTACGAGGTCGCGAACCCAGCTCATTTCCGCTTTTGAATCGGTCAGTGGAATCATGATATGCGGTTCAATAATGATGCCTTCATCCAATAACTGCAAGGCGGCTCCCATAATGGCCTGGATCTGCATTTGATAAATATCTGGGAACGTCACTGCTAATCGATCCCCCCGGTGCCCCAACATTGGGTTCAATTCCTTGAGTGCGTCCACTCGTTGGGCCAAATAATCAGGATCAATTTCTAACTGGGCAGCGACCGCCTTAATTTCCTTTTCATCGTGGGGCAAAAACTCGTGAAGTGGCGGATCCAACAGCCGAATCGTCACCGAACGCCCCTTTGATAATTTGTATAACTCGTAAAAGTCCCCGCGCTGCATCTCCAGCAACCGCTTCAATGGCGTCTTTCGGCCTTCCGCATCCTCAGCGATAATCAACCGCCGCATTTCCAGCAAGCGTTCTGGTTTGAAAAACATGTGCTCCGTTCTGGCCAGTCCAATGCCGTCGGCGCCAAAGTTCAGGGCCTGGGCGAAGTCCTTGGGCGTATCGGCATTCGCGTAAACGCCCAGTCTAGCCTCATCTTTGGCCCAATCCAGCAGAGTTGCCAAGTCATCATTGACGGTGAGATCGGTGGTCTTAATCTGGCCCAGATAAAGGTTCCCGTGGGTGCCGTCGACCGACAGCCAATCCCCCTCGTGAAGCTGGTTACCAGAAATGGTTGCCGTCTTGGTTTGATAATTAACCTGCAGGCCGTTCACACCAACCGTTGCCGGGGTTCCCATTCCCCGAGCCACAACGGCGGCATGGGAAGTCATCCCGCCCCGGGACGTGACGATCGCCTCACTGACCACCATCCCCTCGATATCTTCGGGGGATGTGTCTTGACGGACCAAAATGACTTTGCGATGTTGGTCGTCGTGGGCTTTCTTGGCACCCTCAGCCGTAAAGTAAATCTGTCCGGTCGCCGCACCTGGAGAAGCCGGTAAGCCACTGGCCACAATTTTATTTTCGGCTAACGCCTGTTCGTCAAATTCTGGGTAGAGGATTGCCTGAACCGACTCCGGCTTGATGCGCATAATCGCTTCTTGCTTGGAAATAAGCTTTTCGGAAACGAGATCAACGGCAATTTTAACGGCAGCCGTTGGGGTTCGTTTGCCATTTCTAGCCTGCAGCATGTACAGTTTGCCGTTTTCAATGGTAAATTCCAAATCCTGCATGTCGCGGTAATGCAGTTCCAATTTTTCGGCAATTGTCGCAAATTGATCATATAGGTGGGGCATTGAGGACCGCAACGTCTCAATTGGCTGGGGGGTCCGGATGCCCGCAACAACGTCTTCACCCTGGGCGTTCAATAAGTACTCGCCGAACAGCTGCTTCTTGCCGGTGGCCGGATCACGCGTGAACGCCACACCGGTCCCGGAATCCTCGCCGGCATTCCCGAAGACCATCATCTGCACGTTGACGGCGGTCCCCAGATCACTTGGAATATCATTTTCCCGCCGATAGACCTGGGCCCGGTGATTATTCCAAGATTCAAACACTGAGTTAATTGCGGCCATCAGCTGATCAGTCGGATCCTGAGGAAATTCATGGTTGAGTTCCTTTTGATAAATGGTTTTGAATTCGCTTACAATTTCTTGCAAATCGTTCACGGTGAGATCAAGATCTGACTGGTAACCCTGATCAGCCTTACGCTTTTCAATGACCCCATCAAACGTTGCCTCGGATATGCCGTAAACCACGTTGCCAAACATGGCCAGCAGCCGGCGGTAACTATCGTAGGCAAACCGCTCGTTGGCCGTCAGGTTGGCCAAAGCGATCACCGTTTGGTCATTCAGCCCAATATTCAAGATTGTGTCCATCATCCCGGGCATCGAAATTGCAGCGCCGGAACGCACGGATACTAAAAGGGGCGCGGTTGAACTGTTGAATGTTTTCCCGACCTTAGCGCTTAACGCAGCGATCGCCCTGTGAATTTGGTCAAGCAGGTCATCACTTAACTGATTGTGATTTTCATAAAAGGCGTTGCAGGCTTCCGTGGAAATGGTGAAGCCACTGGGAACCGGCAAGCCTAAATTAGTCATCTGAGCAAGGTTCGCACCTTTACCACCCAGAAGTTGACGCATGTCCTTGTTACCTTCTTCAAACGGATAGATATATTTCATCATATTACGTCCCTTCTAAAAGCACTGTGACATTTGATTCGTGCTCTAATCATATATTAGACGTTTTAAATATGCAAGAATAATTTAAAAGAACGTTCAATTAAAGAAGCCAAAAACGATGAATTACCAGTGTTTAACGCCACACTAAAAATAATTTTGACAATCAAATAAGGCGTCTTATTCAAACGGCAATTCGGCCGTATGCTATAATTAAGACGTCATATATCCCCATAATCTATTAAGTTTGGAGCGAGTCATTTGCAACCAACCAGCCGCCAGAAAAAAATTATCGATATCGTCAGGCATTCCCAACCAATTACCAGCAAAGAAATTGCCGAACAGCTTTCTCTGAGCATGCCCACCATTCGCGCCGACCTGCGCCTCCTCACCGCCTTCGGTATTTTGGACGCCAAGCCGCGAATTGGCTACACCTATGATGATTCACCTGAAAAGCATTTAAGTTACCAGCAGTTATTTCAAACGCCAATCTCAACGATTCTCCAAAAACCAACCGAAATCAAAGAAAACGCGACCCTTACAGAAGCCGTCAACACGCTATTTATTGAGGATGTCGGTTCCCTGTACGTCGTTGACGATCACCGCCACCTGGTGGGGCTGATCTCCAGAAAGGACCTCCTGCGGGCAACCTTGAACAATACGAACGCGTCGCTGACTCTCGCCAGCACGGTGATGACACGGATGCCCAATATTTTCACCGTGACACCCGATATTGTGGTCATCAAGGCCGGCCAACTCCTACTGGATCGCAAGGTGGACTCACTGCCGGTTGTGGATCAGACGGATCAGCAAATGGTGGTGGGTAAAATCACCAAAAACCGGATTTTTCAGCATTTTATCGAAATTGGGTTGAATCGAAAATAACAAAACAATCGTGAGACTAAAAGCTGCTTTGAGTCTCACGATTTGTCAATATAAGATTCGGACAGATGAGAAAAGGCTGAGACAAGATATCCTTTTGTCTCAGCCACAATAAATTCTAATCATATCTCACAAAAATAAAGCCGCCGGGCCCTTGATACCCGCTTTATTTTTGATAAAACCACCCGGCGTAATGCTTGGTCCAAACCAACTTTCCGTTAACCTGATGACTATTTCGATAAGAGATCCGGGATTTCCCCTGATAAGTCCCAAACATCATCCGCAAATAAGCGCGGCCGCCATTCTTATAGGTTCCCTTGATCAAATAGGAAACTGGCGTGCTTCGTTTATAGGATAAATTTTGGAGCGTTGTGGCAACTTTTGGCTGGGTCGAAATGATAATTTTCTTGGAACTAACCGTCAACGTTGGAAAATAGCCGCCGGTCTTTTGATAACGCGACGTAAATGACCCCTTCAAAACGCTGGGCATTCCGTTGCGCCATTTTTTTGCTGCGGCCATTGTTGGTGCTTCTGAAACCGCAAAACCAACGGTGGCAACAATCGCGATCAATCCTAATTGCCAAATTTTCTTAAATTGCATATTCACATCCCCTTATCTCAAATCATACCATAAGGGTTATGCTGGCACCCAAAAAACGTGGGCGTTAAGACGCAATTAACCACCAGAATACAACGGGGCGGCGACAAGCCTTCTTCGGCTTTGTCCCCGCCCTTCGTGAATTTGATTATGCTAACTCACAAGCCATATAAATTGTTCCCGGTACCGGATTATATCGGTACGGTTCGATATCTTGAAAGCCGGCTTCACGATAGATTTTTTGAGCCGGTTTCATCGCGGGAATTGTGTCCAGACGAACCGATTGGTACCCCATGCTGGCGGCACTCGCCAAAATACGGGCGACCAGTTCGTGACCAATTCCCAAGCTGCGAAATTGATCTTTGACATACAACCGCTTCATCTCACCAATTCCAGGTTCAAACTGATGAACGGCGACCCCGCCGGCAACCTCGTGATCCACGTAAGCCATGATCAAATCACCGGTTTGGCCACTATATCGCTGTGAAAGGTCGGCCAATTCCTCATCAAAGTTTTGAAAGGCTAAATCTAAATGAAGGGACTGCGCGTATTCAATGAATAATTGCTTTGCCGATTGAAAATCCATCGGTGATTTTGCGTGTTGATAGTGGACTTGCGTATCTGATAAAGTCATTTCATCCCTCCTGACAATCATTTTTTGTCATTCTACATTAACTCAGGAATTGATGCAAAATTGGTTAACAGCCGTCAACCAATGACCTTACTTCTTATGTTCGTCAGTGACGGACTTTGAAACTTCATGCAATTTCTTATCCAAAGCCAGCTTAGCTTCATGTTCCCGTTCGCTGGCAGCTTTTTGCGGCAGAACCAGATTTAAGACGATGCCGATAATCGTGGCAAATGCCAGGCCGGTAAACTGGAAATGGCCAATTTGCAGGTAGGCGTTTCCGATCCCAATGACCATTACCGTAGAAGCAATCATGAGGTTCCGTTTCAATCCCATATCAACTTTATTTTCAACCATGACTTGAATTCCGGCCGTGGCAATCGTTCCAAACAACAGAAAGCTAATGCCACCAATCACTGGCAGCGGCATTTGCATGATCAACACGTTCAACTTATTGACAAAGGCGAACAGGATCGCAAATCCGGCGGCACCCATCAACACGTAAACACTATGAATTTTGGTGATCGCCATAACGCCGATATTTTCCCCGTAACTGGTCATCGCCGGGGCACCAACCAACCCGGCAAACAGTGAGGCGGCACCATCTCCGGCAAGCGTCCGGTTTAACCCGGGATTCTTAAAGAAGTCCCGACCGGTTAATTCATCAAGAACCATGATGTGGCCCATATGCTCAGTCATCGTCACAAAGGCAATTGGCGTAATTGACAGAATGGCCGCCCAGTCAATCTTGAAGTGATATGACAACCCGGGAATTTCAAACGCCGGCAGCTTAAACCACGGGGCACTGGCAATCGCATTTAAATCAACCAATCCGCAAAACGCGGAAATAATGTAGCCACAGACAATGGCAAGGAGAACCGGAATTAGGCCAATGAAGCCCTTAAACAGCATGTTAAATCCGATTGCCAAGAACAAGGTAATCAGAGCAATCACAAAGTATTCCAAGTTGTAATGGTTGTTCTTCATCATGGCATCGGTAGCCGCGCTGCCTGCCAGTGACAAGCCAATCACCATGACGATCGGGCCAACGACGATTGGCGGTAGTATTCGGTCCACCCAATCAGACCCGACCGCCCAAATAATCGCCGCAACGATCATGTAGACAATCCCGACGCCGACAACTCCCTGACCGATTCCGGGATAGCCGGTCGTCTTCATCAATGCCAGCATTGGCGTAATGAACGCAAAACTCGATCCCATGTACGCGGGAATTTTCCGCTGCGTAATCATAATATGTAGCAATGTCCCAACGCCGGATGCAAACAACGCAATGCTTGGGCTTAACCCAACCAGCAATGGCACAATGACCGTTGAGCCGAACATTGAGAACATGTGTTGCAATGACAGGCCAACCCACGGCCAAAATGGCGGCATATCATGGATGTCCAGAATTGCGCGATCATCGTGAAACTCTTGTTTATCTGCCATAATAGATTCTCCCTAGTGATATATAATTGGACCGATCCGTGAGCGCCGGCAATAAAAAAGCCACCATCCCCCGTTTCCAGTAAGATGATGACCGCGTTCGAGTATGACACTCGTTTTGATTTCGGACTCTTACCAGCCTCACGGGACCAGAGTTAAAGATTTAATTCAATGTAAAGTATAGTATACCGCGGAAACGAAGTCCATTCAGGAACAATTATTTTTAAAGCTTGCCGGACATTATTGATTAATCGGCATTGCCATATTAATATGGGGAATTCCGTCTTCCAAATAGCCGTCACTCGTATCTTTGAAGCCAAACGAGTGGTAGAAATCTTTCAAATAGGCTTGCCCCGCCAGCACAATCTTGTTAGCATTTGGTATTAACCGGGGTGATTGGTCAATTGCCAGGCTCATCAATTTCTTCGCCAGCCCACGGCCCCGAAACGGTTGGGCCACAATCACCCGGCCGATGCGGGCTACGGTCCCGTTGGCTTCCGGAATGAGGCGGGCATAGGCTGCCACCCCGCCGGAAGGCTCCCGAATCATCAAGTGAAATGCCGTTAGGTCGGCGTCGTCCACCTCTTGATAAGGACACTCCTGCTCAACAACAAATACCGCCACCCGCAGTTTGTAAATCGCAAATAACGTCTGCGGCGTCAAATCCGCAAACCGTTTGATTTCAATCATCATGAAGATCCCATCCTTCTTCAAAAGTACAAGGCTTTTGCTTTCTGTTATAATATATTGGATAGGGATAAGGTACAAGTGTCAGCGTGTGACGACCCACAAGTCACACCTTCAGCTAACCGAAGTGAATGAGGTATTAATGTGAATAAGCACGACAATGAACCACAGTATAAAAAATATGACTTTAATTCCGAGCAAACGCGGCGGAGTCAACGTCGAAAACAGTATAGCGGCTGGTGGTTTGCCCTTCTAATTCTGGTTGTTGCCTTGGGGATTGCCCTTTCAATTAACTGGGTGTTAACCAAAGATGGCCATTCGTCAAATAACCACGCTTCGAGTACTTCAATCAGTAAGACGATCAGCAAATCCGAAAGCGCCCTGCGAAAGAAAGCTTCCAAGGGATCTTTGACCAGTAAGCTTGAAAATAACCGCGTCAGCACCTTCAAAAATCAATTGGCGGTTGCTGACCAAAACGGCATTACCAAGCAACAGCGGCGCCAGTTTCAAAGTTCAATTGACCAGGAAGAAAATAAGTCGGTTAAATCCCAGGAACAGTCCTTGTTAGACAAGACAAAGACCCGCCCGTCACCAAAGCGGCCAAAGGCTCCGGATCAATTTGCCACCACCCACACCTTTACATCAATTCAGGACGCAAAGAATTGGGCGAACGCCACCAAACAGCAATGGCTAAAAGCCGGTTACGTGAACTACACCATTACGTCAAATGGTCAGGGATACTACACGCTTAAGTTTATGAAATAACGAGGCGCCAATCCGAGAGATTGTTTTTATTTTCTTCCAGCTCACAATGACTTATGATGATATTGAGGGGTGATCAATCAATGCAAATCAAAGTACCTTTGAACAAGGGATTACTACCAGATAAATACGCGAAGTACGCACCGTCAGAATATACCGTTGATGGCAAGCCGGTTGTATCGTTTCCAATCCAAATTACCGGTGTGCCCAAGGACGCCCAATCTTTGGCCTTAACGGTGCTGGATTGGGATGCCGTTCCGGTCAGCGGATTTCCGTGGATTCACTGGATTGCGGCAAATATCGCGCCGGATGTTTTGGAAATTCCTGAAGATAACAGTCGCACGTTAAAGGTCCCAATGACGCAGGGACGCAACAGCACCGCCGGCGGATTGGTCGGCAATCAGGATCCCAATACCGCTTGGCGTTATAACGGTCCAGTGCCCCCGGACAAAGTCCACAATTATCACCTGTCCGTGTTTGCGCTGGATAGAAAACTACCATTGAAGGACGGCTTTTGGCTGAACGAACTGCAGGATCAGATGCGCGGACACATTCTCCAAACTGCAGAGATCGTCATTCCAAGCCAAAATTAGTGATATAATAAACATATTAATTACCGTAAGGGGGCCGCTTCATTATGGAAGCCAATTACAAAACCATTTTGGTACCCGTTGATGGATCCAAACAAGCTGAGGATGCATTAGCCAAGGGTGCGTTAATTGCTAAAAATAATCATGCTCATCTGGACGTCTTACACGTTCTTAGTACCACTCAGTACGGCTACAATTACGGCGGGATGGTTGACGGTGACGTCATCAATAACCTGGTTGAAGACACCACGGACTATTTAAACAAACTGATTGACCGAATTAAAAAGGACGCTGGAATTGATGATGTCAGTATTCACATTCGGTTCGGCAATCCCAAAACGGTCATTTCATTTGAATTCCCACGTGATCACAAGTCTGACCTAATCGTGATTGGGGCAACTGGAATGAGTCGTCTCCAGCGCGTTCTTGAAGGATCCGTTTCATCATTCGTCAACCGCAACGCCCACTGTGACGTGATGGTTGCCCGGACCAATCAAAAGAACGAACCTTCAGTACCTGAAAAGAAATAGTTGTGTATTCATTAACAAGTTTCATCCTTTGTTCCGGTGACGTTTAGCGTCCCGGAACTTTTTTTATTGCCAAAACCGTTGCCAGCGGTTCCAAATCCTTTCGCCGCCTCAGCTAATCGGGTATGATTAGGTTAGCTATGTAAGCGCTGTACAAATGAGGAGGTTTCACAATGAAAGTCCTAGTCATTGGCGGAATTGCTGGCGGGCCATCGTTTGCCACCCGATTTCGTCGCATTAATGAAAACGCCGAAATCATCATTTTCGAACGGGGAGCGGCCATTTCGGTTGCCAGTTGTGCACTGCCATACTATCTCGGTGGGCTCATCAAGGATCGGGCAAGCGTGATTGAACGAACCCCCGAGATCCTCAAGCAGAAAAACAATATTGATGTCCGGCTATACAATGACGTCACGGCCATCGATCCGGAAAAGAAAATTGTCGACGTCAAAAATTTGGTTACTGGCGACACCTACACGGAAAGTTACGACAAATTGGTGATTGCAACCGGCGCCAGCCCAACCGTGCCGCGAATTAAGGGTATTGATGACGCGGATGACGCGTTTGTTTTGCGCACCATCACCGACGCTGATAATATCAAACATTTTCTTGATTCAAGAAGGCCAAAACGAGTCACAATCCTTGGCGCTGGCACAATTGGCATTGAGGTCGCCGAGGCTTTCATTGACAACGGAATGGACGTGACAATTGTTGAACAAAGCAATCAAGTCGCCGCTCCGTTTGATACCGAAATTACCGACATTGTTGCCGAAGAACTCAATAACCAGGGCGTTCATGTATTTCTAAATCACACCATCCAAGAAATCACTGATAATGGTAAAACCCTGGTGTTTGAGGATGGTTCGACCCACCACACCGACATGCTGTTTCTGGGAACCGGGGTTGCGCCAAACAGCCAGCTGGCAGAAGCTGCCGGTATTGAACTTTCCGGTGACCACCACGTCATCGTTGACCATCAGCTGAAAACCAACGTGGATGACATTTACGCGATTGGGGACGTGATTCAAACGACCAGCCTGATTACGGGTCAGCCAATTCCCAGTCTCCTTTCCAGCGCGGCCAATCGTCAGGGCCATTTGCTGGCGGATATTCTCAATGGCAGCCCACTGACGTATAAGGGCTTCATCGGTGCCGGGGTTTCAAAGTTTTTTGACCTCACCGTCAGCTATGTTGGATACACGGAATCAGCGCTCCAACAATCAAATATTAACGACTATCGCTCAGTTTTCATCACGCCATTTGACCACGCCTACTTCTTCCCTAACGCCGACCGGGTGAACTTCAAGCTCCTTTATCAGGACAAAACCGGCAAAATCCTCGGGGGCCAAGCAGTTGGTCGCACGGGGATCGATAAGCGCATCTCCCAACTGTCAGTTGCAATCACTGGCAATTTAAGCGTCTTTGATCTGCCCGCTCTGGAAATTCCTTATTCACCACCATATTCATCGACCCGCGACGTCCTCAACATTGCCGGTTACGTTGCCATCAATCAATTGACCAATCGGACCGCCACCGTCAAAGCAGCCGACATTCCGGCAGCCGATCTTAAAACGGCCGTTTTCCTGGATATCCGCGAAGCTGGCAAACCGGTTGCTGGTTCAATTCAACCCACGCTGAATATCCCCCTTTCCGACCTGCGAGATCGAATTGACGAAATTCCGACCGATAAAAAGGTTTACATCACCTTCCGAAAGGGGCTTGGCCCCTACAATGCCTCCCGGGTCCTTGCGGGAAAGGGCATTAAAGCCATTATGATTGAAGAATAGGGCTGGCTAGTTTAAAGAATTTAGATGAAAAATCATTTACTCCCTGAGTATCAGGCCACATTAAAAGCGGTTGGAACAATCCGGACGGTTGTTTTAACTGCTTTTATGTTACGTTTTATGACATCAACGTGCCGATTTCTGATTTTTTTTGGATTCCGGAAAGGTAACGCTTGATTGAAATAACTCACCAATCACGTGCTAATTATTAGTGACGCCCCAATGTTTTTTACCGAATTTCGTTGCCGTGACGGCATCATTAGCGTATGATCTTTTTAAAGATCTTTACGAAATCAGTCAAGATCAGGCGGCTACAAAAAAGAACGTCAATGTTAGAAATCATTACATTAACGTTGCAAGCAGGCGGCAGGCTTGTCCAATTGAATAAGGGAGTCTTGTGTATGATGAAGAGTCTTGCTAAGCAACCTCATCAAGCATTACCAGAGTCATCTGATTCAGCTTCGAAGCTGTCCGACCAGCTAATGGTCACCCCTGACACTGATATTTCCACTGGTCAAGCCGTTGTTTTGGGATTACAACACTTGCTGGCAATGGACGTATACGTTGTCCCAATTATCATCGCCGGGATGTTGAGCTTACCATTCGCCAACAAAATGGGGTTAATTCAGGCAACCTTTCTTGCCGCCGGGATTGGCACAATCCTCCAAACGGGTGTCTTTATGCGCATGCCTGTCACCCAGGGTGCCTCCTTCGTGCCTCTTGGCGCGTTAGCCGGCATTTACCTAGCGGCTGGAGGCGGCAATACCGGAATGGCGACGATCTTTGGGTCCTTAATCGTCGGCGCGGTGTTTGTCTTGTTGCTCGGCTTTTCTCACACGGTACCAAAGCTGATTCACAAATTTGTCCCGTCGCTTGTCGGGGGCACGATTATCACCAACGTTGGGTTATCATTGATTCCATCAGCCCTCAATGACAATATTTTTAAGGCGAGCGGCCATTTAAACACCAACGTTTTGCTCGGTGTGATCACTGCCGCCACCCTCGTCATTTGTGTGATTATTAGTCTGCATCTGCCTCAGTTTGACCGGGTCTTTCGCTTGGGATCCATTCTGATTGCCCTGGCAGTCGGTACCATCAGTGCCGCCTTCATGGGTGACTTGTCATTGAGTTCAGTTGCCAACGCCCCCTGGTTTAGCCTGCCCAAATTTGCAATTTCCAGTTATGGTCTGCGTTTCTCACTGTCACCAATTTTAACCATGCTCATCATCTACGTTGTCCTCATGACGGAGACAACCGGAACCTGGTTTGCCGTTTCTGCGGTCACCGGCACCAAGCTGACCACGCAACGGATCAATCGCGGCGTCTTCGGTGAAGGAGTCTCCTGCTTGGTATCCGCGCTCGTTGGGGCGACGCCGGTTACTGGTTATTCAACCAACGCCGGGATCATTTCAATCACCGGGGTGGCAAGTAAACGGGCCTTTATCAGTGCCGGGATCTGGTTTGTGCTTTTCAGCTTCGTCGGGAAACTCTCGGCGCTTCTGGCGGCAATTCCGTCAGCCGTTATCGGCGGGGTCTTTGCGATTATCTGCTCAACCATTATGCTCAACGGCTTAAAGGTTGTCAGCCAAAGCCACTTCGTTGAACGTGACTTGTATATTCTGGGGATTCCGATTATCCTAACCATGGCGCTTGTCTTAATGCCGGCATCGCTCAAAACCGAAGCACCAACGTTTGTTCAGTACTTACTGGATCCACCGATTGCCACGGCGGCGATTACCGCAATTATTCTCAACCAGCTTTTACCAGACAACACCCAATCTAAATTAATTCAAAAACGTCAGGAGTCTTAATACATGACAGATAATCAAACAACAATTTTTATGAAACAGGCAGCTCAAGAGGCCGAAAGCAACCTCACAACTCAAGATGGCGGTCCATTCGGCTGCGTGATCGCTAAGGACGGTCAGCTGCTCGTTTCTGCTCATAATCAAGTGTTAAAGGATCAGGATCCGACCGCCCATGCCGAAATCACGGCGATTCGAAAGGCCACCAAGAAGCTTGGTTCCTATGATCTCAGCGGCTACACCCTGTATACGTCCTGCTACCCTTGCCCGATGTGTCTCGGGGCCATTATCTGGTCAAATATTAAAGTGGTCTACTATGGAAATAGTGCCAAGGACGCTGCCAAAATTGGCTTTCGGGACGATTACATTTACGACTTCATCAAGAAGGATGGCCATGATGCATCGGTTCTCGCCCTGCATCAAAGTGATCGTCACGAAACGATTGGGGCGTTCGATAAGTTTGCCGATCAAAAGACAAAGGTGATTTACTAGCAGTCATCAACATTAAAAGCAAAGGGGTTGGCCCAAAACGAACAGTTTTGCACCAACCTCTTTTGAATTCACTGATTTTCTTATTAATCCGACTAAATGAGTCGTTCGGCCCCCCTGTTATTGCTTGAGAAGGTTCTTCCCCGCTTCAATTGCGAAGATAACTATCAGAACAACACTGGGAATCGCGATGTTTCCGATCACAAGCGCCCCAATTGTGGCCGGGCTCACCGCTGCCCACAAACAGGTGCCGATAATCAGGGAAAACTCCAGAAGCAGAAACGCGCTGATTTTCGGATGATTCGTCAACCATTTCTCATTAATCTCACCTCATCAAAGCCTGCAGAATTAACAACTATGTACTTACCAGACATCGGTTAATCGGTCATTAACCTCAAGATATCACATCCATCCGGAAAATGGGTATTCCGAAATTGTCATAACCGCCATCTAAGGGTATCATAATAGTCACGAGCGTCTTTTAATGGTTTTCACCGATTTGCATTAATTTTCTCATTTGTTACACTGGTTGTCATAGTTTTAAAGGAGGTAACAATGGATTCTGACAAAACGACAAAGATCGGCCTGTTTCAACTAATCATGCTCACTCTGGGGTCGCTCATCGGCTCCGGGTGGCTGTTTGGTTCCTGGGAGGCTTCCAAGATTGCCGGCCCTTCAGCCATTATTTCATGGCTGATTGGTGGCGCCGTGATTGCCGCGGTCGCTTACGATTACGTTGAACTTGGGGCAATGTTTCCCGAAGCTGGTGGGATGAGTAAGTACGCCCAATATTCTCACGGCCCGCTGTTGGGGTTCATCGCGTCATGGGCTAACTGGATTTCGCTCATCACCCTGATTCCTATCGAAGCCGTGGCCGCCGTTCAGTACATGAGTTCCTGGCCCTGGTCATGGGCGAACTGGACGCACCAGTTTCTCAGCAAGGGAACGATTACGACTGCTGGCCTGATGATTGTTTTTCTATTCATGTTGGTATTTACCCTACTTAATTTCTGGTCCGTCAAAATTTTAACAAGTTTTACCAGTTTAATTTCAATCTTTAAAATCGGGGTGCCTGCGTTGACAATCGTGATGTTGACAATTGCAAGTTTTCATCCCGAAAACTATGGTCATTCGCTACACGAGTTTATGCCATACGGATCGGCCCCCATTTTTGCGGCAACCTCGTCTGCCGGTATTATTTTCTCGTTTAATGCCTTTCAAACGGTCATTAACATGGGAAGTGAAATTAAAAATCCCAAGAAGAATATTGGTCGGGGTATCTTTTACTCTCTGTTGATCAGCGGCGTCATTTACGTTGTCCTGCAAAGTGTCTTCATTACCGCCATTAAGCCGTCAGTCATTGCCGCCCACGGTTGGGCCGGCATCAACTTCAACTCGCCATTTGCGGACTTGGCAATCATGCTGGGCATTCGCTGGCTATCAATTCTTCTTTACATGGACGCGTTTATATCTCCGGTCGGCACTGGCGTTTCCTTTGCCGCTTCAACTGGCCGGGCGCTCTACGCCATGGAAGGTAATCAGCACATCCCCAGCTTTTTGGGGAAAATCAACCAAAAGTACGGGATTCCCCGGGTGGCAATGATCGTCAACCTGATCCTCAGTATGCTGATGGTGTCGGTGTTTCGATCATGGGCAACCCTGGCGACAGTTATCTGTACGTCGACACTGATTGCTTATCTGACCGGGCCGGTGACGGCCGTTTCATTTCGGAAAATGGCTCCGGACTTCAAACGTCCCGTTCGCCTAAAGCATCTTAATTGGATGGCCCCATTATCGTTTGCGCTGGCTTCATTGGCAGTTTACTGGGCCATGTGGCCAACAACCGTTGAAGTGATTCTGGTCATTTTATTAGGCTTACCGTTTTACTTCTACTACGAATATCGCGCCGGTTACGTCAACACTCGCAAGGCCTTTTGGTCAAGCATGTGGATGATTTTCTACTTGATTTTCATCTCGGTGATGTCCTACATTGGCAGCCGCCAGTTCAACGGTATTAACTGGATTCATTATCCATGGGATTTTGTTGTCATTATCCTGGCTTCCCTCGGCTTTTACGTTTGGGGAATCAAGAGTGCACACGTATTCCCGGATTATTATCAGGCCAAGGAACTTAACGACACTGTCAAAGAATAATTTAACTAAAATTGGCCATCCACTTCTCAAAAAGTTGTGGATGGCCAATTTTTACATCGATTCACCAAATGAGGCGAAACCCTCCCAAGGCAAATCAATAATACCATACAACCCCGCCTGCCAATTGACGGGCTGGGATTAAAAAACGAGCTCGAACAAAATTTTGCGTTTGTCCAAGCTCGTTTAGGCAATTAGTGCCCCTGCCAAGGTACCCTTATCATACACCTAATCGAAGCCGATTGGTGAAGACTCTGATAGTTGTGTATTTGTAGAGGACGTGATACATTAATGCCATTGGAGGATGATTTTTATGAACATGACAAGATTCACAGCCCGCTTGACGCTCGTAGTTGGTGCAACGTTCGGTTCCTTACTTTTCATGGCTGCTCAACCTACTCAGGCCGCAACGTGGCACAAAGGGACTCCCTCTAACGTCCGGGGTACATGGAAAACTAAAAAACTCAAGGTGAATACCGGCTCAACCTCAGTCACCGCCTACGACCAGGTAACGATTGGCAAAACCAGCCTTGCCGACTATTCATACACCGGCTCCTCGAGAGTTGGCATTAAGGGAACTTCGGCAAAATATGCCACCGTGGGTAAGTATACATACGTCATCAAAGTTAAGATCGCCAAGGGCGTGTACGGCACCCTTCACGTAAAAAAACAAAGCTCAAAGGTGCTCGTTATCGGCAACGGAACTAAGAATGTTAATCCAGCCAAGTACTATAAAGCCTAACGGAAAGATTCACCACGAATCGTTGTCATCAGCAAAATGGTGACCAGCGATTCTTTTTAACTGAAACAAGTTGGCAATTCCATAACCAGGTGCTATATTAAAGGAATTGAGAGGTGAGTTAGATAAATGAAAATGACAAAGTTTGTTAAACGAAGCATCGCCCTGGTCGGCTTGGTTGTGACGTTAATACTAGGGTTGAGTTTAACAACTGCCCAGGCCGCTTCATGGCATACCGGGACCCCCGCCATTCTTCGTGGAAATTGGAATTCAAATGCCAAAACGGAAACTGACCACGGTCGCAAAGTGATCGTCTATTACTCGCTGTCGTTTACTAAAAAGACGGTTGGCAATTCCGCCACAATTAACAAGAAAACCCTTGAATTTCGAATTCGGCCAGTCCAATACCGTAAAACGGGCAAGCACACGTACCTCATTCGAACGTTATTCGTTGATAGTCAGGGCACAATCTTAAACGTGAAGCAGATTAACAAGAAAAAAATCGTCGTCGGTACTGGAACCAAGAATACCAATAAAGAAACGTATTACAAAACAAATTAGGCCAGAAAGCCCCGTTCCAAGCAACGGCGCTTTGAATCTGTTCACCTGCCTGAATACTTACAATACCTCTTTGAATCGGAATCATTCGGTTCAAGGAGGTTATTTTTCGCCCACATCCCGTTTCGATCTTGAGCCCATGGCTGATTTGGCAAAATCATATCCAAAATTTAAGGACTTCCCAGCAAAACTGTCTCAACTACCTGATAGATAATCATTTTATTATTACCAATTCTTCTTTTTGCTGGATTATCAATTTTAACGAAGCAGTCAACGTGTTAAAATGGTTATTGTAATTATTTGATTGTCAGAGATTTAATTTGGCGATAATATCATATTCTGAATTATGACGGAGGAATTTTCACATGAAGAAAGCATTAGCGGTAGTAGTCGGCGTTTGTTTATTAGCATTGGGGGGCTGTGGCGTCAACTCAGCCAAAGTCGCTGATAAAGCAACCAAAGCAGCTGACACAATCAAGAGCGGTCAAGCGGTTGTGACCATGTCAACCACGGCCAACGGCAACACCCAGCAGACCATTGATGGCGGGACGTTTACCTTGAAGCCCCAGGTCATCACCCTGAACCAATCGAACCAGAATCAGCAAACAACCCACTATTACTTTGTCGGCAACACCCTGTACTTCCAGATGGCAAATAAGTGGTATCGTCAAAAAGTCGCTGATAACAGTCCAATCTTGCAGAACACAAAGCGGGCCTTAACTTCAGCTTCTGCAACCGATATTTTGAAGGGCATGAAGTCTGATCTGAAAGCTAAGAGCAACAAGAATACTTACACCCTGTCTTACTCAGGTAACAGCAGCAAGGCCAAGAAGGTTGCTCAAAAGATTATCAAGGCTGAATCCGGCAGCAAGGCCAACACCACCAGCCAATACAAGGTCTCCCACTTAACGTTCAGTTATACCGTTAACAAGAAGACTTACCTGCCAACAAAGTCAACCATCAAGATGAAATACACCGATGGTTCGAAGGGGGCAACGACCAGCACCGTCAGCGGAAGCTATGAAGACATCAACAAGGTCAAGAAAGTTGACGTGCCAGCTCAAGTAACCATGTCATCCAAACAGTTGCCAGCTAAGCTTGCCAAAGCGCTCTTTTAGTTAGCCGCCTACCATTTACCATCGCGTTTTTGAACGATCTATAACTATGCTCCCGTGATTGAGGCATCTCAGGTCATCTACCTCACCCATAACGAGAGCATTTTTTGTAAAAAGATTTGGTGCCGAATCATTTAAAAAAATGATATGATGATTTAGGCATCATTACATAGATTTAAGAAAGGACCCGTCTCATGAAATCAAAGCGCCTGACACTGTTTTTGAGTTTCTTAGTTCCCACACTGATTGTGACCGGCTACTTTATCTACCGGGGCTTTGCGCCCTTTGGCTCATCATCAGTCATGACTGTCGACATGGGGCAGCAGTACGTCGACTTCTTTTCGTATTTCCGGACAACCCTGCTTCATGATCCCAGCGGATTCTTCTATTCGTTTGGGAAGGCTCTCGGCGGTGACATGCTGGGAACGTGGAGCTATTACTTGATGAGTCCGTTCAACCTGCTTCTGTTACTATTTCCACTGAGCAAGCTTCCAAGCGTCGTCGCAATAATTACCATCCTCAAATACGCCTTTGCCGGCCTCACCAGCGCGATTCTATTCATAAAAACCCGTCCGCAGACAAACGGCTGGATCACGGTTGGCTTTGCGACCACCTACTCCTTAATTGGCTGGATGGTGGCCAACCAGCTGAACATCCTGTGGGTTGACGGGGTCATTTTACTACCGTTAATTTTCTTGGGCCTCAATCAACTGTTAAAGGGGCAATCGACCAAACTGTATATCATCAGTTTAGCCGCCGTCCTGATGATCAACTACTACATTGGCTGGATGATTGCCATCTTCGTCGGTGCCTACACGGTCATTTTTACCCTCTGCAAGGCTTATGAAACCACGCAATCCTACCTCAAAGTTTTCCTGAAGTGGCTCGGCGCTTCACTGGTCAGCGGCGCGCTGGCGGCATGGATTCTGATTCCAACCTTTAAGGCGCTGGCTTCCAGCAAGATGGGGGTTCAGCAGTTAATCTTCGCCTTTAAATTTGAATACAACCCGCTCAATATGATTGCCAAATTCGTGAACGGCGCCTTTGACTTCACGCAATTGCCAAAGGGAACGCCGAATATTTTTGTTGGCAGCGCGGTTCTCATTTTATTTCTGTATTCGTTTTTCTCACCAACGATTAACCGCCGCCGAAAAATCGCCAACGGCCTGCTGACCGCTTTTCTGGTTCTATCAATGTCCTTCCAGCCGTTGGACGTTATTTGGCATGGGATGGCCGCACCAGTTTGGTATCCTTACCGATTCTCGTTTGTCTTTTCGTTTCTCCTCATTGTGATTGCCTTCGAAGCCCTGGCGGATATTTTGGCCAACGGGGTTGTTTGGTGGGGATTTGCCAGTTCTTTGGGGTTGATGGTTCTCGGATTCATTTACATTCTCATCATTCTTAAGAAATTGACGTTCCTGACTCCGCTTAAACTCGTCATCACGGTCATTTTTCTCCTCATTACTGCCGGGCTTCTGTTTGCTTGGCAACGATATCCCCAGAAGCGGTTTTTCCCACTGCTGCTTTGCGTTGTCATGGCCGTGGAAATGGGCACCAACTTTGTGACCTCCTTAAATGGACTTTCCTATCTGCCAAACGCCAACTATACTGAATTTTCAAAACTCATTCGGCAGGCCAGCACCAAGGCCAACAAGATGGATCCGAACTTCCACCGGATTGCCGAGACCTTTAACCGGACCCGAAACGATCCGTTTACGGGCAACTTCAACGGCGGATCGGTATTTTCTTCGACTCTGGAAACGTCAACCACCCAATTCTTCAACAATATGGGAAATCCGAGTGACGTCTACTATGCGGTTTACGCGAATGGCACCACCTTTACCGACTCCCTTCTCTCGATGAAGTATTACTTCACTGCCAGAAAAGTCACCGGGGCCAACGAAACCCGCAAATCCTTAAATTATTTGGTCCCACTCACGTCGCGTCCCGATCTCAATAACTACCCTGTCAAGGCCCAGACTGATCTGATCAACATTCACGAAAATCCAAACGCCCTGCCGCTGGGCTTCATGACCCGGGCGCAGTACATGTTCCCCATCAATAACATGGCCGATCCGATTTCGTATCAAACTGAGATTGCCTCCCAGCTGGATCCGACGGTTAAGAACATCTTTACGCCAATTCCGATCACTCACGTTAAATATGACAACGCCTACCCACTGGTGAACATTTCTAACGGGGTTATTCGAAAGCGGGACAAAACCGAACCCGCCTCACTTGACATCACCGTTCCAGTTCAAAAGCACCATTCATACTATGTTTCCTTAGGACCGCGAATGTCACAACAGGCGTTCACTTACCAGGTCAATGGCAAAAACCTTCAGCAGTACCGGGCTTCCGCCAAGGATACCTTGTTGAACCTGTCAAGCGTTAAGGGAACCGACAAGACCATTCATTTTAAAGTCCTGGCCAACGTCAATCGGGCCCCACTTCAAAACGTTTATCTCTACAGTGTGGATAACACCAAGGTTGCCACATTTGCCAATCATTTGAAGCAGAACCCGTACCGCATCACAAAGTACACCAATTCGGAGATCACCGGGACGATTGATTCGCCACGGGACAACGGCACGATGGTCACAACCATTCCGTATTCAAAGGGGTGGCACGCTTCTGTCGATGGTCGAGCCGTTACGCCAAAGCAGTGGGCTCATGAATTTATGGCGATTAACCTTAGTAAGGGGCACCACGTCGTTAAATTCACCTACTTCCCACTTGGCTTGAGCTTAGGGCTCACAATTTCGTTGACAACGCTTGGGTTAATCATCCTATTTTTAGGGTTCCAAATCTATAAGCGCCGCCGATCAACTACCCACACCGAATAACTTTTGTAACATAACAGAAGCCACCACCCCAACGCTTTACGCGCTTGAGCTGGTGGCTTCTTTTCAATTTAAAAAAATTTTATGAGTAACCTGCTTTCGCTGGCGTGCCCCCTATTTAATCGCCTTATTGGCCTGTTCTTCCAGATACCACATCAATTTGGCGCCATCCTTCTCAAAGTCACTCTCAAATGACGTCCCCATTGGTTTGATCACGTGGCGTAGCTTTTGATTGATCCCAAACACCTGTATTTCATTGCCAACCAACTTACCACTATCATAATGGCCCTCTTCAGCCTCAGACAAGAAGTCCTGAAAGGCATCGGCAACGGCGCGACGAATCAGCTGCTGCTTGGTGATTGTTGGATTACGCTTCTGTTCCTCAAGATACTGCTTATTTAATTCTGTCATGTTTTCCGGATAATTCTCTGCCATTTAAACAACCTCCTCGGTGCAACTTTCCCTCCGTAACAATTAGCCAGGTGAACCTAATTTAATGAGCATTCTCGGTGGGTGTGCTATTCTGAAATTGTCATTAAAATGCTGGTTATGGGGGAGTTATCATGCAAGAAATTTCAACTGACGTCTTAAATCAAAATGTTCGCAAGGGCCTGACGCTAAACTGGTCAACTCAGGCAATTCTATTCTGTGCCATCATCATTGCCTGTATCGGACTTAATACCAACTCAGCGCCCATCGTCATTGGGGCAATGTTAATCTCCCCACTGATGGGCCCAATCGTTGGCATTGGGTACGCGTTGGGAAATAGCAATTCCGGCCTTCTTTCCCGGGGCGCTCGGCTATTTGCTGCGCAGTTCATCATTGCCGTTACTGGAGCAACGATTTACTTCTTCATTTCACCGTTGAATGCCGCCACTGACCAGTTACTTGCCCGCACCGAGCCAACCCTGTGGGACGTTTTAATCGCCTTTTTTGGTGGCTTTGCCGGGGTGATTAGTTCCGCCAAGAAGGACGGCGGAAACGTGGTCCCCGGCGTCGCCATTGCCACGGCGCTGATGCCGCCACTGTGTACAATCGGGTATGGCATCAGTCATCTGAACTGGCCATTTGTGTGGGGCGCCGGATACCTATTTCTCATCAACGCGTTCTTTATTGCCCTGGCAACTGCTGTGGGAACGATCTTCTTTAGAATTCGCAGCGGTGAGCGGTTAAACGTGTCCGTCAAGCAGGAAGTCATCGTGCTGATTGTGGCCATTATCGTCGTTATTCCAAGCTCCATTTCCGCCTATTCAATCGTGCAGAAATCGTACGTAACCGCCCAACTATCCCAATTTGTCGAGGATAAGCTTCCTGATCAATACATTGCCCAGCAGTCAGTAACTGGAAAAACAATTCAGCTAACGGTGATCGGCACCCACCTCAGTGATCAGAAGGTTAAAAGCCTGGATCGCTCACTTAAAGTTTACCACCTCGACCACTATGCACTCTCAATTAAGCAGCTTACCCGGGGGAACTATATTACCGCCAAAGAATTTCAAGATTATATGAAGCAGAATAATTCCCAAGCGACCCCAGCGGTGAATTCGCAGACGCCCGAAAATAAGTCACTGAATCAGGTGCAATCCGATTTGGTAAAGCAATATCCCCGCCAAATTACCAACGTGCTTACCGGTGAAGTGGTCGATAAGGCCAATCACAAGCGCCAGTTAATTGCGATTCAACTAACATCCCGCGGTCAAAAGTCACGCGCGACCATCCAAGCCACGGCCAATAAACTTGCCAAAGCCAACGACGTGGAGGCTGTGATTCAATTTGTCCAATCCTGAAAAAATGATAGCCGGGCTTTATTAAAATGGCCGGTCCTTAGCCGAAATGTCCCGTTCCAAACCGTTTGCCTTGCGATCACGGTCATCGTACAGATACCACAGGGCACTCACCAGGAAAATCCCCAACCCTGTCAAAACCAAGGTGACTGAAAAGCTGAGCGTCAAATACATGGTTACCAACAGTGCCAGAACTGGAATTGTGAGTCCCCCGGGAAGTTTGAAACCCACCGGTAATTTACTATGATGCCGTAATTTGATCGCCGCGAAAATTGTCGGCACGTACTGCACAAATGACGTGAAGACGATGCAGGAAGCCAGAAATAAGTAGTTGCCGGACAGCAAGAATAATGCGCAGATCACAACCGATAGGATCAGTGACTGCAGCGGGACCCCGCGTTTATTCTGCCGGCCCAACGTTCGCGGTAACAGTTGATGTTCGGAGGCCAGTGAACTGGCGATCAGCGGGGTTGAGAACGAAACCGACAAAGCAACGCCGAGAATCGAAATCAGCATCCCCATCAATGCCAGATCATAACCCACCGTGCCGGCAAAGTGACTGAAAGCCACGGCAATCGGCACGTTTGCGGCGGCCAGGCCACTACCGGCCACGCCAATTGCCGTCAGCTGAACCACTAAGTAGAGCCCGGCAGCCGTTAATAGCACGCTGATCAGTGCTCGGGGCAGCATTTTTTCGGGATTTTTCATCTTGGACGCGGCAATTGGTAAGAACGAAAAACCAGTGAACATGTAGAATACCATGCCAAATCCCTGGTTGAAGCGGCTGAAAAGTGGCGTCGCTGCTGGACTTCCCGTTAGATTTCCAAGATTCGCCGGATGAATAAAGAACAGGCCAATCACGACAAAGACCACCAGAACCCCCACTTTAGCGATCGTCGAAACGTTGTCAACCCAGTCCATGAATCCGGATCCCATGAGGTTCAGACCCGTTAACGCAGCTAAAATGCCAAGGGCGGTAATCAGATACGGCCCGTGCTGGTTAAGCACCGGAAAAAGGCTCCGTAAGCTGGTCACAAAGGCCGATATTTCCGTTGCCATCGTAATAATCCCTAGTAACCAGGTAAAGATACCGATCTCGAAGCCGGCAAACCGCCCGAATGCCGTATAGGTGTATAACCAGGCGCCACCATCCCCGGGGATCTTGCTGGCGAGGTTTGCAAAGCACAGGGCGATCGATAAAATTGCAATCCCAGCAAGCGGCATGACAACCATGCTCAAATCACCGAGCTTTGCGTAAACCCGGCTGGGCATTAGAAAAATACCAGATCCAATGATGCCGTCAATTCCCAGTAAAAAGATGCTGAGGGCGTTAAGTTGTTTGTGAGTTGAACGGGCCATGGTGAGGACTTCCTTTAAAATGTAATCGCTTTACTAGTTACTGTTAGCTTACCATTTTATCGTTTGGGTGGCGGTAATTATCGCTTTACCCACCATCAGGACCCTTCCAGATGCTGAGTTATCTTAAATCATGAATACATATATACGCAATCAAGGCCGAAACACCAGTTAAAACGCTTGTGCTTCGGCCTCTTTAATTGACTTTTAATTAGTCTAATGAGCTATCAAATCATTAATTGGCGAATTACAAAATCGATCTTGTCTAACTACGCTTTGACCTTATCACTAGCCTGATCATCCTGATACTTTGAAATAACTTCCAGGAATTGTTTACCATACTTCTCCATCTTACTCTCACCGACACCCTTCACATTTAACATGTCAGCGGCAGTCGCGGGCATCACCGCGCTCATTTCATGCAGCGTCTTATCCGAGAAGATAACGAAAGGTGGCACACCCTGTTTTTCCGCGAATTCACGACGCAATTGCCGGAGTTCTTCGAATAATTCATCATTTTGTGGCAAGCTCTTGGTTGCGTGGACAGCGGTTTTTCGGGTCACCTTTCGCTGGCCCTTTAAAACCGCGAAACCACTCGCCGTAATTTTTAAAACCGGAAATTGGCCGCCATCAGCCTGCAAGTAGCCTGTAGCCGTTAAATAATCGATGAGGCTCACAATATTTTTTTGCGACATCGACTTCATAATGCCATAGGTTGACAGGTCGTCGAAGTGGAGATCCAGTACCTTCTTAACCTGCGATCCACTTAAAACCTGAGCGACTAGATTCTTACCAAACCGTTCATTCATTCGATAAACGCATGACAGCACCTTCTGCGTATCAACGGTAATGTCCCGCGCTTCTCTGGTATCCAAGCAGTTGCTGCAGCGGCCGCATTTCGGGCCATCTTCACCAAAGTAATTCAGAATGAATTGTTGCAGACACTGCTGGGTATTGGCGTACTGGGTCATGATCTGCAGCTTTTCATACTCCCGCTGCTTGCTCTGCTCATCACGATCAGACTGTTCGATGAAGAAGTGCTGGGTCTGAACGTCTTTGAGCTTGAAAATCAGGATTGCCTCACTTGGCAGTCCATCCCGGCCGGCACGGCCAGCTTCCTGATAGTAGGCCTCCAACGTTCCCGGCACCGAATCATGAATGACGAAGCGGACGTTGCTCTTGTTAATTCCCATTCCAAAGGCGTTGGTTGCCACCATCACCAACGACCGGTCGTATAGAAAATCGTCCTGATTCTTGCGCCGCTGTTCTTTACTTAAGCCCCCATGGTACATCGCCACCGAAAAATGATGCTTCTTCAACAGGCGCGTCAGCCGTTCAACCTCTTTACGGGTACTGGCATAGATAATTCCGGATTGGTCAGAATTTAACTTCAAATAATCCAGGATAAACCGATCGCTATCCTGATTTTTAATCACCTTAAACGCCAGGTTATCCCGTTCAAAACCGGTCTTAACCTCTTCGTGGATGCCTAATCGCTGCTGAATATCCTGCGCAACTCGCGGCGTGGCGGTTGCCGTTAGCGCCACAATGGTTGGGTCGCTTGGTAAATCATTTAATCGTTGCGTCAGCGCTAAGTAACTGGGCCGAAAGTCATGGCCCCATTGAGAAATACAGTGCGCCTCATCAACCGCCACTAGATCAATCGGTAAAGCTGCCAATTGGAAAAAAGCCCCAGAGTCAAGCCGTTCTGGAGAAACATACAGCAATTTAACGTCACCGTTCCGTGCTTGGGCGAGCCGCTCATCGATCTGTTGAAAATCCAGGGTACTGTTCACGAAAGTAGCGGGAATTCCGCTGTCATTTAACGCGTCAACCTGATCCTTCATTAACGCAATTAACGGTGAAATTACCAGCGTTAAGCCATCGAGCATCAGCGCCGGGATCTGGTAACACAGCGACTTTCCCCCACCGGTGGGCATGATCGTCAGCACGTTCTTGTGCGCCAAAATATCATCGATTACCGCCTGCTGGCCGGGGCGAAAGTCATCGTAGCCAAATTTTGTTTTTAAAAGTTCTTGGGGCGTCATCGAAAAAAAGTCCCCTTTCTAGTTTTGTCACTCAGTATAGTATACGCAAAATTAATGGGAATTTCTTTGGAAGTGACCAAGTTTCCACTAAAAGTTTCAAATTGATGCCCGCCCGATTCCCAATCCGAAAAAAACGCTTCCGACTGGAATTCCCAATCGAAAACGCCTTTGAAAATTTATCAATACTGGTTTCACTTTCCGGATGGCTTTCGCGCCAAATTTAGGCTCGCCGTTAACAGCAACCCAATGCCGGCCACCAGGAACAGGGCGCTGATCAACCGGTTAAACGTGCCGCTTAACAAGACGAGGCCCACAATCGAAAACGAAATTCCCGACCAGAAATTCACGTTTCGATAGAATGTCGGGTTCCAGCTAATTTTCACGGGATCACCTTCTTGGGGATATTTTATCATAGCCACGTCTGGGATGCTCAGTCGAATTCGTGAAAATAATCCTGGGCCAACTGCTCATAAGTGCCAATCGTCCTGCGAAAGCTTGAAATGGTGGTAAATTCATCGGTTTGATGGGCCTCTGCCCAAGCGTCCGGCCCTAGTACAACCACGGGCATTCGCGGGTTTGCCTGAACGAAGACACTGGCATCGGTAGCGCCGTTAATGGTGATCAAATCGACTTGCCGATCAGAAAAGTGGGCGGTCGCCGCCTGTTTGGCTAACTGGACAAACCCATTTTGCGGATCCGTTTCAACGGAAAAAAAGTTGTGGATAAGTGAAAATTCCAACCGATAATGACTGGCCGCGTTAATGTCAGCCACGGCTTGTTTAAGCGTCCGAATCACGGCGTCATTGTTAAAAGATTCCGTTGGCCGAATATTTCCAGAAAGTTCAGCGGCCGCTGGAATGATATTGACCTGCTCGCCGCCCTTAATCATCGTAATGCTGTGCTGAACGTGCCCGAGGAATGGATCGACCGGTGCCTGGTCAAACAAAGTGGCTTCCCGATTAATAAACTGATTCAACCCACTAATAGCATTGATGCCCTTTTGGGGGGTCGAACTGTGGGTCGCCTGGCCAAAACTTTTCACTCGGTAGTTAATACTCCCGGAATGTGCGTATACGACCTGGCCGCTGGTTGGTTCACCGACGACAAGGGCGGCCACGTCATCGACGACGTGCTGATCATTTAATCGAAATGCGCCCGGCGTGCCATACTCCTCACCTGCGGTCGCAATAAACCGAATTTGGCCGTGTTTGGGTAAGCCAGCCTGCTTTAAGTCGATCAGGGCAATGATTTGGGCGGCCAGTCCGCTTTTCATATCGGCAGCCCCCCTGCCAAACACCTGATCACCAACAACGGCCGCGGAAAAGGGATCATGCTGCCATTGATCGGGGTTCGAAACACTGACAGTGTCCTGATGACCGGTAAAGCCCAGAATATTGGTCGATTCTTCATTACCAATCTGCGCCACTATGTCAGCCCGCCGATCCCCAAAAGCATCCAGTCGATAGTGGATGCCATACTTGTCAAAAAGCTGCCCAATGTATTTCGAAACCGCAATTTCGTTGCCATTCGGACTTTGAATCTGAATTAAATCTCGTAATATCTTCAACTGTTCCGTTTGATCCAACACCCATTACCCTCTTTTAAGAAGCTTTATGATTTAATATCTTTGCCAGGTAATCGCCGCCCACCTGAATAATTAAGACAAAAATCAGGACCAAAAAGGTTGCGACAACCGTCACGTCATTATCGAAACGGTTATAGCCATAGGCAATCGCCGTATTTCCCAAACCGCCGGCACCAATTGCCCCGGCCATCGCGGTCAAACCAATCAGACTAATTAGCGTCACCGTGGTTACCCGAACCAGTTCAGACCGGGCCTCCTTCAAGTAGACGTCAAATACCAGATCACTAAACGTTGCGCCCACTGACTGCGCGGCTTCAATCTTGCCATGGTCAATGCTGGTCAACGCCACTTGAACCTGCCGGGCATAAAACGGAAACACCCCCAGCGATAAGGGCACAAGAGCCGCCGTTGTCCCAATTTGGGTCCCAACAATTTTTTGGGTAACCGGGGCAATAAACGCCAGCAGGATAATAAAGGGAATCGCTCTAAAAAACGAGACCACCTTATCAAAGAAGTTAAACCAGTAGCGATTTTCCAGAATTCCCTTGGTATCCGTTAATACCAGGCCAATGCCAAACAACAATCCTAAAACACCGCCAAACAAAGCCGACCAAAACGTCATGTAAATTGTCTGCCCAATTGCGGCCAGCCAACCGTCAGATCCCGACCAGCCGAGGCTCACCACGTTCGGAAACGTATTGCTAAACCACTCAGTCATTTTCAACGGCCTCCAATCCAACTTCTGTTACCGTGACATCATGGGCTTTCAGATACTGAATCGCCTGCTGGCGGTCGTTTTTGGCCCCCGTCATAATCACAAATAACGTGCCAACCGGCGTATCTCTCAAGACATCCACGTTGCCGTAAACAATGCTTGTCTCAACGGAGAAGTCTTCATATAGTTTCGTTGTCACCGGCTCGCTGATCGAACTGCCACGATAAGTCAGATGTAAAATTGACTGATCCGCCTGGTTATCGAAGGCGTGGTCATTTTTTAAGATTGCCATCGCCTTTTGCGAGTCACTCTCGGTGCCAACTAACTTTTTGGTTAACGGGAACTGGGCATTCGTAAAGATATCCAGTAACGTCCCCCGTTCGACGATTTGACCCTCACTCATAACGGCCACTTTATTTGCGATTCGCTTAACGGCATCCATTTCATGGGTGATCAGAACCACCGTTAAGTTTAGTTCTCGGTTGAGCCGCTTCAGTAATTCAAGAATCTGAACGGTATTCTTCGGGTCCAAAGCGGAGGTTGCTTCATCGGAAATCAAAATCTCCGGATCATTTGCAAGCGCCCTGGCGATGGCAACTCGCTGCTGCTGACCACCGGATAATTGGGCTGGATAAGCCTGGCCGCGATCGCCTAAGCCAACCAGTTCCAACAGTTCTTGCGCCTTTGCGGCAATCTGCTTTTCCTTGAGTTTTCGATGCTTCAATGCAAATTCAACATTTTGAATCACCGTTTTTTCGTCCAATAAATTAAAATGCTGAAAGATCATCCCAATTTCTCGGCGTTTCGGGCGCAATTTCTTGGCCTCAATGATGGTGGTTGACTGGTCCGTTTTTTCAAACAGCGTCTCACCATTCACGACCACCTTGCCTGCAGTGGGCCGCTGCAATAGATTGATCACCCGAACAAGCGTTGATTTGCCGGCTCCAGAATACCCGACGACCCCGTAAATATCGCCCTTTTCAACATCCAGTGAAACATCGTTAACGGCCTTCAAAGTCTGGCCGTCTTGGTTGAAAAAGACGCTGATATGGCTTAATTCAATGACTTTTTCAGGCATCTGACTTCTCGCTTCCTTTCGCTACTTAATTTTAATATCCCATGCTGGTAACTGGGCGGTTCCGTATTCCTGATGCATAATCTTCTTGGTTGCCGCCGTCTGGTAAGCTTTCACAACGTCCTTGTAAATTTTCTTGTTCTGATCTTTCTTGTTGGCCACGATCACGTTGATCCACTGTTTGGAATCCTTATTGACCGGCTCAACGTAGATGGCAGACTTGTAGTTCAACCCGGCAGTCTGGGCAAAGTTCGTGTTGATAACCGCAGCGTCAACGTCCGAAAGTGCCCGGGCGGTTTGGCTGGCATCCAGTTCCTTAATCTTCAAATTCTTCGGGTTGCTGGTAATCGACTTCAATCCATAAACCGAATCCTTAGGGTTTAATTTGATCAAGCCAGCCGTTTGCAGCAGAATCAGCGCCCGAGATTCGTTGGTGGCATCATTTGGCACGGCAATTGAACCGCCCTTCTTGATGTCTTTCAAGTCATGAATTTTCTTCGAGTAGATCCGAATGGGTGTGATGAATGTCTTGCCAATCGGTACCAGGCTTCCCTTGTTGGCCTTATTCCAGTCGTGAAGAAAAGCGTAGTGCTGAAAAGCGTTCAGATTAACATCCCCATTTGCCAGCGCTTTGTTGGGCTGGGTATAATCCGTGAACTTCTTAAACTTCAAATTAATTTGATACTTGTCCTTGGCGGTTTTAGAAACCGTGTCCCAAATCTTGTCATCCTGCTTGGTTCCGGACATAATCCCAATGGTGACCGTGCGGCTCTTTGCACTGCCTCCGTGGGCAAAACTAAAGTAGCCGGCAACCACAATCAGTAACACAATCACAATGCCAATAATGTATTTCGTTGTTTTCTTCATCGTCTCAGATCCCTTTCTAACGTCAATTTAGTTATCAAACAACAACCCCAATGAACCCCCGCGCTCCTTTTCAATCAAAAATTCAGTGAACAAAAAAATCCTTTACCCAAATGCAAACTGCATTCGAATAAAGGACGACTTGGCCGTGTTACCACCTTGATTTAAATCGCCTTCACAGGCGACTTCTCCACGAGTACGTTTCATACTCTGCCGCGGTAACGTGCGGATCCGTTAGTACTTCACACCCTGCTCGGTACTAAAAGATAATCCAAGACCATCTTCGTGCCAGAAATAACATCCCTTTTCATCAACCGGGACTCTCTTCAGATATCGCTAAACACTACTCATCTTTTTCACTGTATCTTTTAATATTTAAGTTGATAGTTTGTAAGTTTATCTGAATTTCAAAAAATGTCAAGCCTAATTATGAAAATTAACTCATAATCTTGGATGTTAAAATGCCCGTTGACAAACCATTCCTGGTGCTTTAGAGTTATCACTAACGTTAACATTAGACGAAGATGAGAAGAGTACTCGGTTTAAAATGGCAACCAGCGACTGTGGCAAGGTGAAAGCACAGACTATTTTAACCGACGAAGATGAACTCGGAGCCTTGACCAAGGTGAAAGCCGCGGCCACGTTTCAAACCCGATACCGTTTGGACTTTTTAAGAAAAGTAACCAGAGGTAATCGACACGCGTTGATTACGAAGTTGGGTGGCACCGCGATCATATCGTCCCTAAACAATTCACGTTGTTTGGGGACGTTTTTTCGTCTAATCCATCAGCATTTATTTTAGTGGGAGGAATGACTCGATATGCGAATCAAAGCAAGCGAAGAAAAACGATTTTTAAAGGCAGTCTTTGATAAGGATGGCTTTAGCCAAGAGGATGGCGATCTGTTAGCCGATACACTAGTGGACGCGGACCTCCGCGGAATTTCATCACATGGAATTCAACGATTGGCCTGGTACACCCGGATGATCAAGAGCCATATCATTGAACCGGGAAACAAGGTCAAAGTATTGAAGGAAACCCCGACCAGCTTATTGGTCGATGCCAATAAAAACATGGGCCAAATTGCCTCGTCCTTTGCCATGCACAGTTTGATTGAAAAGACAAAGAAAATCGGCATCTCGCTGGCGGTCATCCGCAATTCGAATCACTTCGGCACCGCCGGCTACTACGCCCGAATGGCCGCAAAGCAAGGCTTAATCGGCATTGCGCTCACCAACACGCGTCCCCTAGTTGTCCCGACAAACGCCTATGACGCTTTCTTAGGATCGAACGCCTTCGCGTTTAGCTTCCCGGCGGAACCGCACCCGTTTGTATTTGATGGCGCCACATCGATCGTTTCCAGCGGCAAGATTCAGGTCCTCGCGAAAAACCATCAACCCATTCCTGGAGACTGGGCGGTTGATTCTAAACGCCACGTTGTCCACGATGCCAAAAAGGTTGAGGATGATCTTTCAAAGATCGCGTTTACAGAACATCAACCAGGTGGCGGGGTTCTCACGCTTGGCGGTAACTTGGAATCCAATTCGAACTACAAGGGATTTGGTAACTCACTCGTGGTGGAATTATTGACCGGTATTTTAGCTCAGGGGCCCATTTCTGCCGATACTAATCAGCCAGGCAAACACGACTTCAGTCAATTCCTGCTGGCCATTAATCCGGATTTGTTTGGCGACTTGGAAACGTTCAAGAAGAATGCCGAGAATATGTTTGACCGAATCCGGGGGTTGGATCACATCCCTGGTTCAACGATCTTTATTCCTGGTGACCGTGAATATAAAAATTATGATCAGAATTTGAAGGCTGGCGTGGTCATCGATGACCAAACGGCGGCTGAGCTTCAAAAGATCGGCAACGAAAACCAGGTTCCGGTCCCGGAAGCACTCTAATTTGTTCCCAAGTCAATAGGAAATTGGAATAACGGATTTAAGCGTTAGAATTGACGGCGCTTCATCTAAATAAGGTCCTGCCAGAAACCCATTCATTGCGGTTTCTGGCAGGACCTTTTTTGAACACTTGCTAGCTTAAGGGATCTTGCGACCGGCCCAGCCACTTAAAACAATTCCGGTTTACGCCGGATATCATCCTGCTCACTAATTTGGCGAATCACCCGACAGGGGTTGCCGACCGCCAGCGAATTAGCCGGAATGTCCCGCGTTACCACACTGCCGGCGCCAATCACCGAACCGTTGCCGATTGTCACCCCGCCAATAACCACCACGTTACTGGCTAACCAGCAGTTACTTTCAATCACAATTGGCTTGGTATATTGCTTGCCGGGCAGCGTGCTGTCAGGCACAAAGTTGCGATCCTGGTATCTTAACGGATGCATTGGGGTCGCCAAGGTCACGTTGGGGCCAAGCAGCACGTCGTTGCCAATTGTAATCGGGCCGCTGTCCAAAAACGTGACGTTCATATTGGCATAGAAGCGATCGCCGATTGTGGTGTGGGTCCCATAGTCAATGAAGATAGGACCTTCAAAAATCACGCGGTCGCCCGAATGCGGCAGTAGCCGATTAAGAATCTCGTGGCGCTTTTGATGTTCATCATCAAATGTATCGTTGTAAAGTTTTGATAACCGGTGAGCCAGATGCTGTTGTTTCAGCAATTGCGAATCTCTGGGATCAGCCAACTTACCGGCAAGCATTCGTTGTGTTTGGGTCATTTTTGCCATCTCCTAGGTCAACTTCCCTTCATTTCATTCAAGTATACCCACACTCCCAGCCACCGATCAAAATGATTAGGCACCCTTTTCGAATAATTTAAGTATCTAAATAAGCCCTGCCAATCAGTAACATTGTTATAATAAGGATTATTAACAATAGAAAAGAGTGATTATTTTGAGGGGAAAACAGTTAATGCTGGCAACGTTAAGTGGTTTACTGGCTTTGGGAGCCGGAGTTGCCATCAGCACCAGTCAAGCTAAGGCGGCGGCCAAAACCACGATTGTGAACGTCACCTTTAAGCCGACGAACGAATCTGACCTGACAAATTACGTTTACGATACGGTCGATCCCAGTAGTCAGCAGTTTCATCAATACTTAGCGCCAAGTGACTTTGCCGCCAAATTTGGGCAGTCGGACAGTTATATCCAATCCTTCAAGGACTATTTGGCGAAATACCATGTCAAGACATATGTGTATCCGGGTAATTTATCAGTGAAGTTATCCGGGACGACCACGGATATGCAGCGGGCCTTTAACGCCAAGTACGTTCCGGCTAAAAAGAAGGGCGATCACGCCAAGACAAGCTATAAACTTCCGGGGCAGTTATCTGATAAGGTCGTTGCGGTCATTGGGTTATATTCCACGAATCCAAATAAGAAAGTTAAGAAGACGACCAGCAAGAAAACGACGAAGAAGGCAACAACCAAGAAAACCACCAATAAGTCGACCGCTCATAAAAAAGCCGCGGTGACAAACGTGACAACAACCGGCTTGTCGACCACCGACACGAAACCGGATACCAGCCTTTCCACCAACGCCTTTTCCAATAAGTACGGCGCCGGAAAATTCGCCAAGGCATATCATCTAACCGGTTTATATGCCCAGGGACTCCAGGGCCAGGGGCAGCGAATTGGGATCATCAACGCCAGCGACGTCCGTGATTCCGATCTGTCCACTTATTGGCAGCAGACCGGCGTCAACCCGGATTTGAGCCGAGTTCGCCATATCTACACCGTTGATTCAAAGGCTCAGGCTCAAAAGGCTTTGAATGCAATGCTCAGTGCCGGCCAGATGGAAGCCACCCTTGACGTTGAATCTGCTTCAGCGGTTGCGCCAAAGGCCGGCCTGGATCTGTACACTGGCGATTCTACCGGGACGAAAACCACGTTACCGTCATCATTTTATTCATCCTTTATGACCGCCATCTCGAGCAATGATGACAAACAAATCACCACCAGTATGGCACCGGGCTTCGAGACGACCACGGGTTGGACGGATCCAAGCACCACTTTCCAGCAGTACGATCATGCGCTTAACCTGATTTATGAACAAGCTGCGGCCCAGGGAATCACCATCTTTAACGCGAGTGGTGATCGTGGCCCATACTCCACTCCAAGTTCCAAAGAAAATCATACGATGTCCACCTCGCCATACCAAGTTGTGGTCGGCGGAACAACCTTACCATACCAAAAGATCATTGACGGCAAGTTGGTAACTGTCGCCAAGGAACGTGCTTGGGGTGATACCTATTCACGGCCGGCTTACGATACGAAATACAGCAGCTTTAGTGGTGGCGGCGGTGGCTTCTCCGCAATAAATCCAACGCCAAGGTACCAGCAGGGCGTTTCCGGCGTGAACACTTTCAGAGCCATCAACATGCTGACATTTAAAAACGGCCGCTACACGTTGACAAAGAACCCTCACGTTATCTTTGGCACTGGTAACTCACGAAATATTCCGGACGTTGCCGGAAATGCGGACCCGAAGACGGGGTACGCGTCAGTTGTTTCCGGTCCAAAATTCACCTTTAATGCCAAGACCAAAAAAGCTGTCAAGTCAACAACCACAATGTGGGGCGTCGATGGCGGCACCAGCTTTACCACCCCTCAAATAGCCGCTGCCAACGCGGTCATCAACAGTGGCCGGCAAACACCGGTTGGATTCTGGAATCCTCAAATTTACAAATTTGCCCAGGATACCGACACGCCATTCAACGTTCTTGACGACGCTGACAACAATAATAATTTGTACTACACCGGCCAACCTGGCAAGCTTTATAATCAGGCAACCGGACTCGGAACCATTAACTTTGAAAAACTTTTGAACAAATTCGATCACGAGACCAACTAGAGCCGGCTTGAAGCTAACGCCGCTCAAAAAAGTTGTTTAAGGATCATCAGTAACAAATCGGACGATTATTCCCAGTAATGGAATAGTCGCCCGATTTTTTTCTGGAACTGGCAGCCCAGTTCGTTTCGGTTATTAAATTAATTCATCTTTTGAAACTGCTGCTGATCGGCAATCGGAAACTCCGTTGGTGTCGATTGATTCATCAGGTCCTCAGTCAACGCAACCTGATAGATTGTCTGGTCGTTATAGGGCTGCATTGAATAAATCAAATTCTGGGTATCCATATAGCCGCGATACTGCGTGTAGTCCTCACTGCCATCCTGCTTGATTTTGACACCTTTAGGAATTTCCACCGCGTTCAGGATGTGGCTCAATTCGGTGACGGTTTGCGAAGTGGCTACCTGATCGGTGTACTCGCGCATATAAACGGTCCGGATGAACCGCGAAACCGACGTGTAGTCGCCGGGCATGCCCAGCGCCCCACTACCTGGTCCAAATGACGAAACTTGATAGCCGTCATAGTCCCGAGCTGGATGCGGGGTTGGCTTTAGTTCGGTATAGTTACTCAAATTCTTCAAATGCCACGTAAAGTCCGGGCTGTTGGTCATCACGCCAACGGGATTTTTCATGTAATGAACCCCATCGGCCATGATTTCCAGTACGTCGCTTTCACCGGTTCTGTCAGTGACAATCCAGTGAAGCGGGACGGACTTGCCCATGACCTTAACCGGAGCAGCCACCACGTTCAGCTGATCGATCAGGGTCCCTAATTCCTGAACGCTGGCAGCATTTCCTAAGATCCAGTTCAATACTTCGTGCGGGGCAATGTTAACCTTCCCAGTGACTGATTTGTCAGCGAATTGGGCTTCACCGCTGAAGTATAGGGCAGCGGCACTGACACCCTTTTCGTTCACGCCGTCCACCAAAATATAGTTGCCCAGGTTGCGGCCAGCGCCCACAAACCCGTATTTTGTGTGATAAGAGCTGTTGGCGACGTCACTTGGAAATGTCTGATTCCGGGGAACAGCCACCGGCCGCCCCTTCAATTCAAAGCCAAAGTCCATCGTTCGAGCCAAAAAATTATCGCCAGTTTCTGATAAAAAAGTGACACTTGTACACATCTTAACCACTCCTCTTTGAAAATTAGTTTACCGCTGCTGAATCAATTTGCCAAGATGGTTGCGGGTTTAATTGATCAACGCATCCCAACCTTCACTGCCAAATATTGCTGGGATCTTCTGAATAAGAAATTTGTCCATTCATACAAAACCAGGCAAATAATTTTGGAAAATCGGCCAATTTTGATAGCCTTAAAATCATCTATATTAGAAGGTGAAAAGACAACTGCAACGTCCAAGGAGGCTGATTTGATGATGACAAATAAACTACTAATCTGGTTAATTATGATTATCGGAACCCTCATTTTTCTGAGCGTTGAAGGGTCCCTCAAGCAATCCATCAAATTGATCACCCAATTTCTGACGGTAAAATTGCTCCGACGCCGCTAAAAATCCGAAAAAACGGGCGATTGAATTTCTTCCACGTTCCCTAAATAATTGATAAGTCGTTGAAAAAAGCGATATTTGTCTCGCTAACCATGCTAATAATGGAATAAGCAAGTTAGATTTAGGGGGAATCCATATGCGTCCAAGAAAACTCGTCATCGGCGGGATCGTGACCGTCATCGTTCTGGGAATTGGCTTTATCGGGGTCAAGGCCACTATCAGTCCCAACAGCGTCCCGCAACCCGTGACTCAAGCCAAACAGGAAATCGTGCCGAACCACGTTTACCAATCCTATCGTTACCCTTATAAGCTCACCATTGTAAGGCCCGCCGCGAAACTCTACTCACGACCAGCGGGGACCCGCGGCTGCCAATACCTGGGAACGGTCCGTTCGCGGGATGTCACCGCCCAAGTAACTGGTCAAATTCGCGACGACCTCAATCATAACCAGCGAGCTGGGTATATTCGGTTCACTCAAAATCACCATCACTATTGGATTAGCGCGCAAGAAACCCGTTTTCGCGACCTCGCCTCGCTAAAGGGCTCAAATTCTCAAGTTGAGACCGCCATCGCGGCTGGATTAAAGTTAGTTGGCCATTCGAAGTACGATTACGGTGGTGGCAGAAATCTCACGGACATCCGCCATCACCGGTTCGACTGCTCATCTTTTGTGAGGTATTGCTACGGTAAGGCTGGTGTCACTCTCGGAGATCTGGACAGCGTAACAACGTATACGTTGGCCACAATGGGACACCAAGTTAAATTTCAAAATATGAAGCGTGGCGACATCTTCTTTTTCACGAATGCCAGGGGCCAAGTGAACTCCCACGTAGCAATCTATTTAGGCGACAATCTGTTTCTCCACGACCATGGCCAATCGGATACTGGCGGCGTGGGGATCACATCCCTAAACGCCCCCAGTTGGCGGCAAGAAACGAATGGTCTCGTTCGCCGACTTATAAATTAACGACGTAAAAAAGGTGACCCAGTGGCCACCTTTTTTGATGATAACAATTATTTTTTCGTCGGCAACACAACAAACGAAATTGCCATCAGCATCAGCCCAACGGCAAAAACCGATATCGACAGCCAGGTTCCAAACGTGGGATCACCCCAGAACAAAAAGCCGGCAGCGACAAACGCCGCGCCAGAATACAGATTAATTTCTTTATAAAATCGATGATTAAATTTCACTTACAAGCACCCTTTCAATTTAATGCAATTCGCCTCACCAAGCGAGACGGTAATAGGTCATAGTGACCACCGCGACGCCCCACCAAAGAATGACCATCAGAACCATCATCAGTCCTTTAAGCAACGTATTTTGAATCGTCAAATCAGCGTACTGCCGATCGATCCACCTTCGCGAGCAAACCAATCCGAAGACTATCAACGCGATCGGCAGGACAAAGACGGATAACTTATTGCCCGGACTGTCTGCCGTGCCAAAGCCAAAATGCGTCGGCACTTCCGTTGGCAGCCGGGGGTAGAACACCACGGCGGTGAGGGCCGATATTGTGGTGACAACCCAGTGAATGGCAATCAACTTACCGTAAGACTTTGAAATTAAGATTGAGAGGTTCATGAAATTACCTTCTTTACCCAAAGTATATCCAGCAAAACTGAGTAGCCCTGCCATTCCCCGCATTTAGTTACCCGTCTTCAAATCGCCCGATTTATTTGCCCTCAATGCTTGGTCAGCCCATTAGTCAAAAATGCCGATATGAAGTTAATCTCATCATCGATCGTCACTGGCATATTCAAGATCCGCTTGCCAAGATACCCCAAAATGCTGGTGAAAAGAAATTGGATAATGTAGTTTTCGGGCATCTCAATCATTTTGCCATCCTGCTGGAGACGCTTAATATTCGGCACAACGTTGGTAGCCATTTGACTGACGAAGGCTTCCTTCAACTGGGAAATAACCCCCTCGTCATCAACGATCACCTGGCCAACTAGTAACTTTAATGCCGGATAATTTTTGTCAATGAATCGCAATCGGTCAGGCACAATTGCTTCAACGAAGCTTTTCACGTCATCAAATGAATGCTGAAAGGCCGCCGTGCCAAATTGATCGACGGCTTGCGGCAGCGCCTTGGTTAACAGCGGCGTTAAAACCGCCACGAGAAGGGCCTGTTTATTTTGAAACCGCTGATACACCGATCCAACGGCCACGCCCGCCCGCTCGGCAATTTGCGCGCTGGAAGTTTCACTGAATCCCTGTGAAGAAAACAGTTCGAGGGCAGCTTGGAGAATTCGCTTCTGCTTCTCCGTTAGATCGTCCATCTTTTTAAGGGTCTCTTGGTATAATTCTTGAAAATCATTCTCATCATTGGCCACGATCCCACCTCATTTCAATATTTAGTTTAGCTGACTTTTATCGATATCACAAATACGGTTGACATTTATTATAAAAAAGATTAGTCTATCTTAGGTTCAAAAATGAATGAGCATTCATTCATAGTTTAGGAGGAATTTTAAATATGTCAAAGTGGTTTTCAAATAAATTTAGTTGGCTCCCCATACTCATTGCCAGTTTCATCTCGCTATCATTTGTGTTTTGCGCGTTACCGGCATTTAAGCACATGCCAACCAACACCAAAAATTTACCGATTGTGATCGTTAATCAGGATAATCAGCAAATTTCCAATAAAGTTGCCAGTGGCTTGAAGGACAATCTGCCGTTCAAGCATCTAACAGTTTCAAGTAATCTCAGTCAGACCAAGCACCGGATTGAAGTTCGCAAGGCGTCGCTGGCCGTTGTGATTCCGGCCGGCTTCAATAAGGATGTTCGGGCCGGCAAGCAGCCCACGTTAAATTTTGTGGTTAACAATGCCAACTCGATGCTGCAGACCAACGTGAACCAATCACTCATTTCTCGGGTCCAAAGTACCGTTAACGCCCAATTAACGCAGCAATCCCTCGTGGGAATGTACGCCAAGCAGCTAGCACCGAAAATGATGAAAACGGCCATGCAGGCTGGCATGAAGACCGCCATCAAAAAAGCCATGGTCGCTTCGAAGGGCCAAGCGGTGAACCAAAAGAAGATTCGCCAACAGGTTCAGGCTCAAGTCCAGCCAAAGATTGAAAAGCAGGTGATGGCCCAGGCAACTAAGATGGCCGCCCCGTTTAACATCACCGCTAAATCATCAACTGATACAATGGGCACCAAGCAGCCCAATATGCAGCACCATATGGCGCCAATGTTCATTTCCATGGGCCAGTATCTGGGCTTGATGATCGCATCGGTCATTTCGATCATGACCTTCATGTCCGTCCGCTTTATCGGTGGCAAATGGAAGACCTTCTTGGGCCTGCAAATCACCGGTGTCATTACGGCCTTTGTCCTTGCCCTGATCACCATTGGGGCAATGCGGACCTTGGTCAGCTTTGACGGCAGCACGTTCAACGCATTACTCTGGCGGAACAGCTTATATGACCTCAGCGTCTTTGAGCTAACCAGCGGCCTCGCCTTGCTGGGTGGTGGCCTACCGAGCTTGCTCGTCCAAATGCCACTGTTCATTCTTCAAATTTTGGCTGGCGGCGGCACCCTTCCACGGGCGGCAATGACCAGCTTCTACAAATTTATCAGTCAAAATACGCCAATGTATCAGAACATTTATAACAGTTTCAACGCCATGGCCGGTCTGGGAAACAGCGGATCACTTGAACAGACCCTGTGGTGGATCGTCCTCGCTGGTCTCGTGTTCGGCGGATTAGCAGTTGCCATCGGCTATCGCGGTACCAAGCGGCACGGGTTGGCAGCCGTGATTCCGGCTAAATTCTGATCATTAATCTCCCTCACTAATTATCTATTTCATTGAAAAAAGCGCCCGGTATTTGAGCGATACCGCCAAAGATAAAGTTTTGACTTTAACTTTGGGGTACCCCTCAATTTTCCGTTGACGCTTTTTTTGATGGTCAAAAATGACTATGTAATGCGACGCCATCTGATATAGAAAATCTTCTTGCCCATTGCCGATCCAGAATCAGAAAATCATGCTTGTTTCGACCACTTTTACGCCATCTTAATCAGCCCAACCCCAACAATCATCAAGCCAATCCCCAGTGCCTGAGCGGGCACCATCGGTTGGTGAGCGGATCGCCACCAGCCAAATTGCTGAATCAGCACCGAGCCGATTATTTGACCGATTAACCCCATCATGATGGTCAGACCGGCACCAATTTGAGGGACCGCAACCACGGTGACAAAGAGAAACGATCCACCCAGAAGGCCCCCTAACCAGTTCCAGGGTCTGGTGGTTTTGAGTTCCCGCGTTGTCGGCACGCGTTTATCGATGACGCCAGCCACAATCGCAATGAGAATCGTGCCAACAAAAAACGAAATAAACGCCGCTTGACTGGTTGAATGCAGCAGGGTTCCCAAGTGACCGTTGATCGCCTGCTGCATCGCGGCCAGCACCCCAATCACAACGCCCCAGATTTGCCAGCCAATCATCGCAGTGGATTTCCGTTGACGGGTCACCGTTGTGTCAAATTGGCGAACATCCCGGTTTGTCAAACTGGGAAGCACGACCGCAACCACGACGCCAACAATCAAAACACCAATCCCAACTAACCGCCAGGGCGTCATAGCAATCTTTTCGGCGCCGAACCAGCCAAACGAGTCGGTAATCGTCCCCATCGTGATTTGCCCCATAATCGGTAAAATGGTGGTTTGAATCGCACCAATTTTAGGGAACAGTAAAATATTCGAGGTTAAATAAACGGCCCCCAGAAGGCCTCCCAGCCAAATCCACATCGGCTGGGTCCGAATAAATGAGCCGCTGGGAAACAGCCGGCCGCTCATCGTCAGCGCCAGCACCCCCAGAAACAGGGTGCCGATAATAAAGGAAATGGTGCCCGCAATAAACGGTGATCTGACAATTCGACTGAGATCAGCGTTAATCGGACTTTGATTGGAGAGCAGAAACCCCGCAATCAACGAAAACAACATGAACAGCAGCACACTTTTCACCTTCAAGTCATGATAAATACCAAGCAAAATTTCTTCAGAAAACGCCAAAATAAAAGCTGCCCACTTCGAGTTAAACCGCTTATTAACCCTTTAGCAGCGCGCTTGTGACGCTATTTAATCACCTTTCGCCAGCTGAATTGATTGTATTATACACCCATTCGATTGGGCGACTGGCGGCTATCCTCTCATTTCACGCCATCTCCCATTCAAACGACTAGCACAGTGAGCCCCTTTGATGATAGGATAAAAGCAAATTTGAATATCAAGAAAAGCATGGTGATATTATTCTATCGTAATTAAAGGGGGATTATTTATGCAATCTTTGGCAGATCAACTCACCCAATTGACACCCGAAGAACTCATTCAACTCACATCTGGTGCGGACTTCTGGCACTCCAAAGCCTTACCGGACCGCCAGATTCCAAATTTCCGAATGAGTGACGGCCCTAACGGCTTGCGCTATCAGGCTGGCAGCGGCGATGCTTTAGGTATAAATGAAAGCGTCATCAGCACTTGCTTTCCCACTGCCAGCGCGGTGGCCTGCACTTGGGATCCCGAACTGATTTCCGAGATGGGCCGGGCAATCGGCCACGAAGCGCGGAGTCTGGACGTCGATATGGTGCTCGGCCCGGGAATCAATATTAAGCGCAATCCGTTGTGCGGCCGTAATTTTGAATACTTCAGCGAGGACCCCTTCCTGGCAGGCATGATTGGGGCCGCCTGGATCAAGGGCCTGCAGTCAACGGGCGCTGCCGCGTGTTTAAAACACTTTGCCGGCAATAATCAGGAAAATGACCGGCTCCTGTCCGACTCGCTCATCGATGCGACCGCCCTTCACGAACTGTACCTGGAGGCATTTCGCATTGCCGTTCAGACTGCGCAGCCCGAGGGCATTATGTGCTCTTATAATAAGGTCAACGGCACCTACGCCAGCGATAACTCATACTTATTAACCGAAGTGCTCCGCCATCAGTGGGGCTTTAAGGGCACCGTGGTCACTGACTGGGGCGCGCTGAATGACAAAGTCGCCAGTTTAAATGCCGGCGGGGACCTTGAAATGCCATCGAGTGCCAATATGTTTGATCCCGAAGCCTTGAAGGCGTTAAATGCCGGCAAATTAAAATCCGCCGCGCTCCGCCGGGCTGCCGGCAACGTGATTCAAACTGCCGAAAAGAAACGCCCAGCCTTTGCCGGTGACCGAGAGGCTTTGCTGGCCGAAGATGGCCACCTTGCCCAAAAAATTGAAGAGAACGCCGCGGTCCTTTTGAAAAATGACGATCACATTTTACCCATTCAGCCTGATCAAAAACTTTTAGTAATTGGGCAAATGGCGGCCGCCACCCGTTACCAAGGGGCCGGTTCGTCACACATCAATCCCCCGGAAAAGTCGACCATATTAGATGGATTCAAGAGGGCCAAAATGCCATACGATTACCAACCAGGTTATGCATTCTCACGTGAGAACGACGACCAGTTAGCCGCCGAAGCGGTGGCGGCCGCCAAGAATGCGCAAACGGTGCTAGTAGTGGTCGGATTGCCCGAAAGCGCCGAATCAGAGGGCTTTGATCGTCCCAATATGAAACTGCCAGCTAACCAAAATCAGTTGATTGACCGACTGGCGACCGTGACGCCCAATCTAATCGTTCTATTGGTTGCCGGGGCACCGGTTGAACTGCCTTGGCGGTCGCAAGTTAAGGGCTTAATCAACCTGTACCTGGGCGGGCAATTTGTTGGCGATGCCGCGGTTAATTTGCTTACGGGTAAAACCAACCCATCAGGGAAGCTTGCTGAAAGCTATCCGATTTCGTATCAGGACGTTGCCTCCGCTGACCTGTACGACCGCAATCCCCGGTCAGCCGCTTACGCAGAAAGCGTCTACGTCGGCTACCGGTATTATGACAAGGCTAACCAGCCAGTGGCCTTCCCGTTCGGTTTCGGCTTAAGCTACACCACCTTTCAATTAAGTGACTTGAGCTTGGATCAGTCCCAGATTCAAGCTGGCCAAGCGCTAAACGCAACCGTCACGGTTACCAACACGGGCGACCGCGATGGCGCGGAAGTCGTTGAAGTTTTCGTCGGAAATTCGGCGGACAGCCCACTAAAGCCACTGAAGGAGTTGAAGGGCTTTCAAAAGGTCTTTCTAAAAGCCGGTCAAACGACATCCGTCACGATTCCGCTGCCAGCCCACGCCTTTAGCGACTGGAATGATCAGCAGCAGGCTTGGCAGTTACCGGCCGCTCACAAAACGGTCCTCGTCAAAATTGGGTCTGATCAAAGTCAACTGACCGCCCCCGTTGACGTCCGCGGCGAATCGCTACCGAAAAAAGAGCTGCCAGATTGGTACGTGAACCCGGTGGGCAAACCAACTTTAGCGGACTTTACCACCATGAGCGGCTTAACCGTTCAACCGGCAATAACAGCTCAACCTGGCCAATACACCCGCCTGAATACGCCCCGGGAGCTCGGCACCCACTCGGCACTGATTCGCAAAATCACCTCAATTCTCAAAAACAGTATGACTAAGGGCATTGCCGATCCCGAAAGTTCCGAGGCCAAGTTCATGGAAACCATCGTCATGGATACACCACTGATCCGTTTAGCCCAACAATCCGGCGGAAAACTGTCGCTGACACTGGTCAATAAGCTCGTCGCGATTGCAAATCGTCATTACTTTAAGGGGATTTTCGGTCGCTAAAAATTTTTGATCGTCAAAGGGGGAGACTATCATGACACAAGGCCCAAGGTGGCGGCTGCCCGCTGCCCTGTTATCCATATCAATTCTGTTGACCAGCGCTAACGCGGTTGCCGGCACCATTCCACTCATGGCGGCCCGCTTTCCCACCATTCCGCTGAGCCAAATTGAAAGTTTAACCACCATTCCGAGTTTGAGTGTGCTGATCTTTGTGATTTTAAGTAACCCAATTGCCAAAAGACTGGGCAATAAAGTGACGGTTTTAATCGGCGTCTTCATCGTCCTATTGGCCGGATTGCTGCCAACCGTCGTCAACTCATTTTGGCTGATCTTGGGATCCAGATTTTTATTAGGCGCCGGGATCGGTCTGTTCAACGCGCAGGCTTACAGCTTGATTAGTTCATACTATGAGGGCACCCAACGTCAGACGATGATGGGCTATGAAGGCTCCGTCAACTCACTTGGAAATATCCTGATGTTTCTGATTTCATCGTTCTTGATCGGCTTTGGCTGGCGGCAGGTTTACCTGTATTATTTGATTGCCATTCCCATCTTTATTTTATTCTGGTGGGGTGCTCCCAACGACCGGCACGCGGCCGATCATCCCGATGATCAGCCAACGCCGGCCGCCCAGCTTAGCCTCGGTCAGCTATTGAGGGGCCGGTTGATGATCTACGCGTTACTCGTGTTATTCAGCATGATGATTATGCAGACGGTGATCGTCAAAATTTCCGGATTAATCTTAACGGCCGGCTACGGCAAAATCGCCGACGGCAGCATTGCCCTCGCCATCTTGGGGGTTGCCAACATGATTGGCGGCACGCTCTATGGGCGGATCTTTAAATTAATTCACCGGCTGATTCTACCCATCGGCCTCATCATCGCGGCAGTCGCCCTGTTTGCCCTTTCATACTCCCAATCTCTGTGGCTAACTTACGTGCTGACGATGGTTGCCGGACTGAGCACATCCTTGGTGGGCCCTTACTTGTTCGCCGGATCGGCCGAAATTGCCGGCAAGGGAAATGAAACGGTCGCGTCGTCAATTTTAATTGTCGGCATTAATATCGGCGTGTTCATCACGCCATACGCGCTATCAGGACTGGGACATCTCATCGGCAGTGACCAGCCGGCCCCAATTTTGGCCGCGGTAAGTGTGGTTCTCGCCGCGATTGGGGGCTTGACATTTTTGCTAAAGGAACCGGCCTAACTAATTTGATCGTGGACCGCGTCGTTGCGTTAAGAAAATAAGTCAACAGTCAAAAGGCGGCTAAATTGAGGAGTCCCCCCAATTTAGCCGCCCTTATAGGCTGGTATTCATCATCAATTTCATTGTTCGGTGATAACTAACCGCTACTTTTCAGCCGGTCGCGGCAAATTTAGCTCATAAGCCAGCCGGCGATCGTCGATGGCGTCCTCCACATGAATAATCCCCCGCTGAACAAAGCCATTTTTTACGGCGATGTGTTGCACCCGCTTGTTCAATCGGTGAGTATCCAACCGGAAATTAAAGACGCCGGCTTGGATCCCCATCGAGATTAAGTTACTCATGAAAAAGTCAGTCAAATGCTGGCCCCGGAATTGACTGGAAAGGGCAATCCGGTGAATGGTGTAATAGTCGCTTGTTGTATCAGCCCACTCGCCGGCTTCAATTGTGGCATAGGTTGGCTCTGGGGATAAAATCAGGGCGGCGTTTCCGGCAACCTGACCGTCCACAATGAGTACCCACATTACTTGCTTGGCAATATCATCCTTAATTGTCTGCGCGTCGGGATGACCATCTTGCCATTGCGGGCTGCCGTCGGCTTTTAAGAGCTTCTTAGCCTGTGAAATAATTGCGTTGATTTTGTCAAAATCTTCGGTAACTGCTTTTCGAATGTAAATTGCTGCCATCAAATCCACCACTTTCGCTAAATTGTTTGGTTTAATTCTAAGACTAATTTGGGGTTTGGCCAAGAAGGATTTGTTGTGGAAACGATTACACTTTCACGACTTAATTTCATTACCTGGCCTGCCTTGGTAGTATGATGAAGCTGTACCCATGTGAGGAATTATCCCCAAGGGTTTAACGAGGAGTCGCGCCTATGAAATCGATCATTACCGGGATTCTCAATTTTTTTAGACGTCGTTTGTAAAATTAAGTTAGAAAAAAAAAAGCCATTTGTGGTAGACTTTTGAATATCCCTAATCAAAAGAGAGGTAACCACAAATGACCTATAAACATCTTACCACACGTGAATTAACCTTCATATATAATTTTTGGAAACAAGATATTAAAGCCTATCAAGCCGCTAAAGCTCTTAAACGTTCCAGCGAAACCGTTTATCGTGTTTACCGGTTTCTAGATGCTGGTAATTCAATTAGTCAATTTCAAGAAAATCATCGAATTAATAAAACTCATTGTGGTCGAAAAGCAATTGAATTACCAGAAGATGAAACCAAATACATTAAGCAGAAACTCGCATTAGGTTGGACCCCTGATACGATTATTGGTCGAGCTGAGATACAGATCAGTTGTAGTATGAGAACCTTATACCGACTTTTTCAAAGAGGTATTTTCAATGTGAAATTGTTGCCAATGAAAGGTAAAAGGCATCCAAATGGTTACGTTGAACGGCGTGGTAAAGCTGGTCGACTCGGCAGAAGTATTTATCAACGCTATCAGGGTTATCCTCATTTTCAACATGAATTTGGTCATTTAGAAGCAGACACCGTCCAAGGCAAAGCACATCAAGGTGCAGTTATGACCTTAGTTGAGCGTCTCTCCAAAGTTGAAATCATTTTAAACATCCAACAAAAATCAGCTGAATGCGTTAATAAACATCTTAGTCAATGGCTATCCCAACAGCCAAAACACCTTTTCAAGTCAATTACTTTTGATAATGGTAAAGAATTCACTGGTTGGAAAGAAATCGCAAATAAACATGATATTAGTACTTATTTTGCCGAAGTTGGGGCTCCTAATCAGCGTGGCTTAAACGAAAATAACAATGGACTAATTAGACGAGATGGTCTCAACAAAAGCATGGATTTTCGCAATTTACCAAATGCTTTAGTTCAACAAGTCAGTAGCCGGCGTAATCATATTCCAAGAAAATCATTAAATTATAAAACACCAATTGAGGTATTCATGGAAAACATCACAGATAAACAGTTATGTTATTTCTAACTTAATTTGACATTTCAAGAGATTAATCTTACAACCATTCATTAGGATCTTAATCCGTACGCAGGATTTAAGCGATAAATTGAACGTGACGATCAGACGGGCGGTTGGCAAATATTTCGGGACCTTCGTTGATTTTGGCGACCTGACCGGATACGTCATGCTATTTATATTGGTTGGAATCGTTGGAATTCTATTATTGATCGTTAAATTACTGAATTTATGATCTGCAGCAAACTCTGAAAATTTATCCTTGGAATCAGCTTTTATCGACGATGAACGAAGAAAAGTTAGACTACTACCTATTGCGTTAAGGGAGGGGTTAACAATGATTAATGGGCCTGTTAGAATCTTGATATTAATTGGCGTTGCGCTTGTACTTCTGGCCTTATTACCTTTTCTTGGTGGAAGTAATATTTTCAAGAGAAGAAACTTTAAAGAGCCAACCTTCAGCATTCTTAGACGCTCTGTATTAATCTCGTGGATTTTATTAATGATTTCATTGGGCTTGGATACCACAAAAGTATTATTAGGGTTTGGAAGCTTTTCTAAATACACCATCCCCTCTTATTTCGTCCAAGCCATCGTATTTTACGTAATTGGCTATTTACTATCCCGATTCGATCCTAAATAATCACCGGACTCACCGATATGGATGTAAGGTAAATCAGTCGCTCAACTTCCAAAAAAATCTAGCCGCGGAAACCTTCAATTTTGAAATTCGGCATTTAATTGGTATACTGAATCCAAATCATACGGGGGATTAATAATGAACAAACCATTGATCAATATAAATATCGTTAAAATGGGTGTATTGCTGATTTCGAGTCTGGCAGTTGGGGTTACAACGACAATGCTCAATGCTAAAGCGGATTCGGGCTATACGATTGTCAAAAAGATTGCCGGTAACAATCCCGACAGTGCCTATCATCTGACAAACGCCTCTAAAAATGCCTATTTATGGAACAGTAACCACACAAAAGTGAAGGCTAATTTGAAAAATTATAAAAATTATAGCTGGCGCTATTATGATCAAAAGGTCATTTTATCGCATCATTCTAAAAAATCAGTTTATTACTATATTCAAGGAATTACCCCAAATGGTAATGAAGCCAGTAAAATACGAGGGATCGTTTGGCATGGTTATCTAACCCCTGGTGTTAATCCAAACTACAAACAACTCAATAATATCGATTATCGTTATTTCAATACCGACACTGAATATCTGAATTACATTAAAAAATCGCCATCACAAGAATTGACCCGCAAAGTTTTGAAGTTGTTTCCTAATACTCAGTTATCCATAAAGCTTACCAAAGCTGCCAACGGTTCGAGTCCCTGGGCTTGGAGTAGCCCGACAGTTGACGGGTATCATGATATTCTTGAATTTCCAACGGTCCAGAGGTATTTTAATAAGCGATTTTACAAGCCAAATATCTCCGATAACACGAGGTTTAAGTTAATCAAAGATGGGTTGGACAAGAGTGCCAGTCAAACAAAACGGAATGCATTGGAACAATATCAAATCGGGATTTATTATTACAATAACCCTCACCGTCTTATCGATGATGAAGCTCCTGGATTTACTATCGCAATTCCAGATAAATAGCGGATTCACTTTAAAAACTTATTTGAAAAATATGACACACGAAGAAGCCGCCCCAGATCCCGTATATCGAGATGTGAGGCGGCTTTTGAGTTTTCTGAATTCATTCACCCTAGTGATTATCAAATCTCTGGATGAGATCTAAGTTAAATAGTATTGATGAGCTTCCAATAATAAATTAATGGCCGCTTGAACTTTAGAAATAATACTGTCATCCAATTTAACCAACCATTTCAGCTTAGTGCTAGAAAACCATCCAAATCAACGAACAATTCACAGACAATTACCGGATTAAGCTGGAACGACCGTCAACTCGATTTTCAAATTTAACCCATTTGCATACCGCTGTCGGGTGCGTAATGATGGCATTAAATCTAACTGTTCAAGCTTTGCGCCCTAGCCGGCAAAAGTCATTTACCTAACCATCCCAACAATTTTCACCACCGAGAATTTTTGGCTACTTTATGTTGGGATTGTAAAGTCACATATACATCAACAGCTATTGCTGACTAATATCCGGCAGCCTCGCATTAAAAAACGTCGTCGCGTACAGCTCACTATGGGTGCGCCAATAGCCGAAGCGGCCAATTCCCCAGCCCTCGGTTCGGTTGATTCCAACAATCAAACGGCTTGTGCGGCGATCATAGTAGACACCCTCCGGTTCCATATGACCGCCCTTTTCAAGGGGAAGCTTAAGCTGAATATCGTGCTGCGGGATAATTTCATGAGAAACCACCAGTGTCTGATCACGTAAATCAATGGCCACGATCAGTCTGGGATCGGCATTATCGGCGTTTCCAAAAGTAAAGAAGGCATAAGGCCCACATACACCGTTGGATTGCAGCGTATTCAGTTGACCACTATTCGGATGGTCAGTTGGATTGATTTTAAGACCAAAGACGCCCAAATTAAAAGCTGGGGCTGGTAAATCAGCCTTTTGTTTCAAGTCTGACAGCCGACCGCTATAAACGTTACCCAATGCGTCGGAAGCAACAAATCCATCCGTCACCGAATCAGTCGCAAACCGAACATACCGGGGAACCTTCGCCAACCACAGAAAGTCATCAACGCCAACGACTTGATTTGGCTGATAGGTGACGGCGCCCACGTATTTCTGACGGGTTACCGGATGCTTAACCAGCGTATAAATCACCCGGTTTGATTCATCGTAGCCAAACGCGCCACCGTGACCGCCACCCTCGACAAACATTGTCGTGGTTAATTTACCGCTAGCCGTCCAGGTATTAAACTCGGTACCGGTCATATCATTGGCGTCTAAGTATGAACGTGACGACAGCACGGTGCCGGCCGCCATCTGATAAGCGGCCTGCAACCCGCTGGTAATCCGCCGACCTGTACGATCGTGCTGCCAACGTTTCGTTTTCCAAATGCGGTTGAAAGTGGTCATCGGGGTCCCTCCTTTAGATCAGTTAATCGGGCAACTTGCTGATTTTTGATTAGTCATCGCCCTAATCGGGGGCAAACTTCTTCTTAACTGGCACTATGGATCAAATAGTCAGCCTCACGATTACGCTAACCTAGTTATTATAGCCCATCAATATTGGCAATGAGAAATCGACAATTAAAATCAACCGAAAAGTGATTTTGAAAGACTAATTGATTGTGATACTTCAAGTAAGCGCTTACAATATAATTATCAAATGCTTATTCACCCGTACGCATCATTGAAAGGATGACCAAATATGGCAAGATTTGATGGGAAAGTTGTCATTGTTACTGGTGGTGGCTCAGGGATCGGTTTAGCCGCAACCAAACAATTTTTACAAGAAGGCGCCAAGGTTTCGGTTGGTGACTTTTCGGACAAAGCCCAAGCAGTCATCGAAGACTTAAACACCGATGACAACGCGTTATTTGTTAAGACGGATGTGACCCAAGAGGACCAGATCAAGAACCTGATTCAAAAGACCGTTGAAAAGTTCGGCAAACTCGACGTGATGTTTGCTAACGCTGGAATTCTCAACGATGGCGATATTACCGACCTGGAGCTCGACAGATGGCAACGCACGATTGACATCAACCTGACCGGGGTTTATTTAGCCGACAAATACGCCGTTGAGCAATTCCTGAAACAGGGCAATGGCGGGGCAATCGTTAACACCGGCTCGATTCATAGTTTAGTCGCAATGCCAAGTATCACGGCATACGGGGCAGCTAAGGGTGGCGTTAAGATCTTAACCCAAACTTTAGCCGCAACTTACGCCAAAGAAGGCATTCGGGTTAACGCAATTGCGCCCGGATATATTGACACCCCACTGCTTAACGCGGTTAACCCAGGACTCAAGGAGCGCTTGACGAAACTTCACCCACTCGGCCGACTGGGCAAACCGGAAGAAATTGCGAAGGCCGTTGCGTTCTTAGCTAGTGACGACGCTTCATTTATCATTGGCGACACAATGGTCATTGATGGTGGATACACGTCAGTTTAATGTTTAGAGATTTGTTAACCATAAATTCACTCATAACCAAAGACAATTACAACTTTATTTGAAATATTTTTTGAACCGCCATTTCCATTGTGGCGGTTTTATTTTGGATTGATACGAGTTTGTTCATGATTCTGATCAGAAGCTTAGATAAAAGCCATTGCGCTTGCCCCTTGGAGACCAAAAAAGCCGCCGATCTCTCAGCGACTTCCCTTACCAAACTCGATTCACTTTACCTAGGCATCCTCCAAGAGTCAAACTCAGATCATGGGGGACTGCAATCCAACAATTTAAGGCTAACTTTTTAATCGGAACTAATCTGAGTTTGCTGAAAATGAACGACTATTTAATAACTTTAACGAACTGTCTATTAGCAGTTATATAGCCCCCAGGAACCGCGTAACGTAAGGTTCCAAACTGCTGAAGTGAATCGGGGTGCGAGTATTCGTACCGGTCAACTTTCAAAATTGTCCCCTTCTTCACTTTGCTGAGGCGGTGATTAAAGTTGGCGTTGTTATAACGATGCAACGTCTTTTTAACCTTAATCTGCTGAGGTTGTCTCACGTAGCCGTTAATCGCTAACTTACGGTTACCAGTAATGTATAGGCCATCACTCGTCATGTAACGCGTTGTCAGATTGTGGCGAACGAACTTTGTCACTTTAATCCGCGTCCCCTGCTTAAAGTGTTTCGCCTTGCCAGTCAGATTCTGATTGGTATAAGCGTTCACCCCGTTTGGATTAATCACCGTTAAGGTCTTGTGGTTAGATTGATAATAAACCGGCCGAACGTACTTCCACGAACCGGTAATATAGCCAACCTTTCCGGCTGATTTACTGTGATGATTAACATCTTTGACTTTCAACCGTAACTTGCCGGAAGCGTCAGTGGATCGACCTAACACAACAAACATTGGCCGGTTGATTCTTGGCTTCTGAACGTATTTGAAAATTCGTTGTGATTTTTGGAAATTTCTATCTTGATAGAGATAGATGTTATTAATCGCATAGACAACCGTTTTCTTCTTGGTGTTCTTATTCGTTTGATTATCGTTGTCAGGCTCTTTGACGACTTGATGATCACTTTCAGTCTTCCCGCCAGTGTTATTGTTTGGATTATTGTTCACATGATTATCGGAGTCGTTATGACTGTCGGGATTGATCGGGTTGTTTGGATTAACAGGGTCCGGATTAACGGGACCCGGGTTCGGAGGAATGACGCGATCCTTTTGATATTTAAAAGTAATGGTGGCATCCTTATCAAGTTTACCCGTCAAAGTTGGACTGGTTGTCAGCGTGTACCCTGTAATCTTTGGCGCGGTTTCCGTGTACGTTTCACCAAAAGGAACTAGTTTAGTGACTGGCTTTTGGTCCGAAATTGGCTGGTTATTTTCATCAACATAGTTGACAGTCAATATATTCGCAAATTTTTCATAAACATAAGTGTTGGTGGAACCTGGATCAAGGTTAGAAAGAACGCTGCCGTAATACTCTAAAACTTCTAGTGGATAAATGTGTTGGTAGGTAATGTCCGATATGGGCACATCAGCTCGCTGGCCAGCAAAAAGTTTGTCGGCAGAAAAAACAAAGGTCCCATTCGGATCCTGTTTTCGCATCACCAAAGCGGCAAATCTGTAATTGGCGATTTCAATCGGAAAATTAGGATCATAGTGCGGCTTGTCAGCATTATTGTAAACTTCGGCTTCCTTTAACTGCTTACCATTAACATCGGTATAGAACCGTTTAACTTTGTCGGCTTCTTTATTTTGAGCATCACTCGTTAAAGTGATCTTATTCGGCTTAGTCGATTGGTGATCCTCATAGACAATGTAAACATTCACAGTGCCATCATCGGCGAGCCGTTTCGGATAATTAGCGTAAACGTATTCGAAGTTAGCAGTTTTATCGTGTTGATCACGATAATAATACTTTCCACTGGGGCCCTCAATATCCGTATAGTAGCCTCGATAGGTGTAGCGGCCATTATCAAAAGCCATCTCCAAATATTTTGACGCATCGAAAGATAAATCAAAGTATTTATAGGACTTTGGCACGGTAATTTCTTGATCATTAAACGGGAGATCAAGTGGATCGCCGTAAAGATCAACGCCGTGTAAAACATATTTAATTTCTGTCACATCAGCGGAAGCTTGGGTGGCATTAAATAGTGAAAAACGATGGTTATCATTGAAATTCGAACGATTCACTAAATTAATTCCAAAGACAATCATTAGCGTCATTATCGCAATTGTGAAAAATCCTAGCAAACGATTCTTGGCAGGATTTATTTTTTTGAACAAATTTGACATAATCATCACCCTTCCCCTCTCGCAGGTGGTCACAACAGCCAGCATCAGTACTTGTCCCCTTGCTGGCAACTTAATTATACTAAATTTTGCATTAGTTGTAAGTGTTTGCATTTCTCTATAATTATAATTATGAGTACCTTATTAATAATAAATGCCAAATAACCAAGGCTTTTAGCGATTCTAATCATGGAAGATTCGAAATACTCATAAAGTACTAATTAAATCTTATGATTTTCATAACTAATTGCAAAAAGCGAAGGGGGGATTGAGCATCTTCAAAACCCTGAGATTCGCAATAATTTAGTGTTACCCGAGCCCTTAAAAATCAGGCAAAACAAAAAGCCGCCAACCTCTCAGCGACCTTTCTTATCCAACTCAGTTCACTTCACTTATGCGTCCTCTGATTTCTTGAAGTCAGTAATTGGGTGTGAATAAATAAGATTTTGTCAAAAATTAATCCCGAATTCCAAACTTTTTTGGATTTATTAAGATTTTGTTAACAAATATATAACAATCTATATTATACTAGTTGATGTGTTTGCTTAATAATACTTGTATAAGAAAGGGAGAATTGTTTTGAAAATATGTCCACAATGCCATAAGAAGAATCTGGGGGATGCAAAATTTTGTGTCTTTTGCGGGTTCAATTTAACTAACGTTACCCCAGTATCAGCAGATCCACAGCCAGCGCCTTCAAAGATGATGTCACAACCAGACGCTTCATCCGCCGATAATCAGCAGACTTTTCGGGACCCTCACCAGAATGATCAAAATAACCAGTCCCAGTCCTCAGAGGCTCAGGCCGACCAAAGCGCAGCCTACAATACCAAGTACGCGCCAAACAATGGGTTTAACCAGTTTCTGAGTTACTTCAAAGACTCATTAGTTAACCCTCACAATGCCATTGCCGCACCGAAATATGGCGGGCTAATGTCAATCGGCGTTTATGCAATTATCATGCTGATTATTTTCAACTTAGGCGCCAAACGAATGATTGATTTAGTTGTCGCCCAATCTCCAAGCGAATATACCGTTAGTGTTTTTGCCCCAATCAAAACAGCGATTATGCAATTTTCCGGAATCTTGATTATTTCTGCGTTGGTATACATACTGGTCGCCTTCACCGTTCGGCGAACCCTCTTAAATGACAACATTGCATTTTTAGATTTTACCGACATGTTCGGGATTTATATTAATATTAGTTCAATTTTGTTATTGCTATGCCTCATTTTATCGCTATTTGTGAGTGTGACCTCCTTTACGTTAATGGAAACCATTGCCTTCATATTTGCATTAAGCCAACTCATTCTGAATTATGCCACCGTGATGACTTTAAAGGATATTACGGGTCGCTTCAATAACTTTTATGCGATTCTCATTGCTGAAATTGTGCCAGCGATCATTAGCTTGTGGGTAACTTCAGTCTATCTTCAAAGCATCTATGGCAGTTTGATTAGCTGGTACAATCAAATTGGCGAATAACACGGGAGGAAAATAGCATGGAAAAGGATCAATTTTTTTGTCCCAACTGTGGCACTAAGATCAGCCGCAGTGACGTTTATTGCCCTGAATGTGGCTACAATATCAAGAAGTATTTGGACACGCTTCAGGATCAGCCAGCCCATCAAAAGCCGGCTGCTACCCCTAAAAGCACGCCCCATCGGTCGACACAACCCGTACGCAGATCCCCGCGAAAACCGATTAAAAAATGGCAGACCTTTACAGGTTTGGCCATTATCATCATCCTCGTGGGTGGCTATTTGTTCTTGAACAATTACTATGGTAAAAAAGCGACTGCAAACCGCTTGGTCACGGCGATCAAGCAAGATCAAGGGAAAGCCTTAGCAGCCTTGATAACTTCGAACGACCCGAGTTTTAAACCCACTTCTTCAAATGTTGAACCAATGGTCACTTACTACAATCAAAACAAAGACAAACTTGCAACTTTGAAGAGTGACTTAACCACGACAGGTTTTGTCAACGATCGCATGAGATTCGTTGATTCCGGCCATCATTTTTTCGTCTTCCATAATTACAAGTTAAAGGTCAAGCCACTCTATCCACAGATTCAAACAAATAAGAAGAATGCCAAGCTCAAAATCAATGATAACGTTGTTGCCAATCAAATGAACACAACTGATCCAAAGAAATTTGGCCCGTATATTCCGGGTGAATACCACATCCAAACTTCCGCAACGGTTCATGGCCACAAGTTGGTTAATAACGGCGACTATAACTGGATTAACCCTTCTAATTATGATTTGGATATTCAATCGATTTTACAAACGATTTCCTATTCAGTGAAGGGCCAACCAGGCTCCAAAGTCTATCTCAGCGGCAAAGAAATCGGCAAAATTGGCAGCAACGGGTACTACGACATTAAGAACTATCCATTCAGTCAGAATATGACGATCAGCCTATCGCTGAAAACGCAATCAGGAAAAGTTGTCAATTCCCAAAAAGCCAAAGTCGATATGAGCATGAATAATACAACCATTACCCCACAGTATTGGGGATTTGCAACAACTGATGAGGCAAGTGACCTCATCAACTCGATTTGGGGAGATATTAGTGATGGCACCGTCACAGACAGCGAGTCAGCTAACGATGACGATTATGGGGACTACTTTATTGGCGGCAGCACCTCAGTTAATTACCAAGAAATGATCAAAATGGTGGATGGTTATCAAAAAGATGACGATATCCTCGACTATGAGATGGAACCTTCAATCAAGTCGGTGGTTCCTTATGACGTTAATCAAACTAAGGTGGTCTACGACGTCAAGTATACTTTCGACAACGATGATCATTACCATATCCAAATTTTTGAATATGATGCAATTATCCAAAAATCTGGATCTGGTTACAAACTGAAGTCCAATACGATGGATCACAAGGTTGACGATTATGATAAAGATGAATAATTCAATCAGTTGATGCCCATAAACGTAAGTATGCATGCGTTGAGAAGCCATTACACAAAAAATCGCGATCTATTGTAAAAACGAACTGAACCCCCTGAATTAGAGAAATCCAATTCAGGGGGTTCAGTTCGTTTGCAACGGTTGTTTTACCATTTTAAAACCTTTAATTTTACTTTTTTTAAGGCTACATTTGACCATTTTGCAGGTCAATGCTAACCCATAACTTTATACAAGATATTTGGGAGATCTTAATTCTGTTGACGCATGTCAAGGGCAGTTTAAAAATGTAGGTTTTGGGCAGAAAGAAATGTGGGTTTTCGGCAGTTACTTGAGGCCACGTAATCGGTAAGATTTACCAGTGATCTTCACTACGTGAACATGATGAACCAAGGCTACATATGTGAGGAGTAAGTTCGCAATTGCCAGCATTAACAGCGCCAACTCAATTGTTCGCTTTGTCCCAACTTTTCGAATGATTGAGGCCGAAATCACTGATAAAAAGCCAAAGCAAAGTAACGGAATTGTTGTCAAAGCTCCAGTTTGCGTGGTTGTTAAATGAAAGTATGCCTGTAATTTAGTTACGATCGGTGGGATTCCAGTAATCGCCAACCGCAGATTAGCTGCCAATAGAAAAACCACAAATGTAAAATTAATTCTTGAACGCTGTGCACCCAATCAATTACCTCCAGTTTTGCGGATGAATTTTGTCAACCCACCCAGGAAATTTGTTGCGTAGATGTCTTAAGATTCGCATTAATCAACGCTATCTTTTTGCGATTAGAAAAATGACCTGGTTTTGTCAGAACGGAACGACAAATGAATTTTTTCTAACTCGTTTGATTCTTTTTGGCTAGACGAAAACCAAATGAAATTGCAATCAGGTTTAAAACTTCTAGAATGACTAAAAGTATAAACGCGTGTTGAGCCCCAAGAGCTGTCGAAAGTGCATAATTTTTTGGAGTTTGAGCCACTGATATGATGAGAGAAACAACTGCGGTACCCAATGCACCCGCAAACTGTTGGAGCGTATTAAACGCGGCATTACCATCCGTATTCTGTTCTCTTGCCATTTGTGACAGTCCGTTTGTCATGATATTGCCCATTGCAAATCCGGTACCGAGCATCATTAAAATATAACCAACCAAAATTGTGACAACATTCGCGCTTAATGCCTGAACTGTTAATAAGATAAGTCCGCTTCCCTGCAAAACCAGTCCAATATAAATTGGTTTTTTAGCTCCCAATGTATCAAATAGTTTTCCACTAAGTGGTGCTAAAACTGCCCCACAAGCCGCACCCGGAAAGAGCAGCAAGCCTGCGTTCAAAGACGTACTATGGTTAACAAATTGCAAATAGTTTGGCAGAATAAATGCAACCCCCACATTCATAATTTGGAAGGTCAGATAACTTAATAGGTGAAAATCAAAAGCAGCATTTTTAAAAATCGACATGTTGATAATTGGATTTGAAATTTTTGTTGACCGGGCAATAAATAATCCCATGCCGATGATTGCAATAATCCCAGTTACGATTGGCACAACAACTGACTCTGCCAGTGTATTAAAGGCCAAAATCGCGCCGACAAAAAATATTGCAACTTCGAACCACGATCCCAAATCCAACTGAATATGCTGTGGCTTTGAAACTTGAGTAATTGAAAAGCTGCCAACAATTAATGCGATCACCATTACAATCAGTAACAATCCAAAAATCAAATGCCAATTAATATCTACCAGCAGGCCACCATAGGTTGGTCCTAAAGCTGGCGCAATTGCAGTTACTAACGTCCCGATGCCCATCAAAAAGCCGATTTTATTAATTGGCGCTTGCTCCAAAATAATATTGAACATTAGTGGTAGTGCAATACCTGTTCCGATCCCCTGAATTAGGCGACCAATCAATAATAGCGCAAATTGGTTTGTGAGACTGCAAATGATAAGTCCAACGATAAAGAAGAGATTTGCTGTTAAAAATAACTGCTTGGTCGTAAAACGACGCTTTAAAAAACTGGAAATTGGAACGAACACTGATACGATCAATAAATACCCCGTTGTCAACCATTGAACCGTTGCGGTATTAACCCCAAATTGTTTCATTAACGTTGGAAACGTAATATTCATTGCCGTTTCGATCAAAATGCCACAAAAAGCCATCAAGCCGGTGGCGATAATTGATAAATAAAGCTTAACTGATACTTGTCTTGTCATAAAATGGATTCTCCTTACTACAAAGTAGTTCTAAATAGAACTATTTCATTAAACTATCACCATTTTTGACTAAAAACAAGAATTGTTTATCGACTCTTACAAAACAAACATAATTAAGATAAACTAAGTTAGGATAGGGATTAGTCTTAATAGAAACGAGGATATAATGGACCAATTACTTGGTGTTTTAATTAAAAAGGTGAACAACGATTTCCAAAGATATTCTGAGCTTGAAGCTAAAAGAATGGGCATGACCCAGGTTCAAATGAGCATCATTAACTTTCTTGATCGGCATAGAAACCAAGGTGACCTTTATCAGACGGACATTGAACATGAATTCAACATTCAAAAATCCACTGCAACAACTCTCTTAAAACTAATGGAAAAAAAGGGTTTAATCACAAGATCAGCTTCACAAAAGGATAGTCGCTACAAAAAAATTTTGTTAACAAAACACGCCAACCGCTATGCAACTAGGATTGATCAATTTTATCAGCAAAATAACAAAGAATTAAGACATGTTCTCGGTGACAAGCATACAGATGCTTTTGTAGAAAATCTGCATCAAATTCAAAAATATTTTGATGGTAAGCTGAATTGACAGACATTATGATGATCTCTCAAAAATTATTATATTGACTGGTAGAGCCTACCCCGACAATCTTCTACGCCCTGAACAAACATCAGCAGCCCTGAACAGCTGATGTTTGTTCAGAGCTATTTTGTAGTGTTCTGATTGTTACATGGCCTAAAAGTATTTATTAAAGAGAACGCTTAATATGAGCGAACCAGAGTTTCGTGAAGTTAATCGCTCCTACTTTTGGATTGATAAATTGGCAATAAAACATCATCAACTAACAATTCCAATTTGCGCTCCGTTAACGGCTGATTAGTAAAAAGTTGAAATCTGAGCCAATCGAATGGTAACAATGCAATCTCCTCAGGCAAATCTGTTTTTATGATTTCGCCTCTTTTTTTTGCCCGTGTAAGAATGTGATCAAGAGCGTTAAGATCGATCGCGTTTCCTTCGCTCATTAATTGTTGAATCGTCGTATTTTCTTCTTTAGTTGCCTCCCCCAGCAGTTCTGTGATGCGGAAGTCCTTAAATGTTTGCATACTAATAATGAATCGCTGAAGCAGCTGCAATAAATCCTCGCGTAACGAATGACCAGTCAAAGTGAAATCATCCGTTCGGCCGTGATTTTCTGTCGTTATCTTGTCCTGAATTGCGGCAACTGCCAGAGAGAATGGCGTTTGCCATCGACGATAAATAACAGATTTGCTGGTATTAGCCAAATCGGCAACATCAGCGAAATTGAAATTTAAAAATCCCTTAGTTTTCAGAAGCTGTAAGGCTGCCTGATAAATCGCTTGTTCCAGTTCGGCACCCCGACGACGTTTTTGAACCATAATGATGACTCTCCTTTTTATAAGATACTTAAAGTATCTTATTGCATTTTTTATCTTCATAGTGTATTATATCAATTATCGTTTTAAGATACTAATAGTTTCTTATTCAGGAGGAAAAATATAATGAATAAACAAATCCCAAAATCCACAATCATCATCGCCTGGGTTGTCGTCTTTGGTGCAATGGCCCCATTGCTTGATTCAACAATGATCAATATTGCTATTAATAAGTTAGTTAATAGTTTTAATAGTTCTGTCACAACAGTTCAATGGACCATTACCTGCTATGTATTGGCAACTGGAATTGCTGTTCCGTTTTCAAGTTGGTTATTAAATAAATTTGATGGTAAACATGTCTTTATGCTTAGTGAAATCTTATTCGGCATCGGTTCCGTTTTAGCCGCAGTTTCACCAAACATTCAATTTCTAATTGGAGCCCGCCTGGTTCAAGGATTTGCTGGTGGTTTAATTATGCCACTGCTAACCACCCTTTTGGTTCAAACTGCCGGAGCCGCTGTTATGGGGCAAATGATGGCAACGGTCGGTTTACCCATGATCTTGGGTCCTCTGATCGGGCCTGTCATCGGCGGGATTATCATTAAATTTTTGTCTTGGCAATGGATTTTTTGGATTAACGTTCCTGTAACCTTGACGTCACTCGGTTTAATTATTTGGAAAATGCCTAATTACCCTGCACAAAATAAATCCGCAAAATTAGATCTCATCGGTACACTGCTTCTGATTGGATCCAGCACCAGTATCATTTATGGGATGGTTAAAGCTGCCCACAAGGCCAATTTTAGCAACCCGTCAACACTCACTTTTTTAGCAGCGGGCGTTTCGCTGCTAATTATCTACGTTATTTGGGGCGCCATTCGGGGCGAAAAAGCAGTTATTCCGCTTAATTTGTTTAGACATGGATCCTTCAATGGATCAATTATTGGCTTGTTTATTGCTGGAACTGTTCTTAATGGTGCCATGTTATTGTTGCCGCTGTTTTTCCAGAACGTGCGTCATATGAGTGTCTTGATGGCCTCATTGGCGTTGATCCCCCAAGGATTGGGGATGTTGATTTCCCGCCCACTCACCGGCCGATTGACCGATTCAATTGGTGCAAAGTATGTCGTTCTTGTCAGTGTGTTTATTGCTTTTGTTGGTACGATTCCTTTTTACTGGATCACCCAAAGCACACCGTACTGGATCATTGCCGTTGTTCTGCTGGTTCGTGGAATTGGGGCCGGTGGTATTTTGACGCCATTGATGGCTGACTCTTATTCCGGAATGAGGACCGACCAAATTTCGAGCGCCACAATCGGTTCACGGATCTTGCAAAACATCGGCAGTGCCTTTGGTTCAGCATTAGTTACAACTGTCGTAACTGCTTTTTCAGCTTCGCACGTTAAAAGTTTTCAGCATCAATTAAAAACGGGTAGCCTCAAACCGGCATCAGGGCAATTGGCTGCTTTTATCCACCAACATTTAGTTGCTATTCGACTTGACGCATTTCAACAAGGATTTTTGATGATTTCCCTGGCGGCGCTGTTAATCATTCTGCCGACCCTGCTACTTTCTAACAAAATGAAATCAAAAGAATAAGCAGATGCAGGTTGCCAAACTACGTGAAGTATTCAAGAGCCTCGCCTGAAGGAAGGTTGATTCGATCATGAAAAACGATATCTTAACAATCATGCATGGGTGGTACATTGCCCTTGGCGTTGTCCTGTGGCTTACACTGGTTACAATTTTTGTTTCGAAACGATACCTCAGCAGCTCCCCGGTTAATTGGGCTAAATTGTATTTAACTCCTATACTATTTATTGTATTTGGTATTGAGAAAATCGTCCGCTTTCGACATTTGGCCGCCACTTTAACAATTTTCTTAGTGATTATTGTGTTAGCCAGTTTCTTTGGTGCTCACTTGGCATACAAATACCAATCTTTTTTCTGGCGAGAAAATCAAATCAAAATGATTGGCGGCAAATACGCGATTAGTTTAATGATTATGAATGTCATCGTGATGATGCTGATTAATTTCCATGGTTGGGTAAACCCTGAAAGTTATGAGACTTGGTCATATACATTAACCTATGCAATCATTTCGGCAATTGTTAAGGGGTTGTTAATTGGCCAATCGGTTAATATGTGGTGGCATTTAAAAGTGCTGCCTAAGAACCTGTCTTGAATGCTATTTAATAATTGGTGAGTTCTTTTCAGAATCTGTAATCGTTAGTATGATCCTAATCGAAACAAAAATGAGCTGTGTCCTCGAAGATAACAGAAAGAATTCGAGGACACAACTCATTTTTTATTTGATAGGCTTTGGATTTGGAGACCTATCTAGTTAAAAGTCGGCAATCTCTTGATGGCAAAAAAGTAAGTCAATCCAGATCTCGACCCAATTTTAGATATACAGTATTTATGTATAAACAAAAAATCTCCATCCCTTTCATACCAAGGAATAGAGCGGATGCGTCCCCCGAGAGTCGAACTCGGATCATGAGGACCGAAATCTCATGTGCTATCCATTACACTAAGGACGCCTTACAAATTAATATTATAGCGTTTCTTGAAATCTAATACAATACCAACCTTACATGCGGGCGGCATGAGTAGCCTCATCTTCCAAGTACCCCAGCAAACGATCAGCGTTGGTTTCAAAATCATTTTCAAACGAATCCGTTAACGGCTTAACCTTTTTAACGACCTTATTATTCAAATTGAGGACCTGCAGTTCATTGCCGACCAGTTTGCCGGTATCGTAGTGCCCGTCCTCAGCGTAATCCAAGTACGCCTGAAACGTCTCCTCAATTGTCTGGCGCATGACCTGTTGCTTTGTAACTTTCGGGTCACGCGCTTTTTTGATGGCAAATTTATCGTCAAGTTCGCGCATATTTTCTGGAAATTCTAATGACATTCTCTCACCTCATGATTATTTCTACTACATATTATAAACAAATTTGACGGTGGACTCAAAATCGGTTTTATCGCTTGCTTTTATGAGCGTTTTAGTCGAACATAGAATTGTATAAAAAGATTTTTTATTTAAGGGGAGGTAAAAAATTTGACCCAAACCATTTCAGTTGAAGAATCGCGTCAGCTTGATGCCAAAACGATCAATGAAATCGGCATCCCATCAATGGTTTTGATGGAACGTGCCGGCATCAAGATTTATGAAAACATGCTTGATAACAAAGATTTAGATCTCAGCAAAGTGCTGATCCTCGCCGGTACCGGCAATAACGGCGGCGATGGCCTCGTTGTTGCCCGCCTACTAGTTACCCACGGTTATTCCGTGCACATTCTCACGGTCGGCAATCCGGCCCACGCCAGTGATGACCACAAGGCCCAGGCAAAGATTTGTGACTATTACGAAATTCCCAAGGCCTTTCTCAATGAAGACTTTAACCAATATACCACACTTGTCGACGGTCTGTTTGGCAGTGGGCTTTCCCGCAACGTGGGCGGCGATTTTGCGACCGTCATTGACAAAGCCAACGCGGCTGACGCCAACACCCACGCTATCGATATTCCGTCAGGATTAAATGGTGATACTGGCGAAGTCATGGGTACCGCCATTAAGGCAGCGTCGACTTCGACCATCGCCTACGCCAAGAACGGCATGATGACGGAACAAGCCAAACCCTATACCGGAAAAATCTATGTCGATGACATCGGCATTTATCGCGGCAAGCGGTTTGAGGACGAATCACTAATCAACTAACCTTGTCTCACCAAATTAAGCGAATATCTCTGGCCACCACACATTTAAAGGAGGAGCTTTCCATGACCAGCAAACAGGATCAAGGCTATATGAACGTGAAGGACGTTGACCCCGATATTATCGTTGATCTCAAGTACGCCACAACCGACAACTTTACCCACCAAGTGGTTTACGATTTCGACCAGGCAATCGCCAGAATCGATACCGTTAAAAAACTTGGTAAAGCCAGCCAATTACTGAAGGATCAGGGCTACCGGCTGCGCATCTGGGACGCTTATCGTCCCGTGTCCGCCCAGGAAAATTTGTTTAAAGTTTATCCGGATCCTACCTGGGTCGCCAAACCCAACCCGAACTTCAGTCACCAAAAGGGCATCACCTTCGACCTGACCATCACGGACAAGGACGGCAACAATCTTGAAATGCCGACCCCGTTTGACGACTTTAACGGTCTGGCTAAACGCAACCAATTTCCCAACTGGACCCCAGCCGCCCAGAAGAATTATACAATCTTAAATACCGCGATGGAAAAAGCGGGCTTTATCGGCTATGAAAATGAATGGTGGGATTATCGGGATACCGACGCGGATGAATTTGGTCCGCTGGAGGTTGATCCCAAAGACTATTAATCGAATTAGGAGAATTTGAATGAAAGTAGGAATTATCGGGGCCGGACCACGAGGGATCCTCATGGTCTCCCAATTGTTTAATCAATTTAAGAATCGCTCTGATCAGTCAGAGCCGCTTTCAATTACCCTGTTTGACCCTTACGGCATTGGCGGCCGCGTTTGGCGCACCGACCAATGGGAAGGACTCATCATGAATACGCCGGCCGACCAGATCACGCTGTTTACCGACGAATCCGTCAATATGACCGGCCGGGTTTTTGATGGCCCGTGTCTGTTTGAATGGGCGCCGAGCAACGAAGCCCATCAATACCTCACCGCGCACGGCTTTTCTGCGCAAATCATTGCCGCCGCGGCCAAATTGGGCAGTCGGGATTATGCCCCCAGAGTGCTGTATGGCGCCTATATTCAGTGGTTCTATGATGAGCTGTTAAAGCTCCAGCCACTGGAGGCCCACACGTCACTGATCCGCGAACAGGTGACCGGACTAAATCCCAATCCAAACGGAACGGCGACGCTCACTGCTCGGGGATCCGAGTACACGTTTGATAAAGTCGTGATGGCCCTCGGTCAGCAGGATAACTATCTAAATGAAGACGAACAAAAATTGGCTCAGTACGCCCAGAATAATCGCCTACGATATTTGGCGCCCACCCATCCCGGAGATGCCGATCTCAGTGACATCCCCGCTGGCGAAGACGTGATCATTCGGGGCCTCGGTCTCAGCTTTACCGACTACGTTTCCGAACTAACGCTGGGCCGGGGCGGCAACTTCATGCACAACGATGACGGCTCACTGTCCTACCAGCCATCCGGCCAGGAACCCCGCATCATTGCCGGGTCCCGCCGCGGCATCCCGTATTATCCAAAGGCCATCAGTGAAAAAGGCTACGGTGAACAGGTTGAACCGGTTTTCTTAACTCCCGAAAATATGGATAAGGAATCCGTCGATGGCAAACTGCCCTACTCAAAATTCATTGAACTTCTCAAACTCGATTTAGAGCTCACCTACTACCGGCTGATGATTGAGCAGCGTTATCCCAGCAAAAACGCCAACGAATTTAAACAACAATTCATTAAGGCAACCGATCGTCAGGCCTTAATTGACCAGTACCATTTCAACGAAGAAGATCTGTTTGACTGGGACTACATTGTGAATCCGTTCAAGGACGTAAAGGCGGTCAATACGGTTGCCTACCAGACCATCATGATTAACTGGCTGGACAGCGTCACCGCCGACGCCCAGCAGGGTTCTAAAACCGGCCCGTTGGGATCAACTTTGGAACTGTTGCGAGACTTCCGCAGTCCCCTGCGAAAATTCGTGGCTGATCAGCGGTTGTCAAATGCCGATTTCGTGAACGATTTTCTCACGGAGTTTGAATCCAATAACAACTTCCTGTCAATCGGAGCCCCGGCACTGCGCAGTGAGCAGCTGTCGGCACTTATCAGAAGCGGGATCGTCATCATTTTGGCTCCCGGAATGGAAGTGAAGGGCGACAACGGCTGGTTCGTCACCGCGTCCCCTCACCGCAATGCCGATAAATTCAAATCATCAACGCTGCTGGAAGCCCGGGTTCCAGCACCAAATCTCGATAGAACCGCCAATCCGTTGCTGGAAGACTTGGTCCAAAACGCCAATGCCAGAACCAGGCTGCTTCAGGTTGGCGACAAGAAGGTGCCGGTTGGCGCCGTTGACGTCGATCCCCAAACCGATCAGCTGTACAATCGCGCGGGGATTGTTCAGGACGCCATTTTCATCTGGGGCGTTCCTTTGGAAGGGCTCCGGTACATTACTTCAGCCAGTCCGCGTCCCGGCGTAAATGACCCAACGCTGCAAACCGCTGATAAAATTGCGGCGGAGGTGTTGGGACTGCCAACTGCCGATAATGTTCAGATGGTGTAATTAATGAAATCACGCAAAATAACGGGTGTGCGCCCACTGTCAAATTCAGTAGGCGCACACCCGTTATTTTGATATTAATCGGAAAAAGTCAGTAATTTTATTTGTAAACTTGGGCTAACTTGGCAAAGTCAACGGTTCCCAACCCACTTGCCTGATTATAAACTGTCCCTGGCTGGCCGGTGTAATACAAGTTCGAGTTGTTATCCGTATCGTTCAACGGATGGAATGGTGAATCTTGTTGTTGAGCCAGTTGATAGATCTGTGGATTCCAGAAGCCCATCTTACTGCGACCAGACTGACTGTTGATAACCGCGGTCATGGCTGCCATTTGGGGTGCAACGATGCTGGTACCACCAGAAGGCACCCACTTGGTCTTACCCATTGGGAAGTAGATCTTGTAGCCGGTCATCATATCACCGTCAGCGGAAACATCCGGATAGTTTCGCCCGCTGCTGGTTCCGTGAAGCAAATCGGAATTAAAGATCGGCTGATTCAAATTAGAGAAGTAATTCCGGGCGTTGAAGGTGTTAACCCCCGGGACGCCATCTTGATAAGCCGGCGTTGCGACGGTCTTATTAAAGCCGCCACCGCCACCGAAGCCAATTGAATCAAGCAGGAATGGCAGCTTGGCAATAATCCCCGGCTTGTTCTGCAGGGATGGCCAGAGATAGTCCATGCCCCAACTGCGTTCCTTTGAAACGCTCACCTTACCAACTGGTAACATGGTGGTCTTAGTGGACGTGCCGAAGTCTTTAGAGAATGGCAACGTGGTCCCTCCAGTTGAAGTTACCCACGGGTTGGCTTCCAGTACCGGTGCTGAATTAACTGAGCGGTCAAGCAGAACCCGGTTGCCAGAAACCCCTTGCGCATTGAAAGTTAAGGCCCCGTCATCGCCAGCGGCATCAAACAGGGAAATCCCCTGAAGCGCTCCCTGAGCCAGGACCATGTTCAACACATCTGAATAATATGGTGTCAGCACTTTTCGGTCCTTTAACATGTTCAGCAATGTCTGTGAACCCAGGCCCCAACTGTTGGTAATCGAGCCGACTTTGTTTTCATTAAAGGCCGTCGAATAGGCGTTCACAAGGTTGGCCAGCGTTGGCACGCTGTTGGCATTGGCGTATACCCGAATGTCGGCTTGTGGTGCTACTGATCCGGCATACTCAACGTCCATGGTCGCCTCACCACTATTGCCGCCCACCAATTTGGGACTCAAAATGGTGTTGGGAATCTTTTTGGTTGTGAGGCGCTTCATATCGGTATTAGCCTTTTCGTGTTTCCAGAAGTGATAGGCGTTGCTGGCTTTTAAATCACCAAAGGTCATCACGCCGATAGTTTGGCCCTTACCGGTTAACCCCTGATCGTATAACGGTTTGACGTTGTAATGATCCGTAAACTGACTGGTGTATCCGGTGAAGGCGTTCATTGAATCGCTCCCAGCAGAGGCGGTTGGGCTGGCGCTGGTGGCGCTTGGAAATAGGTAATTTTTACTGTGGTTCCCCATTCCCAGAACCGTCCAAACGGTGCTGGCCAGGTCAGCGGGAATTGCCGGCTTGGTTTTGCTGAACTGCAGCGGATTTGAATGGTAGGTCGCGGTCTTCATGTTCGTCTTAAAAGTCGAATTAAAGTCCTTCACCTTTCCGGTAACCGTCATCAATAACCCATTATCATAAACGAAGGTTTTTAAATGATGCTTGGCTAAGTATGTCTTCCAGGCGTCGGTGACCGATTGCGGCTGGCCGTACTTCTCCCGAATCCCGCTCGGCGTCAGAAAATTCTTAAAATCCGCGCTGCCGGGCGTATTGACATCAAGGGCCTGCTGGAACATCCCCTGTTGGTCCTTCGGCTTTAAAACGATGTCAATCATCGTTTGGCTGGTCGATTTAACGGCGGCCGGCCGATACAACGGCTTGGAAACCATTTCTGAAAAAGTAGGCCCCAACGGATCAGTATCTTTAGCCTGAACAACCTGGTTGCCGAGGCTAAAGCTCAGTAACCCGACCCCCATAATAAGTAGATTTCTACCCCAATGTTTCATCTATCTTGCTCCCCTCTAAACTTTGATAAACCCTAATATAAACATTATAAAACTTTTAAAATCCAACTGAGACAAAATGCCCTGATTTTGGACTAAATTGTTGTCAACAACCGTTCGCCACAAAGAACGGTCACCGAAAAGCAGCCACTCCCTTAAAATAGACAAAACAAAATGGCGCCGCCACAAAACCAATCGTTTTGGGCAACCCCATTTTTCTTAACTGTTAGTTGGTTATTTTTCAACGTGCATAAATGACTTGTCCGGAATCCGGATTAGGCTAAAGCGATCGGCTTGGCGGCCGGCATGCAGCCCAATGCCGTTAAACCAATTCTTCTTGTAAGTGGTGGTTACCGTCGCAACCCAAGCCCGCTGATACCGGGTATCCAAGTGGTCTAGCCAGGCCCGGTTCCATTTGTACGACTGGGCCTGCAGGTTCATATTACTATTTCCGTAAACCACGGTCGAATTGGTACTATCAACCTGATACTGGTGGCCTTCGACAAAGTATGTATACCGTTGGATTGGCTTTCTGCCGTTGCCGTTGTGAACCGTGACGTAATCAGATTTGCTTTGCTTGTACTCAATGATCAGTGGTTTATAGGAATAGCTGACCTCGACGGCGTTTTTGTTCAGTTTCTTGACGTCCTGAAAAAGCGTCGTGTAGCTCATTCCCCAGAGCACCAGCAGAAAGACGACCACCTCACCGCAGGAAATCCAGAAGTTGCGCCAGGTGAAGGCCTTCTTTTCGGTCACAATCACCTTGAGGCGGCGACTGCGCATATCGTGAATCATCCAAATTAAATAAACAAGCAGGAGCAGCCAAAGGGCCATTCCGATTAAATTCCAGGCGGATTTCATGTCAACAGTTCCCCTTTTAACAATAATTATGATTTCAGTGTACACTATTATACAGTAGATCACCACATTCGCATGAATGCACGATTATTAATTTCATTACAGACAGGAGCGATTCACCCATGTGCACCAGTTTGACCTTACAAACGTTAAATGACCACGTCCTTCTTGCCCGAACGATGGACTTCCCGGTCAAGGCGGCTTGGAAGCCGGTCTTAATTAATCAGCCCCGTTATGAAACCGCTTTATCAGGTTCCCGGCCAATCCGCTACCCGTACATCGGCGGTGGCCGGATTGAAGGCGATCATCAAATCCTCGTGGCGGACGGCGTTAACACCCAGGGATTGAGTTGTGCCGAGCTGATGTTTCCGCTGAAGGCCCATTATCAAGATGAGCCAACAACGGATAAGCTCAACCTCACCCCACAAGATTTCTTACCCTGGGTCCTCGCTGAACACGCCTCCATCAGCGCGGTTAAGGCCGATCTTGCAAATATCGCGCTGATTGGCAAATATTGGTTAGCCGGTGACGAAGTATTTGCGTTTCACTGGATTCTCACCGACACAACCGGCCGCACGTTGATTGTCGAACCCACTAAAAACGGGCTTGAGGTCATCGCCGATTCGATTGGGGTTCTGACAAATTCCCCGACCTACCCGGAGCACATGGCTCGCCTTGCCAAATCGTTTCATACCAGTGAAAAGCCAGCGGCCTTAATCCAGAGAGCCACCCAAATTGTCATGGGCCAACAATTTCCAGCCGCCACCAACACACCAACTACCCGGTTTCAGGTGACTGCGATCAATAAGTTGGGCGCCCAGCCAAGCCCCAATCAATTTGAAGCCCGGAACCGATTATTCAGCGACTTGGATACGGTCGCCATCCCGTTTAAGCCGTCAATGAATGACCACCCGAATTTCAATTACACCCACTACATTGCGATTCTGGATGTGACCGACCAAAGCTACTACTTCCGCTATCATGACTCAACCCAGGTTCTCAGTTTCTCGCTGGCTGACGAACTAAGCCGTCATCCCGGCGAAAACCTATTTCTCGCTTAAATAGTGATCGATTCGTTCTTGAACCCCGGATTCATCATTCGTTAAATCAGTCACGTGATCAACGCGGGCCAGGAGATCCTGGGCCGCGTTTTTCATTGCAAAGCCGTCCTGGGCTGCGTTCACCATTTCAAAGTCGTTACCGTTGTCACCGAATGCCGCAACGTCGTCAAACGCCAAGCCCCACTGATCCAGAAGGGTTTGAATGCCGGTAAGCTTGCTGACACCGGCAGCCATGACGTCCATACCATTCATCCCGGAAGAAACGGCGGTAAGCTGGCCACTAAATTTGTGATTCAAATCACTCTGGCGGGGAAAGACGCTGCCGCTTTCCCACATCAGATCAATTTTGTAAATTGAGTCAAAAACCAGCTTCAGATCAGGCATCGACTGCATGTCTTCATAGAAATACTTCGACGCCTTGAACCGTTCGGAATCGGCGGGCAGATTGCAGTAGGTCCCGTTTCGACCCACCAAAATAATTTCCGCGCCAACCACGCTCGGGGTGGTCATGAGCCAGTCCAGGGCCTTCTCGAGGACCGGATGATCGATAAAGTCTTCAGAAACAATTACCCCCTGCTCGTTGACCACCAGCGCGCCGTTATTGCAGACGTAGGAAACCGGTCCGCTAATGTTTTGAAACAAATTAAGTAGGTGTTGATAGTGATTACTGCTGGCCGAAATAAAATGCATCTGCTTATCAGCCATCTGATCCAGTTCAGTTTGAAATCTTTGTTCGTCAAAGGTGCCCTTTTCATTTAAAAAGGTGCCATCCATGTCGCTTGCGATTACTTTAACCACGGCGATTCTCCTCACGTTCATTTATTTCGTAGCTTTACGATAGTTTCCCGATATTTTAGAAGCTAAGCCAAAATTTTCTTATTGTCCGACTATTATTTAGTTGAATCGTGGGCTAAAAAGCAGCTTCCTGCCGTATAAGCGAGTTAGCCAAATATCCAAGCCCGGGATATTCGGCTAACCCACTTATACTCTGGAAGCTAACCGCTTTTTATCCCACACTCATATTTTAGAGCGTTCAACACTTGTTTGTAAAACCATTTTAGATTTAGTATACTTGATTCAATGATACAACTATCTGGGGTGCCTTTAGGCTGAGAAGAAACCCATCGAACCTGATCTGGCTAATACCAGCGAAGGGAGCATATTCCGTTGTGCACGAAATGGATTAAGCGCATTGATGAATTTCGAGGCTGGGACATCTTGTCCGAGCCTTTTTTCTGTGCTCACAAGATGATCCACCGCGACCGAGCAATTCATTATTTTATTATATCGACTTCAATGCGCCTCGCCAAAGGGTCCCGGTAGCCGTACCAATAGACTATTGGAGGCTTCATCTATGGAAAATAACAGTCAAGTCAATCACAAGCAGCACCAAAGTAAGTGGACGCTGCGAAACATTATTCTTATCGCGTTAATCGCAATCTTTACCGGGGTCATCTTCTGGGGAATCGGGTTTCTCTACACCGCCCTCACCGTTGCGCTGACGCCAATTGGTGCCGCCCCGTTCGCTAACGATATTCTGATGGGGATCTGGTGCATGGCCGGTCCGCTCACTGGATTTATGATTCGGACAGCCGGTTCAGCCTTTCTCGGTGAGTTCTTGGGAGCGGCCGTTGAAGTATTTCTCGGCGGTCAATGGGGTGCCGGCGCCTTTATCTCCGGACTGGTTCAAGGAATCGGTTCCGAACTGGGCTTCACCCTTACCGGATACAAACGTTACGACTGGTGGTCACTGAACGCTTCAATCTTCACGACCGTCGTGGTGACGTTTGCCTGGGACATGATTAAGAACGGCTACGATAAGTTTGCGTTGCCGCTTCTAATCGGTCTCTTTATCACCCGGTATATTTCAACCTTCATCTTCGGCGGCATTGTCACCAAGATGATCGTCAAATTGTTGGATCGCAGTAACGCATTTAATCTTTAAACAGAGGGCTGACGCATGACTGACGTAGTGATTCACGATTTCAATTATCAATACCCGGAAAGTGACAAAAAGGTATTGAACAACCTGAACTTAACTTTTAAGAACAATCATTTCTCCCTGCTGTCGGGACCGTCCGGCAGCGGTAAATCGACGCTGCTCTACTTTATCGCCGGACTGTATCCCCGGTTCATCGGCAACGATGCCACCGGCTCAATCACATTTGGCGATACCAACATCAAAGAGATTGCCAATAACCAAATCAGCGCCCATGTGGCAATGATGTTTCAAAATCCCAATCAGCAGTTCGCCATGGACACGGTGATTCACGAAATGACGTTTGTATTGGAAAATATTCGCACCGAGCCAGCGAAGATGGATGGGATTATCACCCGGTCGCTGGCATTTTGCGGGATTACCAAGCTCCGGGATCGGGTGATCAACACCCTGTCCGGCGGCGAAAAGCAGCGGGTGGCTTTGGCCTGCATCGTGGCCATGGACGCGCCAGTTATCGTTCTGGACGAACCATTTGCCAGCATCGACCCGGACTCACGGACCGATCTGATTCATAAACTGAAAGATCTCCAGGAAAATCATGGCAAGACCATCATCCTTGCCGATCACGATTTGGGGGACTATGAAGATCTCATCGATGAATTTTACTATCTGGATCCCACCAGCCACCAAATTCGTTTATTGAACCACGACGAGGCCGCCAAGTTCTTCGCCAACTTCGAATCCACCCAGAGAATTGACAAGCGATTCGCCTTGCCAACCCAATCCGATGACGGGGCAATCCTCAAGCTACGCGATTTTAAGCTGGATCCACATAACGCGTTGTTGCTTTCACTTGATCAATTTAACTTCTACAAGCAGAAGACAACCCTGATTACGGGGGCTAACGGGATTGGGAAATCGACCCTGTTTAACGCCCTCACCAAACTGCTGCCCTACGAAGGCACCATTGAGTACGACAACAAACCCATCAAGCGTTTCAAGCCGCTGGCCTACGCCAAAAACGTGACCCTGCTCTTTCAGGACGCGGAAAGCCAGTTCCTGAACGTGACCGTTAAGGAAGAACTCGACTTGTCATTTAAAAACCGGTTCAACCAGAATTACAGTCATGAGCAGGTGGCCAAGATGCTGGCGCAACTCGGCATGCAGGGTCGTGACGATCAAGTCGTTTACTCACTGAGTGAAGGCCAGAAGAAGAAACTGCAGATTGTTGAAATGCTGGTCATGTGTCCGCCGGTCTTATTGCTGGACGAGCCGTTCAAGGGCTTAGATTACAAATCTCTCCGGCTGATCACGGCGTTCTTAGCGGAAGCCAAGGACAAGTATGGCCAGACCCAGATTGTGATTTCTCACCAGTTAGCCGGTTTGGAAGACCTGGTTGACTATCACGCAACGTTTCAGAACCAAACATTAACGTACCAGGAGGTTATGTAGAATGAATCCTGGAATGAAACTTTTATTAGTCGTCCTAATCGCACTGGAAATTTCCTTCACCCAAAGCCTGGTCGTGAACTGTATTCTGATCGCGGTTTGTTTCGTCTACATCATGGTTAAGCGCATGAATTTCAAAACGCTGTTCATGCTGATCTTCTGGCCGATGTTCCCAGCGGTTGGGCTGTTTGTGTCCCAATGGCTGTATGGTTCGGCCGGGATCCACTTTGCCTGGGTCCTGTTCACGCGGATTTACGCCTACGTCTTTTTAGGCGCCACGTTTACCCTCACCAGCAGCATCACCGACCTGGCCCTTACCCTCGAACAGGATTTCCGGCTGCCGTCTAAGTTCGCTTACGGCGTGTTGGCGGCCTTTAACCTGATGCCCAAGATTAGAGAAGAGGTCCAGATCATCAAGACATCGGCGTTAATGCGCGGTGAGGTCTTTCACGTCTGGTCACCTAAGCTGTACTTCAAAGCGATCCTATCGTCGATTCAGTGGTCGCAAAATTTGGCTGAGGCGATGACTTCCCACGGATTTGTCGAGGACGAACTGCGGACCCATTACCGCATTATTCGGATTACCGGATTGGATTGGGTGACGTTTGTGGGCCTATTCGTCATTGTCCAAGCGATGTTGTTCTTGATCAAATACTAATCACTAATCTGCTGTGAGAAAATCTCACACTTTTAACGCCTCCTATACCGTGATTCCCACTTTTGCATTATAATTAATGTATGAGAGAGAAACCGAAAGAAGGCGTTTTTTATGAGGGCAAATCAATTTTCGTTTGCGTTTGGTATTTTCGCGTTAGTGGTCGGAGCAATTTTGGACACTTACGGGCTATTCGACCAGTTCATGTCGTTGAATAGTGCCCAAGAGGTCCTGGTTGGCAGCTTCATTCTCGCAATCGGGCTGGCCTTTTTATCCATCCCCAACCGGCTGGAACGCTACATCGTTCAAGGCATCATTGGTATTGGCGTTTTCTATTATTTCTACATTCAAAATAACAATGTGTGGATTGCCCTGATTGTCGCCGTTATTTTGGTCGCATTACTGGAGTATGGCTTGAAACATCGTTAAAGTGTGTTCGTTTCGCGGATTATTGCTATAATAGTCTTATGGTAGCTTGGTTTTTAAAATGGAGGAATTTAGAATGGCAGAACAATTTAGTACCTTAGCTGAAGAAATTATCAATTACCAAAAGAAGAACGATATGCCGGATACCCAGCTGGCATTTAACTTACGCATCACCGTCGAACGCCTCCACGATATCAAATCGATGGAAAGCCAGCCCACTCCAGAAGAAAAGAAAATTATCGAGGACTTTGTTCGTTAATCAGCACTGGTCAGGTTCAACGCCCATGCTAATTTCCATAATTGATAACGAAAAAAGGGATCATCCAATCATCATAACCACAGCGGTTCGTCGCAGTGGTTAGGTGATTAGACGATCTCTTTTTGATTAAAACGATGAATGTTGATGGTCAAACTTTTAGCGATTAGCCCGTCGCGACCCCCATAAAGCTAGGATTCGTCCCGCAACCCCTGCCCATTGGTATGGGCTTCGCGGACATACGGCAAATCACCAATGTCTTCAAACGGCTGGTCATGCGGGCCATGAAAATGCCCAGGTCCCATATGCGGGCCGTGATGATGATGCATGTCACACATGCCGTGCATCTCACGCGCCATGTGCCGACCATGCATTCCGACCGCAACACCTGCAACAAATAGTAAACCACCAATGATAACTGATTGTGCCTTCATGCTTGCCACCTCCTAAATCAATTTTTGATCCCTTAAGATTTCTTCCAAGTAAGTGCCTTTGACCCGCTTGAGCAGCCGCTGAACCACCAATTTTTCAGGGGCACTCAGCGGTAGTTCCAATAAGGATTTTTCATCATTCAAATAGTAAACTGAGCTTAAAATTGCCCGCATATCAAACGATGAATCAAATACTTCGGGAACACCGCGGTCAACGTCCAGCAGCGAATAGACCGCTTCCATCGCTGTTCGAACCGAATACTCGGTGGTAAAGACCGTGTCGCGCCCAGTTTCGGCAAAGTTGCCAATGAACGCCAGGTTCTTTGAGCCTTTCGGAACGACTAATGGCCGATCCCCAGCCTTCCGCGGCATAAAGTACGAGGTGATGTAAGGCATGTGAGCCGGAATCGTGTTGGCGGCCTTCGCAATATCTTCAATCTGATCTTCCGGAACCCCAATGTGATAAAGAAGCTCTTCACAGATTTCAACGCCGGAACAATCCGCAATCTTCTTGTGAACGTAATTCCCAGGCAGATCAGAGAACAACCCATACGACCACACAATCAACTCATTGGGCTTTTGCTGGGCAAAGTGGGGCTGGCGACTCACCGTCAGCCCCATCAGCCAGTTTGAATCGCGGATGGACACCGGTCCACTGGTAATCAGTTGCCCGCTGTGAGGATCCTTCTTGGTGATCTTTTGAATGTAGGGAATAATACGATCGTCGGTAAAGGTGCTGGTTGCTGAAATGGTCCAGTTGGCCGGTGGAATGTTCTGGTAAAATTTCTTGGGATGGCCAAATGCCGGATCCTGCTTTGCCAGGTTCTCCCACAACGTCCAAGCCGCGCCAACCGGATGATTGATCGGGGCCGGCTGATTGTTGGTCCCGTAAGTGGTGCTCTCAGTGATCGAACCGTTGGTCACAAAGACCAGGTCGTTTTCGGTCAGGTCAATCGTTTTTTCTTCCCCGTCTTCAACGATTTCAAGTTTTGTGGCAACCTTCTGACCACCCGATGTGTCCACGACCACATTATTGACGGTCGTATTAAATTGGAAATTAACGCCCCGTTCTTCCAAGTAGTGAACCATCGGCTGAATCAGCGACTCATACTGGTTATATTTCGTGAATTTCAACGATGACATGTTTGGCAGCGTGCCCACATGGTGAACAAAGCGCATCAGGTACCGGCGCATTTCCATGGCACTGGCCCACGGTTCAAACGCAAACATCGTTGACCAATCCAGCCAGAAATTGGATTTGAAAAAGTCGTCGGTAAAAACGTCATTGATCTTCAAATCAGCCAGCTGATCTTCGGGCGTCATCACCAACTTGGCAATTTCTTCGATTGCCTTTCGAGACAGGGTAAACTTGCCGTCGGTCGGGATTCGCTGGCCCCGCTTTTCAATTGCCCGGGCGTGCGAAAAGCTGGGATCGTCCTTGTTCAGCCAGTAAAATTCATCCAATACGGAAACATCGGGATTTTCCAGGCTGGGAATTGAGCGAAAGAGATCCCATAGCGTTTCAAAATGCTGTTCCATCTCCCGACCACCACGAACAATGTAACCCCGGTCAGGATTATAAATCCCATCCATACTGCCCCCTGGGAGAGCTAATTCTTCCAAGACGTGAATATTTTGGCCAGGCATCTGGGCATCACGGGTCAGGAAAACCGCGGCCGCAAGCGATGCCAACCCTGAGCCAATTAAATAAGCAGATTTATTGGCAACCCCCGCTGGTTTCTTAGGCTTTGCAAATGCTTCGTAATTACCATTCGAATAGTACATACATATGCCCCCTTCAAAAAGCATGCTTCGTTGTGTAAGCGTTTACAGAGTCATTATAACGCCGCCAGGCCTTGGAGGAGTGAGATTTACCTTGGAAATTTGTTCCAAACGAATGGTCTAATTTCCCGATTGAGCGATAAAATTTGCGATACCCGTTTCATTTAGTGCCCAGTAGTGGCAGTTAAACCACGCAAACAAATTAATTTTGTAGGTATTTTTTTAAATACTGCCCATTCATCACAGGAAAAATGGTTATTAGTTTCTATCAATGACCTATATAACAAAATCCAGCTGTCTTAATTCCCGGCAAATACATGCCAAGATTTAATACAACTGGATTTTTTCGCCCCTATCAATCTTTAAACAGTCATTTATTGAAACCACGACGGAACTCCCTTAGTTCTCATCACTTTCGTATTTTAAAATGTCGCCAGGTTGGCATTCCAACACCTTACAAATTTTTTCCAACGTACTAAACCGAATCGCTTTCGCCTTTCCAGTTTTCAAGATCGAAATATTTGTTGGTGTTATCCCAACTTGCTTGGCTAACTGACCAGTAGAAATGTTGCGTTCAGCCATAATGACATTCAGCGTAATTTTAATCAAATTGCATCCCCCTCTACACGGTCAAATCATTTTCCCGCTTGATGTTGAAGGCAGCCTTAAAGAGATAATAAATAAGTAGGAGGAATATGCACAATAAAATGTCACTGAAAAAATCTTCCCAAGTTCCATTAAACATGCCAGTATTAACTCGGCCAAGGATAGAACTTGTCATGCCGTTAGCAATTGCAAGAAACGGATCTGCGACCAGAAAAATAACCTGCGCCCGAACGAGCCGCCGAAGCATTTGCACGTTTTCCGGGATAAAATATTTTTGATGTCCCAGGTTGCTAATGATTTCTACGATTGCAGTAAACGCAACAATCACTGCAGCACAGGTTAATATGACCCCAATGACCATCAGCCCGCCATACAAAAAACTTGGAAAATGATTGATGGCCGATGTCGCAACATGGGTGTGACCACTGACAATCAAAAAATCAGTATCATTGACGATATCAGCTTTGACGAAATTATCGTGAAATATCATGACTAAAAACACGATTGGATAAACAACCATCATAATTCCAACAAGAGCAATCGCTGATTGCATAAGAATTGAAACTGCACCTAAACTTCTATCTAACCACTTTGGCATAACACTCATCTCCACATTTATTTGTAAATCAAATATATCATATCGATAAACGATAATCAATAGTTGTTTTTCAATGTTTTATATTCGAAATTCAAAAAAAGATTTCCTATAGTTGATGAGCTACAATACTTGTGTAAAAAACTGGTTTCCGGTACGTTCCGAGAAACCAGTTCTTAAAATGTATTTGTTGTTAGATTTTTTTTAGTTCTTACAGCGTATGCGACCTTTTCTTGAAAACAATAAAAAAATCTACGACATCTGTAAGCGTGATAGCTGGATTGATGAGGTACCCACGGCAGGCAATAAATAAGATTTATCTAGTCGTATCTAGTGACGCAAATAATCAGTGATCGCACCCCGCAGTTCATCATCTCTCTCAGGGGAATACAAATACTGCGGCTTCACCCAGTAATCAGCGTCATAAAGCCATACCGGCTTTCGCAATCGATCAGCAGACTCCGTTTCATACCTTGGAAAAACGTGGGCGTGGAGAAACTGATCGGTATTTCTTGCAATAACCCCAGTCAAGCGGAGTCACGCCCAATTCCATTTAACGCTGTGCTGTCAAAATTGCAACTAATGGTGGACTAAAACCGCTTCTTGCGAAATATGAGGTAGCCGACAATCAGTAACACAAAGCTATAAGCAATCGTCCCCAAAATCAGCTGCACATTATTCAGATAAGTTGACTGCACCATGGACGCGTTGTAATACTGCTTGGTCAGATTCACCATGTTAAACGGGTTCCATCTGAACACAGATGCCAACCGCTGATTTTGAAGCAAAAAATTATACGAAATAAACGCGCCCATAAAAACAACCGCGATATTTAATGTTACTACAACCGCGTTTGAATTAATCAGACACGATGTCAGGAAAATGAATCCGATGATTAAGGACGACGTCAGCACATCAACCCCCGTCGTTGCAATCAAATTGATAATCAGCGGCTGACCATGTTGGTAGACGGCCGACCAATCAACTGGTTTGATGATTGGCGTCCAGGACAAACCGAACGTCACAAGCAGTGCTAGCAGGTGCAACGCAACGTTATAGCCAAATGTCACAATCAGCTTCGCTAAATAGACGTGCCACTTACCTGGCGCTTTATAAAGGATCGTTAAAATCGCGTGATTTTGAAACTCCATGGAAAAGATGCTGGAGGCGACGATAATCAAAGTTAGTAGGATCCCCTCACTTGATCCGAATCCTGTCATCACCATCAAACGCGGCTGACTTTGCCCCGCTGACAGTCCCATTAGCACCATCAGGACCACCACAATGCTGGGAGCAATCCAAGTTACTTTTTTATGGCAGAACTTATAAAATTCCCGATACAAACTAACAGTCATTTTCCTCACACCTTCCTTCACTGCATTTAAACCCGGTGACGTTTGAACAGGAGATACCCAATAAATGCGAAGATCAGCACATAAATCATATTTGCCCCAATAATCTGGGAATTAGTCAGATATGATACTTTCATGAACACGTGCGGGGCGGCTAATTGATTCATCACATAAATCATGTTGAACGGGTTCCATTTCAAGACTGGAATGAATGAACGAAAATTATCCATAATGACATCTGAGAATGGCGCACCCAGAAAGGCAATCACCAAGCCGATTCCGACCACTGCCGAGTTATTTTGAATTAATGCAATTAGGCAGAATGCCAGGGTCACAATAAACAAGCTGTATATGAAGGCTCCCAGTAAATTCAGCAGAAGCGTCTCAGCTAAAGTTGATTGCTGGTAGCTTGCCAGCCACTGATAACGATTCCCAATTAATAGTCCCTTTAATGCAAACGTCAGCAGACCACTCAACAATAAGAGCCCCAATCCATACAGAATAATGACAATTAGCTTTGCGCCATAGATTTCCGTTTTGTGGGACGTTTTATAAAATAGCATCACAATCGTCCGGTTTTCGTATTCCATTGCCACAAAGGTTGACGCAATCGTGATCATAATAATTGTGATCCACTGACCGGCGCCAAAGCCCTGTCCCACCATCGTTTGACTGATGTGTGGTTGAGAAACAGCCGTGTATAACATGAGGATGAACAAAGCAATCACACCGTAGGCCGGAACTCGTTGGTGACCAAACTTATAAAATTCCTGCTTCAGATTACTTCTCATGATCCATCCCCCGCTGTTTTTCAAGTAAATTTACAATTGTTTGTTCAAAGCTCATTGCTTTTGGAGTCAACTCCGCCAGGTGAATATGATGAGCATACAGAAGATCCTGAACCCGATCCGATTGATCCCGTGAAACCAACAATCGACCATCTGCATGATGAACAGGAATTTGATTTTCCGAAAACAATTTTTCGGTTGCGTCCATATTCTCCGTTAACAGTTGATACTGGTTGAAACTCATTTGATTAAACGCAGCAATTGGCTGATTTACAATAATTTTCCCTTCCGAAATCAGCAGAACGTCGGTCATGACCTTTTGCAGTTCGCCAAGCACATGGCTGGAAATTAAGAATGCTGATCCAGCAGCGGCGTACTGTTTAATAATCTTCCGAATCAAAATAGTGGCCTCAATATCAAGCCCATTCATTGGCTCGTCCAAGATAATCAGCTGGGGCTTATTTAACAAAGCAATAGCAATCCCAAGCTTTTGCTTCATCCCCATTGAGTAACCTTTCGCTTTATCCCGGATATACCCAGTCATTCCCAGCATTGAAACGACGTGGCTCATATCATTTTCGTCTATTGAATACAGTTTCAGATTTTGAAGGCCGCTTAGAAACGGATAAATTGCCGGATGCTCAATGAGCGCCCCAACTTGGCTAAGTGCCGTGTGATTATTTTCAGTAACCGGCTGGTCTTCAACAACCACCTTACCGGTAAACTTCGTAAGTCCCAAAATGGTCTTCATAATCGTCGTCTTACCGGCACCGTTCGGCCCGATTAGCCCAACAATTGAACCAGGTTTCACCTGAAACGAGGCGTTCTTGATAATTTTCTTGCGCCCGATAAACGTATTAACATTATTAATTTGAAGCATAAAATCACCCCTGTTTTCAGTCAATAACCGGGTTTGCCAATAACGAGCAAACGGTGGTTGAACTCAAGAAAGCAGGCGTGATTTTTAGTTTTACTGACTATTCAACTTTTTTGTCTCCTGAATTACTCATTTGGACGCGACTTAAAAAGGACAATGACCATGCAGTTGATCACCCCAACGATGCCAACAATCCCCAAGGTGATCTGAAAGGCCAATTCCATCCGAAACAGGTCTGCCACCGCGCCGTAAATACCAAATGCCGCGAAGAGGAAATAACTGGCGACAAAAATTGGTGAACGCACGGAATGGATCAATTTGAAGCCCCATCTTGTCGCAACTAACCTAAGGCCAACCCCAATATAGATCAAAGAATCCATCATGGTAAAAACTGCGTCATAAAGCGTGTTGTGAGTGAGGCGTTGGACAATCAAAATAGCGAGAATAATGTCTAAAGTGGTTGTCGTTATCCGATTCAGCACGGCATATGGGTTCTGGACTCCCATTCGGTCAGGCGCCTTCGCATCCGACACCAACTCATCCAATGATATGTGGTAAATATCGGCCATCTGCCGCAGCATGTCAATATCTGGTCGGGTCCGCCCCGTTTCCCATCCAGAAACGGTTTTTCGGGAAACGTGAAGCTTATCCGCAAGTTGCTGCTGAGTGATCGCCAAATCACTTCTTGCTTTCTTGAGTTTTTGAGCAAAATGAATGTTGTTCATCTTGATCCTCCTTAACATATGGCAGATAATCTGATCCATCAAGCTTGTCATACGAGCATGCCCGGTCTATCAATGAACTGGCCATGCTTTATTTTTGAATTTTCTGGGATAATGGTGGATAACGAAAACCGAAAACTTGGGGTTTGTGATTTATGTAGTGAATCCGTTTTTAGATTAATATCACGGTACCCGCGACTTGTTCAATTGCCCATTTTCCGATTGCCACTTTACAACTTAAAGTTTACCATTCCACGACCCCCTTTACCCATATTATCAGTTCACCTTCTAAGGGAAAGTAATCAAAAGGGTGGCTCCAACAGCCTTCAACCAGCTGTGAGACCACCCTTCGTTGTCCTACTTCTTCTCATGCGCCACGCTATGATAAATTTTCCGCCGAACCAGATACTGATCCTTTTCCTGAACGATGAACAGCGGTGAGCTTTCCTGAACCACGTTACTAAATTCCAATCCATACCAGGAAACCGGCGACGCGGTGACATTTTGCAGGTAAATCCGCCCACCAATCAAACGACGATCTAGGGGCTTGATCTGATCGTTGGCCGATAAATCGGCCGGCTGTTCATTGATGATGACGAACTTAAAGTCGCCCACCTTGCGATTCTTCTGGGTCGAATACTTTGGCTCCTGCGGCTCCAGAATACCCTCTTCCACCAAATAATCCACAATTTGGTGCAGGTAGACACTGACAGTCAGCGGTTTTCGAAACCCTAAGTGCAGCTGAACGTTGACGATGTTCTTGGTGCCCAGCATATCAACGGTATAGTTGCTTTCATACGGCGCGTTGGTTTCGTTGACCGTCACGAACCAGTATACCTTGGCCCGCTTAGGTTCCTGATCCAGAATCGAATACATGGTACTTCGCTTAATTCGATAGTCGCTCTTAATTTTAGTCATATATACCAAATTGGTGGTGTAGAACGGCACCGACTCATCGGCCGTCAGCCTTGTCAGCTGATCTCGGTAGTCCAGCAATGAGACATACTCACTTTCCCGTTCGTAATGATCCCGACGCTTATTGCCAAAGTACCAGACCCACATCACGTACAGGATTGCCAGCATGATCATCAGGGTGACATATCCGCCGTGAATGAATTTCACTAAGCTGGCCAGCAAAAAGATCGTTTCGATCGTACCAAAGAATAACGCAATGGCCAGCGCGTAGACGTGGGCCAATTTAGACTTCAAGAATTCAAATAACAGAATGGTCGTCATCACCATAGTGACGGTAATCGCCAGCCCGTAAGCGGCCTCCATCTTTTGGGAGCTGCCAAAGTACCACACGACCCCCAGCGTGATCACACAAAGAAGCCAGTTGACCGTTGAGATATAAATTTGGTTTTTAATGTTGCTGGGGTGCTTAATAATCATGCGGGGGACAAATTTCAGCCCCATTGCCTCGGCAACCAGCGTATATGAGCCGGTGATCAACGCCTGAGACGCAATGATCGCCGCAAAGGTCGCAATCACAATGCCGAGAATTCGCATGTCATGCGGCAGCATTTCATAGAAGGGGTTCAGGTCCGATAGCTCCCGGAAAGCCGCGTCACGCGCATGGTTGATGATCCAGGCGCCCTGACCCAAATAGTTAAGAAACAACGCTAAATAGACCAGCGGCCAAGTCGCGTAAATGTTCTTCTTGCCAACGTGTCCCATGTCGGAATACAACGCCTCGGCCCCAGTCGTTGCCAGAAAAACACTGCCCAGAATGAAGATGCCGGCTTTATTGACCGGACTGAACAGAATTTTAATCGCGTAGTAAGGCGATAGGGCCTTCAATACTTCGGGGTATGTCAACAGATTGACAACCCCAAAGAAGGCGAGAAAGCCGAACCAGATGACCATGATCGGTCCAAACGAGCGGCCGATGGTCCCGGTACCAAAGCGCTGAATGACAAACAAAATTAACAGCACAGCGGTGGTCACGATTAAAACATCGTGCTGGGAATTACTGAATACAAAGGCGCCCAACCGCTGATTCTTTAACCCTTCAATTGCCGACGTAACGGTCACAGCCGGCGTCAATGTGCCATCAGCCAGAATGGCGGCGCCACCAATCAGAGCTGGAAAGATCAGCCATTTGGTGTTGCGACGAACCAGCGCGTATAGCGCAAAGATCCCACCCTCGCGGTTATTATCGGCCCGCATCGCAATAATGACGTACTTTAACGTGGTGATAATCATTAGGGTCCAAAAGATGAGCGAGATTGACCCAATCACATAGTCGGACGAAATATTTCCCATTTTCCCAGCATCCCCGATGATCGCGTTCATGACATACAACGGGGAAGTCCCGATGTCGCCGTAAACAATGCCGAGGGTCACCAACATCCCGGCAAACGAAATTCGTTCCATCTGTTTATTCATGTTATCCTCCAAAGCAATCATTCTTTTTTAATTCTCAATTGATTGGTGTGGCGGGCCCAATGGCGATTCTTAAGCGTGACAGTGTGAAACAACCAATTAAGGCCCTCAATCATCATGCGCCTAAGTATATTGATAGTTGGGAGGACTTGCAACCCTATTTTGAGTAAAAAGCGTTTCCAAATTGACCAACGCAAAACGCCGTCAAATTCGCTCCGGATCAAAACAGTTTTGGTGCTATACTATATTTAATTTGGAGGCGCAACATCATGAAGAAAGAGATTGTTTTATTAGCATCTGCATTAACCAGCTTGGGAATCTGGGGAGCCACTACTCAAGCAAAGCCTGCCCAGGCATCGGCCCGTTACTACTGGGTGAAATCCATTAATCGCCCATCTCTGGCTTATCACGCTGTCAGTCAGCGATCCGCTTACATCTACAACGCCACGCATACCCAGAAATTACATAACCTCAAAAACTATCCACGGACAACCTGGTATGTTTCCAAAAGTATCCTGATGCGTTCAAGTTACACAGGTAAGAAAGGCGTTTACTATTACGTTGCCAACGCTGCCGGGACGGTGAGTGGGATTGTTTGGCGCGGTTATTTAACCAGTGGCACCAATCCCAATACCACCAGTGGTACGACTCCTAACGGTGATAATGGTAATTCCACCAATGGAAACTCAGGTGATAATTCCGGCAACAATGGTAATTCATCAAACGGCACTGATCCCAACACAACTAATAGCCTAAGTCAGGAATTAGCCGGCTTCTTTGAAGGAACGGTTCCTAATTCACAACTGCAACAAATTGCTAATGAGTACCCCGGTTTTGTTAGCAAGTATAGTAATCCAGACAGTGGTGATGAATACTTTAAAATAATGGTTGCCGAAAAATATAACGACATATACAAAAACTCAGCTTTCTTTTTCATTGGTAACAATGGTAAAAATAACAAAGAAACGCAACAACAATTAAAGTCCGGCCAAATTTCATTCAAAGACTATGTGAATAACGTCGTTTATGCTGCTAACGGTAATGTTAGTTTCACAACCTTTAAAAATCGCTTAATCGGTGCCTATGCCTTTGATAAAAGTAGTCCTAACTACGGTCGGGGTGTGGTGATCCTTGAATCTCCTCAACAAGGCCAAAAGAATCCTAATCAATAACAATAAAATCAAAAAATGGGTGAGCACGCAACTGTTGTCCAGTTACGTGCTCACCTATTTTTCTGAATATTATTTCATTAACCAGCCACTCTCAGTTTAGAAATCAATATGATCAACGAAGCAACTGAGATCGCTCCAACCAATCTAATGACAGAATATTTTTCCAGTACCTGCCATAATCTAAGAATATAGGAAGCTGGTTTAGTATCCATTTGGAGATACCTAATGGTCAAATTGGGTGTGTCGTTTTACTAAAATTTTGAAACGCCAGCTATAATATATGTGGTATCCTATTAATAGGGTCAACTGATTGCTTACATACTTTCATTATTAAGCAAGAGGCTGATCATCTTGTTTACTTGGGGTTTGTATTAGGAGGATAAGTTCATGAAGCATACTTTAAAAACATCACTTTTTGCCGGCCTGGCTGCGTTGGGGTTAACAGCCGTTGTCGGCTCAGCAACGGCGAAACCTGCTGCGGCCAAGCTCTACGCCCGGGTTACGTCGAATCAGCAACTAACTAACGACCCGACGACCCGCAACGTCGTTTTTACCGGTAACAATGCCCTTTATACCAAGGCTGGAACCCTACGCGGCGCCCGGGTCATTACTTCTGGTAATAATTTAGGGATTCTAGAGGCAACTAACACTGCTGGCTCCAATGTCCGGGCTTATCGAGTCGCCACGACTAACCGCGGTTCGGTTTACTATAAGGCCGTCACCTTTGATGGTCAGTATCGCGGCTGGATCTACGGTGGCACTTCCACCGGCACCTTTGGCGGTGGGATTACCCCTTATGCCACAACCCAAGACGCCACGGCTCCCGATGCCAAAACTCAGTTTAAACTAATAGACGGCGCCTTAGCCGAAACGACCAACCAAGTCGTTTACGATGCTCCGGCCAACACGCAATACCAAGTTGGAGCAACGCCAACTATTACTAATCTTGCCAATTACAAAGACGCCACCTTTACGGTCACTAAAGCTGTCACAAACCCGCGAGATAACACAACTTGGTATCAGCTGGCTTCCAGCAATGCGGATCTAAATGGCAAATGGGTGAATAAGGGTAACGTGACCGAAGCTAAACCGGCCAATACCAACACCAGTGACAATAGCGTCACAGTGGTTTACCTAGACGGCGAAAACGGCACCAATAATCCGGTTGATAAAGCCAACCAGACCTTTACGACGACCGATACTTCCACCAAAGCCGGTCAAATTGCCGCCAGTTCGTTTGTCAACGCGGACAAATTGTCCTTGCAAGACTTTGCCAAAAAGCACGTGCCAGCTGGCTATACGTTTGTTTCCTTTGGCAATGACAACCCCGTCTTTGGCGGTACTCAGTACGTCGAAGTTAAAAAAGCCGCTCAAGTCAAAGTGGTTTACTTGGACGCTACCAACAACAATAACAACCCAATTGACAAGGCTGATCAGACCTTTACGGCGGTCAACGCTGATGCCAATGCCGGCACCGCTGTCAGCAAGTATCAAGACGCCAACGGTTTGAGTTTGTCGGCGTTTGCCAAGAAGAACGTCCCGGCCGGCTACACCTTTAAGAGCTTCGTCAATACCGACGCTGTCTTTGGCGGCACTCAGTACGTCGCTGTGGTGAAAGCCAAGTAGTTTAATTAATGATTAGAAAAAGTCTGAATACTCACTGATTCAGACTTTTTCTAACTCAACTTGAAATGGAGGTTATTCATTTGAAAAAACAACTAATCTTATTAACCAGCTTAATTGCAGGCTTAACGGGCCTGACTTTGGCAACTTCACCCCAATCTGTTAAGGCCGCTGGGGTTTACCACACGATCAAATCCAAAACTGCGAACAATACCGCCTTTCATTGGAATGGCAATCAGAAAGCCTACCTTTGGGACTCTCATCTAACCCAAAAGAAACATCATTTAGCCAACTACCCGAAAACGACTTGGTACGCTTCCAGAGTCCTCAAAATGACTAACGGGACAAAAACTGGCATCTTCTATTATGTGGCAAATCAATCCGGCAGTACGTATGGTTACGTCTGGAAAGGTTACTTAACCAAAGGTTCTATTTCTAAAAATGGCACCCAGAATAATAGTAATAATGCGTCTAATGGCAGTAATAAAGACTGGATAACAAAAGATAATCCGTGGGGCATTCCACATCCAACTAAAGTTGAATTGAACGATTTAAAAAATACAACAAGTGGTGATGAATATAGCTCCACAATTACTTATTATCAGGACCTGCCAATCATCAATTCTTTTAAGGGGACTACCTATAATAGCAAACTAGATGATGCTGCATCTGACCACTTAGGAAACGATTCTTCTCCATTAACTAAACATGAGTGGGGTGATAAATTAAAAGATATTCAGTACATTAAGTTTTCAACTCAGCCAACCACTCAACAAATTAAAAATATTACTGGAGGTTCATTAACCTTCAAGCAATTTGTTCTGAATGATTTAACTAAACAGCGTATTAATCTTTCAGACTATAAAGGCTGGCAAATCGGTATGTTTAGTCTACCAATCTACCAAAAGGGCTCATCCTCATCCAATGGGGATGCTCACACCGGACAATACGTGATTGCTTTATACAATCCCAACAAATAATAAAAAATACCCTCAGAGCTAAATCTTGACTTTAACTCTGAGGGTATCCTCATTTTTACAATTTCTTCACCGTTCATAAGTCATTAGCACAAATTCAAGGATCTGATCCAACGTTTTTTCGGGACACCTTTCAACTAACGCAACGTGTCGTTGACTCGGATCTATGGATCGTTCCTGATCTGTTAGGACGTATCCCCTCGTTTGCATGCCACTAGGGAGTGAAACGTTAATCGGAAAATTCTTTTGAGCTTCAGAGGACGAAATGGCCACCACTTTTACCAAATGGGTTAATAGGTAAAAGGCCCGATTAGAAACAATAATGGCCGGTCTTCTCTTCTTTTGTTCATGACCTTTAGCAGGGTCAAAGTCACACCAGATGACACTTCCCTGGTCATACCATTCCTCCTCGCCCTTTCTTTCATCAAAAAGGTGTTGATTCAAGTCATTCATCAGCTAGTCTCCTCGTATTATGTTTTCCAAGAAATTTGCGAAAGAGATTCCCGTCTTTATCTCTAGAAAAGCTCTTTTCCGACTGGCTTTCCCCAGTCAATCTCACGTGAATCGTGCTTCTCAAAATATTGATCGACATCAAAATTTTCAAATCGCTTTTGCAGAGCAGAACGATTGTCTACCTTATGAATCACTAAGCTATCTCCTTTTACATCAATTTCAACGGTTTGGCCAACCGGACTCTCAATTCCAATCTTTCGAAGCGTCTCCTTAGGAATTCGAATTCCTTGAGAATTTCCCCATTTATCAATAGTCCTAGTTATCATCGTTAACAAGGCCTCCTTATGTTTCCTGCAATCTGGATCACATTGGGATAGTGCTCTTAAACTGCCAATCTTTACAGTTATAGTATATACTATGTTTAAACATCATACAAATAATAAATACCCCCATCGCTAAAGCTTTCACTTTAACTTTGGAGGTATCATTAATGTTTTCCCGTTTTTCTAAGGAATAAATTTTTAGAAATTTTATATGGCGCTCACGGTTACGCGAACGATTTAGTGTGCTCTTAGTCCTGATACACAGCAATCGATCGCGTTTACCGATTCTCCTTCAAATAATCCGCAACTGCCTCATCCAATGATGGCAAGGGCTTTCCCAGCACATCGCTCAAATCACTGGTGGTTTCTTCCAACGCGCCATCCCGAATTAACTTCTGCATCAATGACAGAAAGGCGTCGAGCTGATCCGGAACGTATTTCCGCAGGTTAGCCATGTATTCGTCATCCGAAACACTGGCGACTTCGAAATCATGACCGGTTGCTTTCTTCATGGCATCAGCTAAGTCACCATAAGTGTGCATTGGCCCGGCAAATTCATAGACTTCCTTTGGCTTGTCGCTGGTTAAAACCTTAACGGCGGCCTGGGCATACAGCTTTTCCGGAGCCCAGCCAACCTTGCCGTCCTTTGCGGCATAGACGAATGGATCGCCAACTTTTGCTTCGTGAAGGAAAGTCCCTTCGTTTTCGATGTACCAGTTATTCCGCAAGAATGCGTGGGCAATTCCGGATTCCTTGATAATCTTCTCAGTGGCCTGATGATCAGCGGCTAGTGGCACCGTCGACGTATCAGCCTTCGGGAAGCTGAGGTAGGCGATAAATTTGACACCGGCCTTCTTGGCAGCATTTACCACGTTACGATGTTGATCAACGCGGGGCATCTTGGCACCAGGCTGTGAGGAAATCATCAATAACCGATCAACACCGTTTAATGACTCAACCAGTTGATCTTCATCCTCATAAGTGCCGGGCTGCACTTCAACGCCTTCTGGGTATAATTGCTTAGCCTTATCAACGTTGCGAGCCAACGCCACCACCGTATCGTCCTTAGCAGCCGCATCCCGTAAAAACGGAACCGCATACTGACCAAAACGACCCGTTGAACCAGTAACAGCAAATTTCATGATCACAATACCTCCTAAATCAATTCTTAACTCCATTATAGTCGATTCGCTTATTAAAGTTCAAAACAACCAAAAAATCGACCATCACTGACAGATAGTTTGCAGCGATAATCGACACATGTTTAATTCAATTTTAAAATCGATAGTAATCCAAAACTTATAGCTTATCCATCAGGCGCCGCCAAAATGACTTCTTCACCGGATGCTTCCCGGGCGCCTTCTCCTCTCGATAACGGTCCATCCCCTCTTTATAGGGATTATTAAACAGCTTTGTCATCGAAGGGGCGGCACTTTTGGGTTCGTGCGTTTCAACCGGTAACTGCCGGTGACAGCTTGGGCACACGGTTGGATTGCCGGTTAGCTTAGCGCCACAGTAGGGGCAAAATGCAAACTTCTGACTTGCCATCTTGATTACCTCGATTGTTGCTTAGATTGATTCCGATTACGGCGTTTAACGGCTTCCTGTTGATCCTGGCGGGCAGCCTGCTTTTCCCGTTCAGCTTGGGCGCGCTGTTTGGCGGCCTCTTCGTCCTTCAACTGCTGATTAAGCAGTCGAAATTTTCGGGCAGCAAAGTTCCACGCCCCAACAATCAGCAGTGCCGCGCCCACAGAATAGGGATACGTCCACCACGGAAAGTAAGACCCGTTCTTAAAAACAAGGGGGCCAAAGAAATTGTAGGCGGCCATCAACACCGCAATCATAATCACCGTTTCCAGGGTGTCACGAATCCATTTTGGCATTTTTGAACTTTTCTTGGCCATGTTGAGGCCTCCTTTTTCTTTGGTGTAATGGGTCGTCACAGTATTATTTAGTCGACCTGGTTTTCTTGAAGGAACGCCTTAAAGTAATCGAACGCCATCTCCCGGATCGACTCAATGCCAATCTCTTTGACTGGCGACTCCTCTTGCTCATCGACATCCAGCAACTGCACCGTCAAAATGCCGGTTTCCAAATTTAAGTTGGTTGGGAACGCCGCAAAACTATCACCGTCCGTTAATTCAAAGCGAATGATCTTTTGGAACCGAATCGATTGTGACAACACATGAATCAAAATATTGTCCCCATTGTCGAAGGCCCGGTCCGCATTCAGCACTGGCAGCACGAAATGGTCGGCCTTCTGATTCATTTTGACAAACTCATGAATCAAGCGCAGGTAATCGGAATCCAGGATCATTCGCTTAATATCATCGTAGCGAATCCAGACATACCCGCCGAAACGGCCGTTCATGTCCACGACCATCATCACGAATTCCCGCGGATTATCGGCAATCACCTGGCCGACGTAAAAGTACTTGCGATCATCATTGGTATCAATAATAATCGCCCGGTTGGTATTGCGGAGCTTCTCAGCTTCAGCTTTAAACTTATCCGGGTCACTGACCACAACATCATCAATATGATTCTCTGGTTTGACCATCGCCAGGGTCTCCTGCAGCAGCTGCAATTCAGTGCCGCCGAATTCAATCCCGCGCACGTTGGCAAACGAAATATCAATCATCCGCTGATGCGCGAAGTTGAACTTATTGATGTTCAGGAATGTGACCCCATCGGCGCGCACGTCCTTAACCAAGCCTTCATTGTAGTGCAATTTGCCATTTTCAAACGTGATGATTAACGATACCCGCTGATTTTCATAGAGTGTGTTAATAATGCGGTCAAACAACGAGTCACTCATTTTAATTGGCATATCAAACGACGGATTCGTTGCCAGATCGTTCATTTCATCAAAGGAAATCCGATCCTTCATGCTGGCAAGGTCATAACTGTCAGTCTCAATCGACTTGACCGAACTGATCTTTAAGTAAACTTCACCGTCTTGAATCCCGTAGTCGTTATATGTCAGCATCACAAAGTCATCACTTCCTAAATACTGAATAATTCCGGTATAAATAATGTCACTGTCAACTTGAAATGCATTAATTAATTGCTCGTCAATTTGTGCTGACCGCAACTGTTCATAGAGCGTTTTCAAGGGTCCACCTTCTTTCAATTCACCTTAATGATTTAACTCTATTATACCCATTTTTAAGTCAGGGTTGGGTTGAAGCGATTTCATTCGCCACTCATCGGCTATGAAATGGCGTTGCTGACGAAGCTGGCCAGATCCGCGCCCGCCTTGTTGTCACTCAGGCCAACCAGCAACTTAATTCGCGCCTTTTGGCCGTTAAGCCCCTGGCACAGAATCAAGCCCATCTTCTTGAGCTGGATGCCGCCGCCTTCATAATCGTAAATATCCTGGGCGACGCCGTTGTAACATCTGGAAACCAGCACGATCGGGATGTTATTATCGAGCAGGTGCTGGATAGCCGGCAGCGTCTGCGGCGGCACGTTTCCGGCGCCCAGGCCTTCAATGACCAGCCCCTTGGTTCCCGAATGGTTAATCGCGTTAAACAAATCACCGTTTATCCCTGCGTACGCCTTAATCAGGTAAACGCCATCGACCACGTGATCGATGTCGGCGACCTCGGTTTTAATCAGTTCTTGAAAGTATTTAGCCTTACTCTGAGTGACAATTCCAATTGGCCCAAACGTTGGCGTTCTGAACGTGGCCACGTTGGTTGTGTGGGTTTTTGTCACGAACCGAGCAGTATGAATTTCATCGTTCATGACCACCAGAACGCCCTTGCCGTAAGATTCATCGGTGGCCGCCACTAAAATGGCATTTCTAAAGTTGTACAAGCCATCCGATCCAATTTCATTTGATGACCGCATCGCGCCGGTGACAACCACCGGAATGGTGTTGGGCAGCGTTAAATCCAGGAAGTAGGCCGTTTCTTCCAGCGTATCGGTCCCGTGCGTAATCACGACGCCGTCAACGTGTTCTTCATCAATGGCCCGCATAATCCGCTGCTTGATTTTCAACATCACTTCCGGGGTGACGTGCGGTGATGGTAAGTTAAACATTTCATCCGTAATTAAGTTGATTTGTCCCTTTAAAATCACCTGTTCTTCGGCAATCGGGTTTTCGTCGTTTGGGACGACTTCGCCCTTGTCATTTTGCGACATCGAAATCGTGCCGCCAGTATGGATTGCAAGGATAGTTTTCATGGTGTTTTAGCCTCCAAAATGATAATCTATACTATTGTACCGTATAATGAAGGTCGATGACCACTTATGATAGAAAGAAGTGAGTTTATGTCAGACTCTGATCGCTATTACACCCCTCAGAATTCAAAGGACGCCATGCGCCAAATCGAATTGTTGTTCAACAAGTACAAGGATGCCCCTTTGACTCAGGAATTGGTGGACTATCACCAGAACCTGGTCAATCGCCTGAAAACTGACATTATGGCGGCCGCCCAAAAAGAAGGCGTTTCCGCGCGCGTCGACTCGATTAATTCCATGATTAATGTCATGCAGCGCTGGTTACAAATCCGCCTGCAGGGTCAGCCATTTAACGGCAAAATGGCCCATTTTAAATATGAACAAAACGGGACCACGGCAAAATTCAAGCGCCGGGTTCATAAAATAAAGGGTGCGGGGAGCCACCGGGCAAGCCGCCACTAGAAAGGAAAATCATCGTGAGCAATACCATCATTGAACTGCAGCACGTGTACAAAAAATACGACGACTTTACCGCCCTTAAAGATATTAATTTCAAACTCAATCAGGGGGAATTCTACACCCTATTAGGCCCCTCGGGTTGTGGAAAAACCACGATTCTGCAAACGATTGCCGGCTTCACGGATGCCACGTCCGGCCAAGTGCTCTTCGACGGCCAGCGAATCAACGACATCCCCGCTAACAAGCGGCAGTTAAACACCGTCTTTCAAGATTACGCCCTGTTTCCAAACATGAACGTGTTCGAAAACGTCGCGTTTGGCCTGACGCTGCACAAGGTCAAAAAGGCCGAAATCGACGAACGGGTTCATGACGCCCTCAAGCTGGTTCAATTGGAAAAGTACGCCAACCATGAGATTGCCGAACTGTCCGGCGGCCAAAAGCAACGGATTGCCATCGCCCGCGCCATTATTAACCGGCCTAAGGTGCTGTTATTAGATGAACCATTGTCCGCGCTGGACGCCAAGCTGCGAAAGGACATGCAGTACGAACTGCGCAGCCTTCAGCAAAGCCTTGGGATCACCTTTTTATTTGTGACCCATGACCAGGAAGAGGCACTGGCAATGAGTGACGAAATTTTTGTCATGAATAAGGGCCAAATTCTTCAACAAGGTGATCCGGTCGACATTTACGACGAGCCGATCAACCACTTTGTTGCCGACTTCATCGGTGAAAGTAACATCATCCCTGGCCACATGATTAAGGATTACGAAGTGTCATTTCTCGGCCACACCTTTGAATGTGCCGACGCCGGCATGCGGCCCAACGAACCGGTCGAAGTGGTCATTCGCCCCGAAGACCTGGTCATTACCACCCCGGATAAGGGTAAGCTTCAAGTTAAGGTCAGCACCCAGCTGTTTCGCGGGGACTACTACGAAATTTTGGCGTACGACGATCAGGATAACGAGTGGCTGATTCACTCGACCAACGCGACCACCGATGACGCCATTGTCGGCCTGAGCTTTGGGCCCAACGACATGCACGTCATGCGGTATAACGAAACCGAGGATAAGTTTAATTCTCGGTTGGAAACCTACGAAGATTAGGAGGGATATTGCTGATGAAACGATCTTTTCGGGCAATGTTCTACACGCCCTACTTTCTGTGGCTGGCACTATTCGTGATTGCCCCCGTTGGGTTAATCTTTTACTATTCATTCTTCAACATTCGCCATCAATTTACCTTCGATAATTACGCGACCTTCTTCTCGTCCGGCACCTACCTGACAATGACTGCCAACTCGGTGCTGTACGCGTTTTTGATCACGCTGATTTCTCTGGTCATCAGTTACCCGATGGCCCTGGTGATCAGCCGGCTGCGGCACCGGGATCTCTGGATTCTGCTGGTCATTTTGCCAACGTGGATTAACCTGCTGCTCAAGGCATACGCCTTCATTGGCCTGCTGAGCCACGATGGCTTGGTCAACCAGTTATTTGGACTGGTCGGCATTCCCGCCCAGCACATGCTGTTCACCGATGCCAGCTTTATTTTGGTAGCGTCCTACATCCAAATTCCGTTCATGATCCTGCCCATCTACAACTCACTGACAGATATTAGTGACTCCTACATTAAGGCCAGTCATGACTTGGGCGCCACAAACTGGCAGACGCTGACCAAAGTGATCTTTCCGATGACCATGCCGGGCGTGAAATCTGGCATCCAAATTGTGTTCATCCCTTCCCTGTCGCTCTTCATGCTGTCGCGACTGATCGGTGGGAATAAAATCATCACCCTCGGGACAGCCGTTGAGGAACATTTTCTAACGACCATGAACTGGGGAATGGGCTCGACCATTGGCGTCGTGCTGATTATCGCCATGGTCATTGCCATGATGCTGACCAATACCCAACGGAAACGGAGGCGGCAAGCATGAGCAATCAATCTTCGAAACTTGGGAAATTATACATTATCATTGTGTTTGCCCTTCTCTACATTCCCATCATTTATCTCATCGTCTACTCGTTTAGCAGCGGCACGACGATGGCCAACTTCAACGGGTTTAGCCTGACGCATTACGGCGAACTGTTTCACGATAACCGGTTACTCGCTATTTTTCTTAACACGATTTTGATCGCGCTGCTGTCGTCGGTCTTTTCAACGATTATCGGCACCCTCGGCGCGTTGGGGGTTCACAACGCCAAAAAACGGCATTCGCGGCAAACCTTACTATCACTCAACAGCATTCTTTTGGTGTCACCCGACGTCATTATGGGTGCCAGCTTTCTGATCTTCTTCACTTCTTTGAAGGTCCCCCTGGGATTCTGGTCGGTCCTGCTGAGCCACATTGCCTTTGAAATTCCGATTGTGGTGTTAATGGTCCTGCCGCGGCTGGATGAAATGAGTCCGTCGCTCATCAACGCCGCCACCGATCTGGGGGCAACGGCCGGCCAAGTTTTAAGCCGGGTGATCCTGCCATTTATCCAACCAGGCATCATCGCCGGATTTTTCATGGCAATCACCTACTCGCTGGATGACTTTGCGGTCACCTTCTTCGTCACTGGCAACGGGTTTACAACCCTGTCAGTTGAAATCTATTCCCGGGCGCGGCAAGGCATCAGTCTTGAAATTAACGCGTTAGCCGGCATCATGTTCATCTTCTCGTTGATCCTGGTGATCGTGTACTACTTTATCGAAAATCACGATCAATCAACCCGACGCAAGAAGGATAAGCTGGAGGTGACCAAATAATGAAGAAGTTTTTAATCGCATTTTTGGTTCTCATGGGCATCTGTCTAGGCCTCAGCGTTGGCGCGCAGCAGTTGACGAAATCAACCGGTGACACCGGCAGCAAGGTCCTTAACCTCTACAATTGGGGCGACTACATTGACCCAACGCTGCTCACCAAGTTTCAAAAGGAAACCGGCTACCACGTGAACGTAGAAACCTTTGACAGCAACGAAGCCATGTACACGAAGATTAAGCAGGGCGGTACCAGCTATGATTTGACGGTTCCAAGTGATTACATGGTTCAGAAGATGAAAGCCGATCACATGCTGATTCCGTTGGATAAATCCCGGCTAACCGGCATGCGCAATTACGGCCATTCCTTCATGAACAAGTCCTTTGATCCCGGAAACCGGTACTCGATCCCCTATTTCTGGGGAACGCTGGGGATTATCTACAATGATCAGTCCATCAAACCCGGCCAGTTAGCTCACTGGAATCAACTCTGGAATTCGAAATACCGCGATGATATTATGCTAATTGATTCGGCCCGGGATATCATGGGATTTGCGCTGATTTCCCAACACCATTCGGTTAACACCACGAATACGCCTGAATTACTCGCTGCCCGGGACAAGCTCAATAAGCTGTCACCAAACGTGAAGGCGATCGTTGCCGATGAAATCAAGATGTACATGGCTGAGGGGGAAGCCCCAATCGCCGTGGACTGGTCCGGCGAAGCTTCGGAAATGATGTCGCAGAATTCCCATCTCCACTACGTCGTGCCCACTGAAGGCAGCAACATGTGGTTTGACAATCTGGTCATCCCTAAGACCGCCAAGCATTTCAAGGCAATCTATGCCTTTCTCAATTTCATGAACCAGCCGAAAAACGCCGCTCAGAATGCCGAATATATCGGTTACGCCACCCCGAACACGGCGGCTTTCAAGCTCCTACCGAAGAGCGTCCGTGACGACAAACAGTTTTACCCGTCACAAAAGGTTCTCGACAAGCTCGAAGTTTACAGCAACCTCAGCCCCGAAAAGGTGCAGCAGTACAACGATCTTTATCTGGAATTCAAAATGCACCATTAAGGATTGGTCAAGTTTTCAAATAGATTGGCTATGGCATGCGAAAAGATTTAAACTAGTAATGAGGTGAATTAACGAAAATGGCAAAGAAAAACATGAAGCGCGAAATTATGATCGATATGAACCAATTTATCGTCACATACGCAGCAACCCTCTTGGATCCGTCAGAGAATCTTTCTGAACAGATTTATGATGCCGCCAAAAGCGACATTACCGGGATGGACAAATTATTTAACGACAACGGCTTTGGCCGCAAGAACAAGTTCTTTAACATCGGTGAGGGCTTTCTTCGTGACTACAAGGGCCTGGATGCCGATCAGGCAAAGCCCCAAGCTGAGCAGTTGGCTAAGGACGCCATCGATTACCTAGGTAAGAACGTGAACTTTTTTGAGACGTGGCGAACGGATTAGATTGTCGTCGCGTTGTCATGGTTCCTACTGATCTATAAAAACAGCTTACTTCAAGTGTTGTATTTGCTTGAAGTAAGCTGTTTTAAGTTACCTGGCCGCCCTGGCTTACGAACGAAAAGCCTCAAATCTTTCGACGGTTTGTTTCAAATTAATGACGTCTTCTCTTGTCAGATGACCTGTAACCTCAATCGTGTCGGTAGCGGAAATATCGACTGAGAAGATTTGCCCAACATCAATAAGCGAGGGTTTCGTCAATCCCCCAACTTCTCGCCATTTCATAATTGGCGCGTGCTGTTTTTGAATGGTTGCTGATTTTTGAATGAATTTTGACGTAATCGCATAAAAGAATAGTCGGCTGTCTTGGGATTTCAAAATCAAAATTGGCCGTTTCTTCCCGCCTTGCCCCTGAACAAAGCCCACGTACATCCAAGCAACATCAAATGGGTCAATAGTCATAGCGAGGGTCGTTAAACCAATCTTCTAATTTTTTCTTTGTATCCAATTTAATGACAGGGGTATTTTTGGTAAGTCGCTTTAGATCATAAGCGTCCTTTTCTTCTTGGCTCATTGTTAAATCAAACGGAATGCCACCAGTGCTGATCACCTTCCGATAAAATGCATTAATTGCGGTAGTTGGCGTTAACCCAACTTCAGAGAACACGGCTTCGGCCAGATTAGCAATCTCTTTGTCAATTTTAACCTGGACGCGCTTATCCTTTTCAATTTTTTCGGTCATATGTATCACTCCCACTATCTAGTTACTTCTCTTGTAGCATAATGGGCTTACACCGGCAGTCAAAACACTCAAAATCGATACCTCTAAGCAAATTCACCGCCGCTTTCCCCTGACGTTTTTTCATGTTTTTACTATTCTGAGTCCATCCAACTATTATCAGTGAAACGTCAATATAGACACGAAATGCTGGAAAGCGTACGCGCTTCCGTACTCGTTGACGTACATAAGTGCGTACGCTATACTTTAAGTAAAGAAGATACCCCTTCGTTCTTTCCACTTATATTAAGGAGGTAGTCAAATGGCAATTTATACCCCAAGTTCGCTCCGAAAGAACCTATTTAAAGTTCTCAAGGACGTCCTCGATTCAGACGACGAAGTTGAAGTTGCAGTCCAAGAGAAAAATCAGCCAACTCGCAAAAGTGTTGTTATAATCGACAAAGAAAAACTTGATAAACTTAAAAGAGACTCTCGGTCCGCTAGCAAGTCATTCTATGACACACCAGAGGCTAAAGCCGCTTTACGGGAAGCAGTTAATGGTCAAGTTAAAACAATTGGTAATGGGAGTCTAGAGGACTTTGATAAATGGATTTCCAAGTTAGATGATGAAGCTAAGAAGAACCGCAAAGTTTGATCGCCAACTCAACAAGCTGGTGAAAAAAGGTTATCCCGTAGGTTATTTAACTCCTTGTATCCACGCAATTATTGAAAACAATACTGAAGTATTAAAACAAATTAAGGATCATCAATTACATGGCGGTGATTGGCAAAAGTATCGTGTCCATGAGTTCCACCCCGCTAGGATTTCAAAAGACGCCGGGGCCTATGATGGTTGGATTGTTGCATATCGGATTGTTAAAAAAGAACTGCAACTAATTTTAATTGCCACTGGCGGTCATGAAATTTTAAAAGAAAAGATGCCTAAAACATTGAAGGACGACTGAAGACAATCGATACATGATTGTCTTTTTTCTACGTTTAGTCAAGTAAAACAGTGATGCTATTAGTGATTTAATAAGCCTTTCGGCTTAATAATTGGGTTCCTTTATAAAGAAAGCAGAGTTTTACGGTTGTTATTTTGTCTTTGAGCGTAACCCAAAGAAGCCTCAGGCTTTTCATATTTTCTCAAGGCTGGTAAAGTTAGATTAACAAATCAGTCCTATCTGGAACAGGCTAGTTCATCCGAGTAGTTCTGGTTTGTGTTTATAAGGTAGTGGATTATCTTAATTAGACGATCCATACATGCGACAAGAAGCGGCTTCCTACGGGAGGCCGTTTCTTGTTTTTTTACATAGAAATCACGTATGTGATTAGGTTTAGCAGTCGAGCTAATCATGTTCACAACAGTCCAGTATAAAAGTTTCCGTGCATGGGGATTACCATGTTTCGTAATGCGTCGCTGAGCCGTATAGTCCCCGGATTGGATCTCTACGAGATCAATCCCAATATAGCTATTAATTTGAGCACGGGTCATAAATCGCCGCACATCGCCAATCTCACTAAGGATCCTGACCGCTGTGTTTTCGCCAATACCCGGAATGCTGAGGAGGATTTCGTATTCTGGGAGCTGATGAGCCAACATAGTCATATAGGCAATCGTTTCCTCACGCCCATCCATGATCCGTAAAACATTATCAACCTGGTCTTGAACTTGTTTGATGACGAGCGACTGCTCATCAACAGCGGGATAAGATATCGCGTTGGCTTGCCATAATCGGCGAGTCAAAGTATCAGCCCGTCCTTCTCCAATCCCAGCTAATTGAAGCTCCAATATTTTTTGCTTAATAGCTTCAAAGCTGCCCTGGCGTAATCGTGAAGGGTGCGGAAATAGACGGAGCACAGCTAATCCTGATCGTCGGCTAAGATCAATCTCATCGTCAAAATTTGGGAATGTAAGCTGAATTGACCGATGCAACCGGTTCTTCTCGCGTTTGAGATCCTCAGTTTGTTGGTCATAATAACGACTGAGGTCCATCAATTCGCGGTATACGGGATCGATAAATCGAGGCTTAAAGGCGACTGGTTGTTTGACAAATTCGGTAAGGGCCAACCCCTGTGCGTCCCTGATATCGTTTTTTCGTAATCTGGAACCATCATCCAGTCGTTTCTTGGCGACCAGGGGATTCAAAATATGGTACAGGATTCCTTGATCTAATAAAAACTTCTCGAGCCGTCGAGAATACACACCAGTCGCTTCAAAAACGACTTCCGGCCGATCGTATGAGGAAACCATTGCTTTCAAAGTATTGAAGCCAATGGCATCTAATGTGATGGTACTGTCATAAACCGTCTTGCCTTCGGTGGCCACCGATAAGGTGGCTGTTGCTTTAGAAACATCTAACCCAATAATTGTTCGCATATTAATCTACCTTTCTTGAAGCTCTTCGGTGAGGCCTTAGTAACCAAGTTTTCAAAACGCGGTCTCTAGGACCCAACTACTTTGAGCGAATTTTCTAAGACCAGCGAAGCGGCCATTTTTATATACGGCTTCTAAGAGCCAAAAAAGCAACAACGGCCTGTGCTTCACTACCACTATAAAGTAATAGAGGCGTATATGGACTCCGTCGAGTCTCATATACGCCTCTAAGCTTAGTAGTTTTTATATGCGACGAATTCAGGTCATCACTTCTGAAGTCTCTCCCCCCGAAGCAAATTTCTCACCACTTCCCCCAGCTTGCGTATAATTATCTTAACGTATCATCGTGATTCGATTAAGGGGGGAAAATAAAATAATGAAACAGACACAAACGCCATCGCCAAACCAGTCGACGACGCAAAAGAACGGCTGGTGGATCTTGGCTTCCATCGGGGCCTTTGCCTTCATGTCCAATCTGGACTCCAGTATCGTTAACATTGCCATGCCGGTGATGTCCAAACAACTGCACGTGCCGATGAACCAAATTGAGTGGGTCGTGTCGGCATACCTGATTATTCTAAGTGCGTTACTGCTATTCTTCGGGAAGCTGGGTGACCTTTACGGCAAGGTCAAAATCTTTCGGATTGGGACGGTTGTTTTTCTGGCCGGATCGTTTATTTCCGGGCTGCAAATTAACTTTCCCATTCTGCTCGTTGGGCGGGCCATTCAAGGGACCGGGGCGGCCATGACCCTCTCGAACACTTACGGAATTACAACCTCAACCTTCGGGGTGAAAGAACGTGGCCGGGCCATGGGCTTTGTCGGCACGTTTGTGGCGCTGGGTGCCATTGCCGGTCCTGGGCTGGGCGGCTTAATTCTCTCGCAGTTACCTTGGGGGTATATTTTCTGGGTGAACCTGCCAATCGGAATTGTCGCCATTATCCTTGGCGCGATCGTCATGCCAAAGGCCTACGCCACAACCGGGTCCGGCATTGACTGGTGGGGATTCATTAATTTCTCCCTGCTGATCTTCGGCCTGTTTCTCGGCGTTTTCTTGGGGCAGGAAATTGGCTATACCAAGCCAATCCCCCTCGTTTTATTCGCCGTGGCGATCGTCGCTTTCTGGGGATTCATTCGCAGTGAAAAACGGGCTAAGAATCCGCTGATGCCGCTGACGCTGTTCCGGATTAAGCCATTCACTTACGGGCTGGGGGCCGCCGTGCTGATTTTCCTATCGAACTTCTTTACGGTGGTCATCGTCCCGTTCTACCTGGAAGACGCCCGCGGGTTGAGTGCCGGCCAGGCCGGCGCGTTATTGATCATTTTCCCGGTGGTCATGGTTTTCGCCGGGCCGATTGGCGGCTGGTTCGCCGATCATTTTTCACCGGCCAACGTCGCCTCGATTGGCCTTGGGATTGTCGCCTTCGCGCAGGCGCTCTACTACTTTCTGACCTTGACCAGCCCAATGTGGGTCTACGTCATCATCACAATTGTCATGGCACTAGGCACCGGGCTCTTCCAATCACCAAACAGTGATATCGTCATGTCGGTGGTGCCAAAGGATCAGCTGGGAAGTGCCGGGAGTCTCAACGCCCTGGCACGAAACATCGGCATGATTTCGGGAACCGCCCTGTCGACTTCCAGCCTATTTATCGGTATGAGCGTCAAAGCTGGCTTCCACGTCACCACCTACCTGCCAAGTCAGCCGGAAACCTTTATTTTCGGGATGCACGTGGCATTTGCCATTTCACTAATCATTATTTTAGGCGCGTTGGCATTGTCAATTTTGCAGGGTCGAAATGTGAAGCAGGCGGATTTGAAATAGATAAGTAGCCAACAAACGGGCGTCTTCTAGCGAGGATGCCCCTTTATTAGCCGCTCACGACAATTAAAAACAAAATAAGAACTATTTGTCACCAAAAAGGGTACATCTTAGCCAAAAATAGCTTTGATGCACCCCTCTTTTTTGTTTGTCCATTTTTATAGTATGTCAAAGTAACGAATATAATATAGACAACGTGTTTCTCAATATCAACCTTATAAAGGGCAACCTCTATTAAGTTTAGAAATTAATAAGCATGGTAATACAATGGGACAAAGTAACTCTTGATAACATTGGCATTATCATGTGTAAACTATGCGTAAAAATATTTTTATTTTCCTCTAAACGCACTTCTAACTGTGTAGTGATTGCGTTAGACTGGTCCAATTTTTTTATTTTGTTTTCTGAGGAACTCAGCAAGTCGTTGAGACTCGTTTAGGTTCAATATATTCAAAACGCTATTTTATTATCAATAACTTGAATGTCATCATTACACGCGTCAATTTTTAGTGGTGGTTCTTGATACGTGGGACCGGCTGTATTCGCAAAAAAAGTATTTGTCCTATCGATAGCTAATCACTATTAGCTTCGTACCCCAAACCAGCCAAGAAGGATCATTTTCCGTTTTTGTGTCATACTTGCTGAAACAGAACCTGAAATTTAAAAAAACCATTCCTTAGTCTATGAAATAAAGATCGCTTATTAATCGAGAAATTTCGATTAATAAGCGATCTTTATTGAACACCAGCACTTTAATTTAAATCACTAGCCATTCTTTATCAAACTAGCCGATCCCTTGCGCTTCCGGTAAGCAATCCGCAACAGCTTGATAATTTCCGTGACCACCAGAACGACAAACCCACAGATGGTTGGTACCCACCAGCCGTAGTAGAAGTTAACGTTGCCGGTATGGAAGACGTCCTGCATGAACGGAATGTAGAACATTGCCGCCTGCATGGCCAGCAGCACAGCGATAATCCCAAAGGCCATCTTATTTTCAAAGAAGTGCTTTGAAATAATCGGGTAGGAGTTCCGAATGTTGAACAGGTAGAAGATCTTGCCGAAGATAATGATGTTGACGGCCATCGTACTTCCGAGAACCGGGTTCAAGACCCCGCCTTCGACAAATCGGTCGAAGGTGAAGATGCCCAGTGCCGATATCAACACCGAAACATAGACAATCTCGACGACGTCCATCTTGCCCAAGATCCCCCGGGCGACGTTTCGCGGCCCCCTGACCATGATTGATTCCTCAGCCGGTTCAAAGATAAACGCAAACTGAATGGTCAGCGCCGAAACGGTGTTAATCCACAGTAATTGCGTTGGGAACAGTGGCAGTTCCTGACCCATAATCATACTGATCAGAACCACCAGGCCTTCCGCAAAACTGGTTGGTAATAGGAATCGAATGGTCTTTTGAATGTTATCAAAGACGTGGCGGCCTTCAGCCACGGCGTCAACGATCGTGGTAAAACTATCGTTCACCAGCACCATATCAGCGGCTTCCTTAGCCACATCGGTTCCCTTGATTCCCATGGCAACCCCAATGTTGGCCTGTTTCAAAGCGGCGGCATCGTTCACCCCGTCACCGGTCATCGCCACGATCTTATCGTTGGCCTGTTGGGCGCGGACAATCCGTAACTTATTAGCCGGCGTTGTCCGGGCAAAAACGTTGTATTTACCAATGTTCTTGACCAGGTCTTCATCCGACATTTCATCAATTTCCGGACCGGTAATTGCGGTAATCCGCTCATCCAGATCCAGTTTTTGGGCAATCGCCCTCGCGGTATCCGGGTGATCACCGGTAATCATATTAACCTTAACGCCAGCCTGGCGCAGATGGTGAATGGCCGGAATGACTTCTTCGCGGGGCGGATCCATAATCCCGACAATCCCGCTCAGATGAATGCCATCAGAAATCTTGTCCATGACGATTTCTGTCTCGTCATTAGCGACGTCCTTCCAGCCTAAGGCAACCACTCGCAGCCCCTGATCGGTTAATTTGTTGACCTGCTGGTACCAGGCATCCTCGTCAAAATTGGGATCACTGGCCTTTGCCATATCGAAGATTGTCCCGGGAGCACCTTTCACCATTAATTCATTGTGTTGCTTATCATCATCAATCAACCGGGCACTGTATCGATACGCCGAGTCAAATGGCAAGGTATCAAGTTCGTCGACTTCCGGCGAACGGCCCATCAACTTATGGAACAGGGTTGTCAACGCCCCATCGGTCGGTTCTCCAGTCAACGTCCACTGACCGTCATTTTCCACCAATTCAGCATCGGTGGTTGTCCCGGCAATCTTAACCAGCTCAATGAAGAGTTGATCATTTTGCCAATCAACTTTGTTTCCATTCAACATCACGTCACCGGAAACCCCGTTGTCGCTATCGACGAAACCGGTTCCCGTCACCTGATAATGATGGTCGCTGGTGATGACATCGGTTACCGTCATTTCATTTTTCGTCAGCGTCCCCGTCTTATCAGTGTCAACGATATCGACGGCGCCCAACGTTTCAACGGCGGGCAGCGTCTTGACGATTGCCCCGCGTTTGGTCATCACCTGAACCCCCCGAGCCAACACAACCGAGGTTGACGCCGGCAGGCCTTCAGGAATTGAACCAACAACCATCGTGATAATCGCAATTGTTAAGGTTGGCAGACTGTAAATTTTGGTAAACAAGCCCAGAATAAACAGGAGCACCGCGATGACGACAATGAAGACCGACAAGTTAAAGCCAAGCTTATTCAGGTTATTCATCAATGGCGTCACTTGTGACTTCACTTCGGAAACGCTGGTCTGAATCTGACCGATTTCGGTATTGGTTCCCGTCGCCACGACGATCCCCATTCCGGATCCCTGGGTGACTGAAGTTGACGCGAAGGCCATGTTCGAACGTTCGGCCAGCGGCACCTTATCACCAGCGAGGGGCTCTTCAGTTTTCTCCACCGAATCACTTTCACCGGTCAGGATGGATTCTTGAATCCGCAAATTATCGGCTGAAATCAACCGCATGTCCGCCGGCACCGAATCACCAGCCTCCAGATTCACCAAATCACCGACAACCAACTCTCTGGCCGGCACTTCAATCTTGTGCCCATCGCGGACCACGTAGTTTTGGCTGACCAACATTTCTTTAATTTTTGTAAGGGCGTTATCGGCCTGAATTTCCTGGAAATAACCGATGAACGCGTTGGCAATAATCACAATGCCAATAACGGTTGCATCCGAGTAATGATGGAGCAGCAACGTAATCACCATCGCAGCGATCAAAATGTAGATGATACTGTTATTGAACTGGTTCAAAAATTTTAACAGCTTACTCTGCTTCTTGGCCGTTAATTCGTTAAACCCATCCCGGGCAAGGCGGCTGCCAGCCTCCTGTTCTGTTAATCCACTTTCAAGATCAGTTCGAAACTGCGTTGCTAATTCATCATTGCCTGTTTGCCATAAACGGCGTTCGGGAGGCACCTCGTTATTCTTAATATCCATTCATGTATCACCTTTCTTTTAGAAAATGAGCTTTTCTTAAGAATCATTATATTATATATGATAGTCTGCCGACAAGCGGGAAGACCGTTTATCTTTGTCCCAAATGATGAGTATGAAAAAAGCACCGCACCGGAGAAACACCTCCGAAGCAATGCTCGTGAATTAATTATTAGTTTTCAAAGCCCAAATATGGATTGTCAGGAACCCGCACCAAATCATCAGCAACTAATCGTTCAGCAATTTCAACGGTGTTCCAAGCGGCCCCCTTTAAGAGGTTGTCGGAAACCACCCACATGTGGTAGCTGCCGTCATTTTCGTAGTCCGGACGAACCCGACCCACGAACGTTTCGCGCTTGCCTTCAGCCTCAATTGGCTGTGGGTAAACTTGATGGGCGGTGTCGTCTTGAAGAACAACGCCTTGAGCATCGGCCAACGTCTGCTTGATTTGATCAGTCGTGGCCTTATCGTCAGCGACTTCAAAGTAGACCGTTTCGCCGTGGGCAATGCGGATTGGCACCCGCACACAGGTTGCGGTTACCTTGATGTCCTTGGCATCCATGTCATCTAACATGATCTTCTTGGTTTCGTGGATCATCTTCCACTCTTCGTGAGTGTAGTACCCGTCTTGTTCGAAGACGTCAATTTGGGGTAACAGGTTAAATGCCTGTTGGTAGTGCTTCTTGTCACCCTTAGTTGGTAAAATCTTTGGATCAGTCTTTTCGCCATTAAGAACCTGTTGGGATTCTTCCATCAGTTCGTTAAGTGCGGATTGGCCGGCACCGGAAACCGCCTGATAAGTTGAGACGATGACCTGCTTTAAACCAAACTTGCGGTAAATCGGGTCCAAGCAGACAACCATTTGAATGGTTGAACAGTTAGGGTTGGAGATAATTCCCCGATGATTATATAACGCCTTTTCGTTTACTTCTGGAATGACCAATGGCACTTCCGGCTCCATCCGAAAGGCACTGGTGTTGTCAACACAGACCGCCCCGCGTTTAACGGCTTCCGGCAGGAACTTTTTAGAAACCGATCCGCCGGCTGAAGCGAGAACCAGGTCAACGCCCTCAAAGGACTCCGGCTTGGCTTCTTCAACGGTGACGTCCTGACCCTTAAACTGTAAGGTTTTTCCTGCTGAATGCGCCGAAGCAAGCAACTTGATACTCTTTACGGGAATGGTTGATTGTTCCAACTGGCTAATCAGCCGGGTTCCAACGGCTCCAGTAGCACCTAAAATTGCAACGTTAAATTCTCTCATCTGAAAATTACTCCCTTAATTTTTAAGATTCTAATTAATATATAATGATACTTTAATCTTCGGAGAAGCACAAGTCCAATTGCTAAACGCGATCGAGCAAATAAGTACTCATTCGATCCATCGCCAACTTAATCGCATCATCGGAAGCGGCATATGACATCCGGATATAACGTTGCCCACCGGGGCCAAATGCCGATCCGGGAACCACGCCGACCTTGGCATGTTCGGCCAAATCGGTCGCAAATTCGACTGATGTTTCGTTAATTGTATCAGGAATTTTCGCAAAGATGTAAAAAGCGCCTTGCGGAAGGGCAATTTCCATCCCCATTGCTTCCAACCGCTTGGAAATGTAGTCCCGTCGTTTCTGATACTGCTGACGCATTGGTTCAGCATCGTGCAGGCCGTTGGTTAAGGCTTCCAAAGCTGCATACTGGGCTGGATTGGACGGACAAGTAACCGCAAAGCCGTGCATTTTAGCAGCGTTGGTCACAAAATCCTTCGGGCCGGCAAAGTAGCCGATCCGATAACCGGTCATAGCGTGGGACTTGGACAAGCCATTGATCACAATGGTCTGGTCAGGCAATAGGCTGGCGATCGAATGGTGTTCCACCCCATACGTTAACTCGTTATAAATTTCATCTGCCAGAACGAACATGTGATGCTTTGAAATGATATCCGCCAAGGCCTTCAACTGATCCTCAGTGTACTCAATACCGGTCGGGTTGGATGGGTAGTTCAATACGATGGCTTTCACGCTGTCGCCATTTTCATCGAGCGCCTTTTGCAGCTTTTCAGGCGTCAGAACAAAGCCGTCTTCAGACGTGTCAATGGTGATGAGTTCACCACCGGCAACCTGCACAACTGGGAAGTAAAGGGCAAACGCCGGGGTCGGCACGATAACTTTATCACCCGGATTGATAATTGAACTCAGCGATGAAAAGATCGCTTCGGTCGCGCCCATTGTGACAACAATTTCCGTATTGGGATCATAATCAACGTTGGTTTTGGTCTTCAAATAACGACTAATTGCCTGACGCAGTTCAACAATCCCCCGAGAAGCAGAATAGTGCGATTTATTAGCTTTAATACTGTCAATTGCCGCTTGCTTAACGTGTTCCGGGACGTTAAAGTCCGGTTCACCCAGCGTTAATTTCACGATTCCGTCAATCGACGAAATCTTTTGATCAAATTCCCGGATGCCGGACGGGCCAACAGCGGCAATGTGCTTGTTAACAACTTCAGAAAGTCCTTTTTGTAATTCTGGCACAATTCTTCATCTCGCTTATAAAATATTTTCCAAACCAAAAATTAAGTCAGTTGCTTTTGCTGCGGCGGGAATCGCCAGCTTGACGCCATTCATAAACGACCCGCGATCAAATGAATCCTGGCGAATCGTCAGGGCTTCTCCCTTACCGCCGAAAAGAACCTGTTCATGGGCAACGTAACCCGGCAGGCGAACGGCGTGAATCTTAATGCCGTGGTAGTCACCGCCGCGAACGCCCTTCAATGACTCCTCGGACTTCGGGGCCGGCTTGTCGCCGCGCACCTCACTAATCATTTGAGCCGTTGACATGGCAGTGCCGGATGGGGCGTCCAATTTATCGTCGTGATGCATTTCGATAATTTCAACGTCTGGCATGTATTTGGCAGCTTCCTTGGCGAACTTCATCAGAAGAACGGCCGAGAGCCCAAAGTTCGGGGCAATGATGCCGCCAACGTGCTTCTGGGCGGCCAGATCCTGTAATTGGTTTACCTGGTCGGTGGTCATGCCTGACGTCCCGACAACCGGATGAATCCCGTGTTCAATGGCAAATTTCACGTTGCCAAAGACGGCGCTTGGGATCGTGAAATCGACCCAAACATCCGCATCGGTGTCAATATCATCAAGGGTGCTAAACAACTTTACGTTGTCGCTCAGCCCCATCCCCTGCATGTGGGCGACATCAATGCCCGGATTGTAGGCCCCGACCAATTCGAAATCATCATTTTCATTAACCATTTGAACCGTTTTTTGGCCCATCGATCCCATGAAACCAGCAACTAAAACTTTTATCATGACTAAACTCCTCGTATCAAAATATTATGATCAGACCAGCTGGCGACTATCCCTTGGCACTTGCCAAGTCGCGGGCACCAAGCCGTTGTGCCAAGATGGCTTTCTCCTCGTCATTCAATGAGAGAATCGGCAGGCGGCAGTCGCCCACTTCATAACCCTGGGCGTTCAAAACGGCCTTAACGGGTGATGGCGATGGGTACATGAACAGCGCTTTGATCTTCGGGCTCAAGAACCGCATTAGATCACCGGCCTTTTGGTAATTACCGGCATACAGGCTGTCGTACATATCCCGAATTTCTTGGCCATAGACGTGGCTGGCAACCGAAATGACGCCGCGGCCACCAACGATTTTGGCAAACAGTGCCTGAGCATCTTCACCGGTAAAGACATTGAAGTCATCATCGGTGTGCTCAACGATGTATTCGAAGTCGGCCATGTCAGTGCATTGCTTTACGCCGGCAATGTTTTCATTCTTCGATAATTCAACGACGGTATCATTGGCCATCGTAACCCCGGTTCGACCCGGAATGTTATAAATAATCAAAGGAACCGATGACTGTTCGGCAACTGCCGTAAAGTGGGCAATCATGCCGCGCTGGTCTGGCTTGTTATAGTATGGCACAACCACAAGCGCGTAATCAATGCCGGGAATCTGGCTGACTTCAGCGGTGAAGTGAGTGGTCTCAAACGTGTTGTTACTGCCAGTGCCGGCAATGATGACGCCGCGGCCATCAACAATCTGAGCAAATCGGGTGTAAAGCTCGATCTTTTCATCATGGCTTAAAGTAGGGGTTTCACCGGTGGTTCCCCCAATAACAAAGCCCTTGCTGCCGGTGTCAATTAAATGATTGGTCAATTTTTCAAGCGCGTCGAAGTTAATCGTGCCATCGTCGCTAAACGGGGTAATAATTGCTGTCAAAATATCTGCATTAATCATATAAATCCCTACTTTCTTTATTCTTTGTATTAAGTATCTTCTATATTAACTAACTAACGGATTCGCCCTGGCGAAATCTCAAGAACCGGACGATTGAATTAACACCCTTGCCGATTGCGGATTCCTTAGGGCTCAATGTTGCTGAGTGAAGCGGTGAACTCGAATCAACTCCCAGCCAGAACATTGTGCCGGGAATCTTGGACAACAGGTAACCGAAATCTTCGCCGGTCATTGCAGGCTGGGTTTCCACAAACTGGGTTTGGGGATCCTGCTTGGCAAAGTCGATGAACCGTTTGGTCAATTCATCGTTGTTCTCAACTGGAAGGTAACCTCCCTGGTTGAATTCAATGTCAACCTTGGCATCATAGCTGGTAGCGACCCCATTCGCTACCTGCTTCAAACGGTCAACAATGTGTTCGATCATCTTCTGCGTCAAGCCGCGAATGGTGCCCTCAATTCGAGCTTTGCCGGCAATCACATTTCGAATCGTGCCGGCGTCCAACTTGCCGAAAGTAATCACACCGCCCTCAATTGGGTTAACGCTTCGAGAAACGATGGTTTGCACCTGGCCAATAAATTCAGCCGCGGCGACCACCATGTCGTTGGCGTCCTGGGGATAAGCCGCGTGACCACTCTTGCCAATCAAATCAACATTGACCTCGGTGGTCCCGGCAAATAATGTCCCCATCCGGCAGCCAATTGCCCCGGCAGGTAAATTGGGGTTGTCATGCAACCCGTAAAACTCATCTGGCCGCCATTTTCCTTCAAAGACGCCCTGCTCATAGGCAACCTTGCCGCCATTTTCGCTTTCCTCAGCGGGCTGGAAGAAGAACACGAGGTTATCTTCCGGCTGATGCTCGCTGAACCAGTTCAGAACCCCTAGGGCAACGGTCATGTGAATATCGTGGCCGCAAGCATGCATGACACCGGGATTCTGCGATGCAAACGGCAATCCAGTTTCCTCGGTCACCGGTAAGGCATCAATGTCGGTTCGATAACCAATCGTGCGTTTCGGCTGGCTTCCGCGAACGTAAACCAACAGCGCCGTTGGTAAGTCAGGCAGCTCTCTAATTTCTAGATAATCTTGTTTAAATTGTTGGATGATCGTTAATAAGTATTGGTGAGTGGTCACCTCATGCATTGCCAGTTCTGGGTGTTCATGAAGGTGACGGCGAATCTCAATCAGATCATCGGTTGTTAGTTGGGCCATAGGATCACAACTTTCTTAAATCGTCTTCAAGGCCGGTCTTTGATTTTGTCTTGGCGTCAACATCCTTAATCTTCCGGGCTGGCGTGCCAGCAACCATCGTGTACGGCGCAACGTCTTCAGTCACAACGGCTCCGGCTGCCACGACGGCCCCCTCACCGACATGCACGCCTTCAATTACCACGGCGTTGGCACCAATTAACACGTTGTCGTCAATCTGAACGGGTTTGGCCGATGCGGGTTCGATGACCCCTGCCAAGACGGCCCCGGCACCGATGTGGGAATGCTTACCCACGATCGCCCGGCCGCCCATAACGACGCCCATATCAATCATACTGTCGGCACCAATCTCAGCGCCAATGTTAATGATCGCACCCATCATCACAACGGCGTTATCACCAATTGTGACGTGATCCCGAATGATGGCCCCCGGTTCAATTCGCGCGTTAATGTTCTTCTCATCCAACAGCGGAACAGCTGAATTACGGGAATCAGATTCAATCTCGGTATCGTCGATGTGATCCTGGTTGGCTTTCAGGAATGGCTCAACGTCCTTCCAATCACCAAACAGGATTGCGGTATGGGTCTCAACGAAGGCTTTGATGGTTTCCGGAATGGTAACGTCTGCCAAGCTGCCCTTCACGTAGACCTTAACCGGGGTTTTCTTTTCGGCATTGCCGATATAATCAATAATTTCTCGTGCACTCAATTGTTCCATTGCGATAAAATCTCCCTTATAAGTAGTAGTTTTTTGTTTTAAATCATTATTTCAAGGTAAACGGCTGATCCAAATGAATCAGGTCTTCGTAACTTTCACGCTTAATGGCCAGTTGATCCTTACCATTCTCAACGAAAACCACCGCTGGGCGCGGATTTCGATTATAATTTGAAGCCATCGCGTATCCATATGCGCCAGTGGCCAACATGGCCAATACATCCCCCGGCTTAGTTGCCGGAAGCGGCTGCTTTTGAATCAGAATGTCACCGGATTCGCAATACTTCCCAGCGACCCGGACGGTTTCTTTCACCGGCGCTTTGGGATCGTTCGCCAGAACCGCGTCATACTTTGCCTGATACAGAGCGGGGCGGATGTTATCGCCCATGCCGCCATCAACGGTCATGTAGGAACGAATTCCGGGAACGTCCTTGCGACTGCCAACGGTATAGAGGTTATAACCGGCGGGACCGGCAATCGAACGGCCCGGTTCAATCCAGACAGCCGGCATTGGCATGTCCAGTTCGCCAACCCGTTTCTTAATGGCCTTCACAATGGCGTCAACGAACATTTCCGGGGCGATCGGATCATCGTCTTCGGTGTAGCGAATGCCGAAGCCGCCGCCAACGTTGACAACCTTGGCAGTGTAGCCAATTTCCTTGTGCCAGTCACCCAGGGTATCAACCAGCTTGGTGGCTGCCATTTCAAATCCCTTCACCTCAAAGATTTGTGAACCGATGTGGGCGTGAATGCCAAGCATCGTCATCCGCGGATCGGCAAGCACAAGGTCAAGGGCCTTGCGGGCTTGGCCGCTCTGAAGGTCAAAGCCAAACTTACTGTCAACTTGGCCGGTCTGGTCATATTCATGGGTGTGGGCGGAAATTCCTGGAGTTACCCGCAGCATCACGTTGATGTGGGCATCCTTCTCATCAAGAATTTGTTTAAGGAGATCAATTTCGTGGAAGTTGTCGAGGATAATCACCCCAATTTGGTGATCAACCGCCATTTCTAATTCTTCAACGGATTTGTCATTCCCGTGAAAACTCACGTGGTCCATTGGGAAGCCGGCTTGAATGGCCGTGTAAAGTTCGCCGCCGGATACAACATCAATGTGGGCATCTTCCTGATTAATCAGTTGAAACATCGCGATGCAGGCAAAGGCTTTGCTGGCATAACTAACCGCGTAATCAACGCCATTGTCTTGAAACACTTTTTGAAAGTGATGGATTTGGTCCCGAATCGCTTTGACATCGTAGACCACCAGCGGGGTTTGGTACTTTTTCACCAAATCCAGCGCGTCGGCGCCGCCAATTGCCAAATGACCGGCTTGATTAATTTGAATCTGACTCATATCACTACTCATTAACTCTTCCTCCAGATCGTTTTCAAAAAGGGATAAAAAAATCTCTTTGCTTAGCGCTAACTAAACAAAGAGATTCAGAATTTTACAGATCACTCATATTCTTTATCAATTTTGTCGTCGTTAGCGCCCCGCAGTCGACGTTTTCAACTGCGACAGTCCAAAGCCTGTTAAGCTAAGTCCCAGCGTGCCAAGGCCTGTATACCTTGGTGCTTCGGCAACCGCCCCTTTCATCAGCTTCAACGTTCAAACAGGAACTTCACTGACTACTCTTGTTGGTTGCGACCTCTAATGATTATTTACTCACTAGTTTATAATGCTTCTCATACGACGTCAACCGTTTTGCGCAAATTCGTTAAAATTGGCAAGCTAACACCGGTATGACAGTTGAAAATCCGGGCTTACTCGCCCCCGTTTAGGAAATTGTTTGCAACAACGACTTTACTCCCTGCCGATTTGTGCTAAAATTCGACTTAATGAATTTTAACTGAATTATTAATTTATGGGAAAATAGGGAGTGGAGTAAGCGATGAAAGTTGTTAAGTTTGGCGGTAGTTCGTTAGCGGACGCCGCGCAATTTCAAAAGGTGATCAAAATTGTCCAAGCGGATCCGGACCGCAGAGTGGTTGTCACGTCGGCGCCCGGAAAACGCTTTGCCGGTGACATTAAAGTGACCGACCTATTAATTAAATATGCCAAGGCAACGTTAGCTCACCAAGCCAATTCATACGCTGACGATATCTTCGCCCGCTATCAGGAAATTGGCCGCGGGTTTGACGTTGACAATACCGTGCTGGTCGACATCAAGGCTAAGCTCATGGCTTTGCCAACCAAATCCTACCAGGATGACGATTATCTGATGGCCGCCTTCAAGGCCCATGGTGAACGGCTCAACGCCGAATTATTTGCCGCCTGCTTGAATCAGCTTGGCACTAAAGCCCGGTTCGTGGACCCTTCAGAAGCCGGCATCATTCTTGAGGACAATCCAAACGGCAGCACGGTTCTCCCCGAAACGTACGCAAATTTGGCCAAGCTTCACTATCCAAACGACGAAAAGCTCATTTTCCCAGGCTTCTTCGGCTTTACCAAAAAGGGCGCCATTGTGACCTTTGCCCGCGGCGGGTCCGACATTACCGGTTCAATTCTTGCCCGGGGACTGCACGCGTCGCTCTATGAAAACTTTACCGACGTTGACGCCATTTACGCCGCAAATCCAAAAGTTGTCGATCATCCCGCTCCCATTTCCAAGATGACTTTTAGAGAGATGCGAGAACTTTCTTACGCCGGCTTCTCAGTGTTCAACGACGAAGCCATTATCCCCGCCATCGAAGGTCAGGTGCCGATTAACGTCAAAAACACCAACCATCCAGATCTGCCTGGGACCCTGATCGTTCCGGAAAAGGATATGACCACCAAGCATCCGGTGACCGGGATTGCCGGTTCAAACCGGTTCGCGGCGCTCTATCTGCACCGTTATCTGCTGAACAAGGAAGTCGGCTTCACCCTCAAAATTTTGCAAATCTTATACAAGTACGGCGTTTCTTACGAGCACATGCCATCCGGGATTGATGATTTAACCATCATTTTTGACCGGAATCAGCTTGACGACCAGACCATTGACGAAATGTGCAAGGATATCCAAGACACCGTTCACCCCGATGATATGGAGTGGATTGACGATTACGCGATCATTATGGTTGTCGGCGAAGGAATGCGTGCTAAAATAGGCACAATAGAAAATATTATCGACCCGTTAGCCGACCATCACATTGGCGTCCACATGATTAATCAGGGCGCGTCACGCATCTCCATCATGCTGGGGACGCGGGAATCCGATGCCGACAACGCCGTTCGGTACATTTACCAAAATTTTTTTAAATCCGGCGTCATGACAGCCGACACTTACCAAGCAACGGCTAATTAATTTTCATTGGAGGAATCAACATGGTGCAATTACTCAAGGTTCACGGCTCACAAAATGAATTTTTCATCCTCGATCAAACCGAGCTGGCTCACCAACTCAGCCAGCCCGAATTGGTGGCGCTAACCAAACAAATCACCGATCCGGCCAAGGGTCTGCTCGACGGTGCCGATGGTCTTCTGGTAATTGACCAGTCTGCACACGCCGACGCCCTTGGCAGTATGCAGGTCATTAACACCGATGGCAGTATTGCATCGATGTGTGGCAATGGCTTGCGAACGGTTTCCCGTTACCTGTCAGATAAATACCATCAGGATGCTTTCAAGGTGGAAACCATGGACAGTGATTTAAGTGTTCACCGCGAAACCCCGTTAGCATCTGGCGTACCAACGTTTAGCGTTGAAATTTCACCCGTGACCTTCAACAAAGAATCGTTGCCATTCCAAAACCTTGGCGGCGACACGCTGATCAACCGACCAGTGCCGGCGTTTGCGGCCGGATTGACCTTTACGGCGATTGCGGTTCCAAATCCTCACTTGATCAGCTTTGTCAGCGAAGACGTCATGAATTCCGATTTACTCGGCAAACTCGGCAAGACCCTGAACAATCCCAACGACTACTTCACTGACGGCGTTAACGTCAGTTTTGCGCAGATTCTCGGTCACAACGAATTGTTCGTACGCACTTACGAACGCGGGGTTGGCTTCACCAACGCCTGCGGTACCGGCATGTCAGCCACCAGTCTGGCTTTTGTCATGAACCATCCCGACCAAGCCGACTTCGACCAAACCATTTCGGTTTACAATCCCGGCGGCATGGTGAAGACCCGCGTCCATGACGACAACGGCACCTACCATATCGACTTGATTGGCAATGCCACCTTCACCCATGAAGTTGCCATTCCAGAAGCTGATTTACACGCCAACAACCTGCAGCACGCAACCATTCACGAAACTGGCGAGCAACGCGATTATTTGGAATTCGTCAGTCATCTGCATCAACAAGCTTAACTCATTCACAAGGCCCTTTCTTTCTGACAATTGCCAGCGAGAAAGGGCTTTTTAGTTAGCGCGAGGTAATCTGTCCTTTTGTCCGCCGCCTTATGATTCCCGATGTTCCCGCTGCCAGACTTCTTGAATCATCTGGTTGGCCAGCACCTTACAAATCAGCTCGATGAGTTGATCCTGCATGTAGGTCGTGGCATCGAAACGCACGGTTTCGCCATTGATAGCGGTAATCACCATCCCGGTCACGCGAATGTGAACGTTATAGCGGTCAAACGTCTTAATAATCGCGGCCAGTTTTTCGTCAGTCATCATTGGTTATTGGCCCCCTAATCGTAATTTTAATCGCCATTCGTCTTGGCGTACTTGGTTCGGCTTCTGCCGTAAATCCATTAGCGGCGCCACTGCCAGCAGAAAATCCTTCACGTCTTCATAGTGAGCCTTACTGGAAAAGTAGTGGTTGGCCTTACGCTGTGATAATTTGTCAATCTTAGTCTGCAGGCCCTTCAAATACTGTTCAACATATTGAATGGTGTTTTCGCGGATGCTGGCGAGGTTGGCAATTTTTTCGTCCTCGGGATCCTCAATTTCCAATTCCTCAGTTAATTTGAAGGTTGCGAGTTGATCGGCGTCAGGATTAAGCAACAGAAAGTCCCCGTGAGTCACCGCATCCCCAAACGTTGTTAAATCCGTCTTCGTCAGGTAATCAGGCAGCTGATGATTGGCCACCCGGACCAAGAGGATGGCCTCACGGGTAATGCCGCCACCAAATTTGATATGGATGACAAAATTTTTCTTGCCTATGTAGTTGACGTTATCCAAAATCAATTGGGGATTGTTGGTCGTGACCTGCCCCATTGAAAAATATGTCGACTGCTTGTCTGAAATGAGTTGGCCAAAGTGTGGCTGCATCGTTGTTCCTCCGTTTCGCATTTTGTGATTAATTTTAAAAATAATTCCGGTTAGATCTATTTTAACGTATAATGATTCGTGAACACACGTTCCAAACGAATTATTTGAAGGGGTCAATATGGCAATTCATCAAATTGGTATCCGGGAGCTGGTTGAATTTCTGCGGCGAACCGGCGACCTCAGCCCAATCACCAGCAGTGACAACAGCATGCAGGAGGGCAGTCGAATTCATCGGAAACTCCAAAAGCGGCGGCCGGACAGTTACCAAGCAGAAGTCGGGCTTAAAACAGCCTTTGAATTTTTAGGCGACGACTATGTCATCCACGGCCGCGCCGACGGGATTGACTACCAGGACGATCACGTCTTGATTGAAGAAATCAAAACGTCAGATTTGGAATTCAAAGCCGTTCCTAGCGCCACCATCCAGTTATATTGGGCGCAGGCACAGGTCTACGCCTATATTTTAATGACCGATAATGACCTGGAAAGCCTTGAGCTTCAGCTGACCTATGTCCAGACCCCCGACGAGCGGATCACCACCAAGCGAAAACCCTATTCGCGAAAAGAAGCTGAAACCTTCTACAATCAGTTGATCGCCGACTACCAGGATTGGCTGAAGCTGCGCCATGAACTGGATGAGCAGCGGATCAAAACGGCCCAGGCCCTCACCTTTCCGTTCGCGGATTACCGCTCTGGGCAGCGCCAACTGGCCGTCAACGTCTATAAGACAATTATGCTGGAAAAGCATTTGTTTGTCGAAGCCCCCACCGGCACCGGGAAAACGATTTCGACCCTCTTTCCGGCAATCAAATCCATGGGAGAAGCCCTCATCAGCCGGATTTTTTATTTTACTGCCAAGCAAAGTACCCGGCACGTCGCGGAAAACACGATTTCACTGATGGCTGACCATGGCCTACACCTCAAAAGCATCACGTTAACCGCCAAGGATAAGATTACCTTTGCGGCTGAAAGAGACGTGCCACCGGAGGCCAACCCCTACCTAGTCGGCTATTACGACCGAATTCGCCCGGCCATCAAGGACATTGTCGCCCACGAGGATCAGATCACCAAGCCAACAATTGAACACTACGCTGAGAAGCACAAGGTTGACCCGTTTGAATTTTCCCTCGACGTCAGCTTGTTTTGTGATGTCATCATTTGCGATTACAACTATTTGTTCGACCCTCAGGTACATCTGCAGCGGTTTTTCTCGGTACCGGATAAGCAAAATTGCTTCCTGGTCGATGAAGTTCACAACCTGGTTCAGCGTTCCCGGGAGATGTACTCGGCGACCCTCACCATGAAACCCATTGATTCGTTGGTCACCAAATTATCCGCCAAAAAAGCCGCCAACCAAAAGGTGATCCAAAAGCTCCGATCCTTGAAGCGCTCGTTCAAGCGTTACAGCAAGGACGCCGAAGAATCGCCCGATCATCAGATCGCTCAGCTGGCACCGGTGACCAACTTCAACGCCACGTTAAACGATCTGATTGGCGCCATTCATGAGTGGCTGGCTAACCGCAAGCCCTCCGATACCGTTGACGCGGTCGTCGATTACTACCTTAAGTGCCGGCATTACTACCTGATCAGCCAATATTACGATGACGCCTACCGGACCCGAATTATCATCGATGCCGCCAACCACGACGTGATTTTCCGCCAGTTCTGCTTGAATCCCAGTAAGTGGCTCAAAGAAAGCCTCGATCTGGGGCGGGCAGCAATCCTGTTCTCCGCGACCCTCAGTCCGATCTCATACTACCAACGGATGTTGGGAAACGAATCGGACAGCCTGCAAATGGTGTCGGCGTCGTCGTTTCCAGACAAAAATTGTCAGGTCATCATCGCCAATAACATCAACACCCTGTATGCCAACCGGCAGCAGAGCATTCAGCCAATTTGCCAGACGATCGCCACACTCATTTCCCAGAAGGCCGGTCATTACATGATCTTCTTTCCGTCAATGGCTTATCTGGAAGCCGTTCTGAATCAATTTATGGATCAGTATCCCAGCGTCCACGTTATTCGCCAGGAAGCTGACATGGATAATGCCGCCCGCCAACAGTTCCTGCGAGAATTTCAAACCGATCCGCGACAGACGAAGGTCGGCTTTGCGCTGCTTGGCGGGATTTTCTCAGAGGGCATCGATCTCAAAAATGATCAGCTCATCGGCGTTGGCATTGTCAGCGTTGGCCTGCCCGGCATTAACGACGAAGCCAACTTGATCCGCGACTATTTCGATCAGCTTAACCACCAGGGATTTTCCTACGCTTACCAACTGCCGGGATTCAACAACGTGAGTCAGGCAGCCGGCCGGGTGATTCGCACGACAACCGATAAGGGGGTCATCGTTTTGATGGACCACCGGTTTAGCCAGGCCAGGTACCGAAATATTTTTCCGGATCACTGGACGAACGTTCGGGTCATCAACCAACCCGATCAGCTAAAAAAACAGCTCCAGGCCTTCTGGAATTCTTTTCCGAATTGATATTTAAGGTGTATACTAAACTTACCATGCGTTAATTGAAGGATGCCAGGAGGGATTAGGATTTGAAATTAGCAATGTATAATCAAAAGCCGACATTTGTCGCGTTCCAGAACGATCAGTTGTGGGGCGTTCCGATTACTGGTTATGACTCAATCGACGATATCTTGAATGATTGGCAGAGCTTTGAATCTAAGGTATTGATAAACATTTCGGACAAAGCAATCATTAATGACGACAACGCCGAACCGATTGACGGCACCAAGTTCGAACAACCGGTTACCCATCCGCGCCAATTACCGGCGATCGGGTTCAATTACATTGACCATATGGAAGAAATGGCGACCGCGCGTCCCAAACGCCCAAACGTCTTCAACAAATTTGTGAGTTCGCTTGCCGGACCCGCAAATTCCATTCATCTAAGCGGTGATACGGTCGACTGGGAGTCTGAACTGATCGTTGTGATTGGTAACGGCGGCAGAAATATCAGCCGTGAAGACGCAGAGGACGCCATTGCCGGCTATATGGTTGGCCAGGACATTTCCGACCGGACGCTTCAATCAATCGATGGCCCCAGCACCCAGTTCGATCTCGGAAAATCATTTCGCAATTATTCACCAATTGGCCCTTACATTTCAACCATTGCCGATACCGACGATATCGTTTCGAAAAATATCATCACGAAAGTCAACGGCGAAACCATGCAGAAAGCCACAATTAGCCAGATGCTGTTCGATATTCAGACGTTGGTGTCTTACATTTCCGGCGTTATCGAATTATATCCCGGCGATCTGATCTTTACCGGAACGCCAAGCGGCACCGGCGTTGGCCGCGATCCACAAGTCTTCTTAAAATCCGGCGATGTCTTTACCAGTGAGATTGATGGGCTGGGAAAGATTGAGACCAAGGTAAACTAAAACCATAACTAATTGATTTTATCAGCATAAAAAGCGATAACTTCCTGAAGATCCGGGGAAGTTATCGCTTTTGAATTTTAAAAATCAGTGTTAAATTAATAATCTAGCGCCAATCAATTATTTTCTTCTCAAGACACTAACGCCTTCTGGCACGTGGACATCCTTTTGGACCATCGTTAACTTGCCGGTTTGGGCGTCGCGCGTGTACAACGTGCCGTTATCTGAATTTTGGTTGACACAAATCACAAATGATTCATCATCACTGAGGTTGAAGTCCCGTGGGAAATCACCTTCCGTTGAGATGCGCTGAACTAATTTGAGATTACCCTTCTCGTCTGAACTGAAGACGGCCAATGAATTGTGACCCCGGTTGGAGACGTAAACGAATTTGCCGTCCTTCGTTACCCGGATGGCAGCGGCACCGTTATGCTCGGTCCAGTCATCGGGAATGGTCGACATAATGTTGCGCAGACTTAACTTACCCTGCTTTTCGTCGTAATCCAATACGGCAATGTTACTGCTTAGTTCACCGACCAGATAGGCAGCCCCCTTCTTCTCATCAAAGGCGATATGCCGCGGCCCATAGCCGTCCTCCATTTGAAGCTCACTGACCGGCGTTAACTTGCCATCAGTGCTTAAATCATATATAAATACCTTATCAACGCCTAAATCAACGGCAACCACCCGATTATCGGGTGTCAAATTGATATAATGAGGATGTGGGCCGTCCTGCTGTTCCTTACGAAAGCCGAGGGTTCCCTTATCCATAATCCGATCGGCGCGATTGATGGCACCGTCATCGCCAATCTTGTAGGTACAAATTGTGCCCGCATGGTAGTTGGCAGTGAACACGAGATGTCTGGTTTCATCAACGGCAATGTAGGCCGGGGAAGTTTCCTGGTCGTGGATCGCCGCAATATCAGCGAGTGGGAATTGGTCTGAATTGCCATCCCACTCTTTAAATCCCCCAGTGACGTTACCAGCAGCGTCCCTCACCTTGGTAATGGCGTAGATTCGCTTTTGATTTGATTCCGCAACGTAGGTTGGGTCAATGGCTTCGCCAACCAACTGTAAATTCTGCAATTTTTGCGCGTCGGTGTCTAACTCAATCTGATAGACGCCCTTACTGACACGTCTGGTATAGGTCCCAATCAAGTACTTTTCTATCACAATATTGCCTCCAGAATTTATTTATATCTCCATTATGCCACACATTAACCGTCACCAAAATAGATTATGTAAGCTTTTTCACGAAAGGATTGTTATTCATGGCCTCATTTGAAAAGTTCCACCCCGTTCTCACCGCTCACTATACGCTTGACTGGTTGACCCAGACGCCCGTCAAACACGTCGATGAGCTGTTATCCAAGCCCTACTTCTCCACCGTTGCCGCCGAAAAGATGCCCGCTGAAATTCTCGAAACGGTTCGCGACATCAATCACATTATGCAAAAAGTCATGAACGGCCGTGAACTGACATGGGGGGTCACCGATTCAGCAACCGGGGACTTTAAAGGCATTATTACCATTTCCGGGTTCAAACCCAATCAAACAACTGGCAGCTTAGACTTCACCCTGCCCCAAGAAAACATCGGCTCATTTAGTGAGGTTATCGACCGGGCGGTGAAATTTGCCGCTGATCATTTTAATTTCTCCAAATTGGCCGTGCGCCTGCCACAACCGTCAACGGCAATCGCCAAAATTCTCGAAGATACCCGTTTCCAGCAGGTCAACGCAACCACCTTTGAAGTCCAGTTGATCCCGGACTAAACGCCCCCGAAGAAATCCCCCGATAAATCCCAAAATCCCCGCAAATTTGGCGGCAAACAATTGATTTATGCCCCGTTTTCGTTTAGAATGATTCTAAGATGATAATTAAATTAATACAGGTTATTTTTTACAAGTAATAACTCGTCAACAAGCGAGCACAGGAGGAATGCACGTTATGGCTACTAATACACAGTTGGATCAGTCTTTAAAGCAACTTAAAAAACGGGGCGTTCGGATCACACCACAACGTGAAATTATTCTGACCTACTTAATTGGCCACCATAACCATCCTTCGGTTGAAACCATTCGTGACGGCATCGATGATAAGCTGCCAAATCTCAGCGTCGCAACCATTTATAATACGCTGAAGCTGTTCGTTGATAACGGATTGGTTATTGAGCTCCCGAATAAGGATGGCGGTTTGCGCTACGACTTCTTCGGGGTGCCCCACTACCACGCTATTTGTGAAAATTGCGGGAAGATTTTCGATGTGTTTGACGATGAGTATCCGGACATTGTGAAGCACGTTCAGGAAGTTGCCCACGAAAAAACCGGGATGAGCGTGACCGGCGCCCAATTAGAAGTCACCGGAATTTGTCCTGACTGCGCTAAAAAAATGCATTTGAAAAAGTAACGGTTAAACTTATATTACAGCGGAGACAGCCCAGCATGACAAGGTTGAATCCGCTTTTTTATTTTTTTGTCAACAACTCTTAATATGATTGACAATAAGTCGCTAAAAGCCCCTGATTGCGCGTTAATTCGCCAGTTAGGGGCTTTTTAGCGGCTTGAAACAACCGGGTTAAATCGTTTATATTACTAATCGTAATCAAGTTAACATGTAAATTTTTGATACATTGCATCACTAAAAGAAAATTAAGAACCACTAAAACCGATTTATGAAACTATCAACTTCTGAAGGGAAAAATGATTTTGAAAAAAACAACGATCATCAAGTTTGCTGCGGCAGCGATTGCTGCAATGGGGATTTTTTCGTTCAGCAGCACAACGCACGCAGAGAGCGTTAACTCATACATTGCCAACAATAATATTTCACACGCCAATATCACCTCATCAATCTGGGGTGGGTTTCCGAAAAACGCGTACCGCAAAGGAACCGGTAAGCCGGAAGGGGTCGTGGTTCACGAAACCGCAAACCCGAACTCGACCATTTACAATGAAATTGCCTATATGAAGAAGAACTACCAGGCAGCGTTCGTTCATTCATTTGTGGATGCCAGCCGGATTATTAATATCGCGAACACCAACTATCTGGCTTGGGGTGCCGGATACCCAGCCAACGCGCGGTTTGTCCAGTTCGAGCAGGTTCGCGTTCATAGTAAGTCCGCGTTTGCCCATGAAATTGCCAACGCGGCTTATTACACCGCCTACATTCTGGACAAGTACGGCCTGACACCGAACGATGCCGCGTACGATGGCAAGGGAACCGTCTGGTCTCACGGCGGCGTTTCCAAGTTCCTCGGGGGGACCGATCACACCGATCCAACCGCTTACTACGCTTCAATGGGCAAAACCTACTTTGGTGCCAGCTATACATTTGCCCAGTTCTACCAGCTCGTCAAAACAACTTACGAGAATCTTCAGGGCTCTCACGAAAAGAAGGCCTTCGATAAGGTGACCTACAAGTCAGCGGATGATCAAGCGTTATTAGGAGATAAATACAAATCATACAGACTGTATAATCACGTGAAGAATTCCCGGGCCAACGTTAAGACGTACTCATGGTCATCAGTGAGCGCTTCAGTTGGTAAGAAGGTTTACATTGACGATATCGGTAAGAAATCATCAGGCAGTACCTGGTATCGAATTACCTTCTCCGATAGTTCAAACGCTCAGAAATATTGGGTTTACAGTAAGGCTCTGAATTTCGATTAGGAACTTTATTTCCTGAGGACGGCTTAAAAAGTGCAGCGTGACGCGTTAGAGCATCGACCAGTCTCTTTGATTGGCCACGCATTTCGCGGCATGCACCTTTCAGTTGACTTTTGGAACCCAACTCTATATGATAAGGGTTACTTAAAGAAGACCAAGTAGTGTGACTAAAGAGAAAGCGACAACCGCTGAAAGCCGCTTAAGAGCACGAATCCTATCTTCATCGACTTTGTCTTAATCAGACACGGTATTTCCCGTTATGAAATAAAAAGTGTGAAGCCTTGCTTTGAATGAGAATGGTACCGCCCTATTGGGGTGTCTCAATCAAAGTAAGGCTTTTTTTGTCTAAAATATGGAGAAATTTAGGTGAGTGAAATGGTAAAACGTGATATTCATGCAAATCGAATCGTGGTCAAGGTCGGCACCAGCAGCCTGATCCATCCAAATGGCGCGGTGAATCTGGAAACTTTCGACCAGTTGGCCTATACGTTAAGTGCGCTGAACAATCAGGGTAAACAGCTCATTTTGGTTTCTTCGGGTGCCATGGGTGTCGGCTTGAATAAGATGCATTTAAAAAAGCGGCCGGAAGAAATCGGTGCCCAACAAGCCCTGTCAGCTATCGGCCAATCCGAACTCATGACATTATTCACGCAGCGATTTAATCACTACCTCACCGATATCGCTCAGGTGCTGTTAACCCACGACATTTTCGATTATCCCAAAAGCAACCGTTCGGTTATGGACACCTTCAACTGTCTCCTCAAAGATAACGTCATTCCGATTGTCAACGAGAACGACACGGTTGCCACCGATGAGTTGGACCACAAGACGACCTTTGGCGATAACGACCAATTGTCCGCGATTGTGGCCAGTCATATGAATGCCGACCTGTTGATTGTCCTGTCCGATATTGACGGCTTCTATAATCACAATCCCCACAAGTTCGCTGACGCCAAGATGATTCCCACCGTTTCCAATATCACCAATGACACCTTCACGGTTGCCGGCGGCACTGGCAGTCGGTTTGGTACCGGCGGCATGCAGACCAAGTTGTTGGCGGCTAAACGAATGCTGGATGAGAATCGGCAGATGGTTCTCGCTAACGGCAAGGACCCGCGCATTATTTTGGATATTCTTGCCGGCCGCCAAGTGGGAACCTGGTTTTCAAAGGTGTGCGCGACAAGTTAGCTGAAATGTTGAACCCGCCCGTTACCCCGTCCCGTCGCAAATCCCCTAAGGAGGGCATTTACCATGAATGAAGAACTCATCAAAATTGGCAAGCAGGCGAAAGCCGCTTCCTACAAAATGGCGCAGCTTGATACCGTCTCTAAAAATCAGATTTTGAATCAATTTGCCGACGAACTCGTAAATCATATTGCCGAAGTTTTGACGGCCAACCAAAAAGATTTGGCCAACGCCGTGGATATGCCGGCCAAGTTCACGGATCGGCTAAAACTCACTGACCAGCGGATTAAGGATATGGCCGAAGGATTACGCCAGGTGGCCGCCCTCGCCGATCCAATTGGTAATATTGATAAGGGCTGGACTAACGAAGCTGGCCTGCTAATTGAACAGAAGCGGGTGCCACTGGGCGTTATTGCGATGATCTTTGAGGCCCGCCCCAACGTCACCGTTGACGCGTCAGCCCTCACCTTTAAGAGCGGCAACGTCGTCATTCTGCGTGGCGGCAAGGAAGCTTTCAACAGTAACCTCGCGCTGGCTAAAGTGTTACGGGGCGTCCTTCGTGACAACGACCTCGATGAGAACATGATTCAGATTCTCCACGATACCAGCCACAAAACGGCCGATGAACTGATGCATTTAAACGACTACGTGGATGTTTTGATTCCCCGAGGCGGTGCCGGTCTGATTCAGGCTGTGCTGAAGAATTCAACCGTGCCGGTGATCGAAACCGGCGCTGGGAACTGTCACATTTACGTGGACAAAGACGCCGAACTTCAGATGGCCGTTGATATTGTCGTGAACGCCAAGGTTCAGCGCCCGTCAGTCTGCAACGCTGCCGAAAAGCTGTTGATTCACCAAGACGTGGCGGAAAAGATGCTGCCAACGATTGCCGAGGCTTTGCAGGATCACGGCGTTGAGTTGCGGGGAGACGAACAGAGTCGTAAAATTGTGCCATCCATGAAGGCCGCCACCGATGCCGACTGGTCAACCGAATACAATGATTTGATCATGGCCGTGAAGGTGGTTCCAGATGAAAATGCGGCCATCGACCACATTAACCACTACTCGACCGGCCATTCGGAAGTCATTATCTCGGACAATTACCAGAGCGGGCAAAAATTCTTGGACCGCATCGATTCGGCCTGCGTTTACGTCAATGCGTCAACCCGATTCACGGACGGTTTCCAATTTGGATTCGGGGCCGAAATCGGGATCAGCACCCAAAAGCTCCATGCCCGCGGCCCAATGGGATTGAATGAACTGACCACCACGAAGTACGTGATCCGGGGGAATGGGCAGGTTCGGGATTAGAGTGCGCCAAAGCCCGGGAGGCACGGTGTCTAAGGGCAAAGAAGTGAAAACCCCGGGTTTGGGTTTTGGCTTCTTTGTCCTTAGACGTTAGTGCCTGGGCTGTCGCCCTAAAGGACTAGCCAGCACGTTCCGTGCGGGCGTCGAAGCACGTTTTCACTATGTAGCAGCAAAAATCCCGGGCTTGGATTTTTAGTTTCTCGCCCTTAGATGTTAGCATCAGGGGCGTCGCCCTAAAGGACTAGCCAGCACGTTCCGTGCGGGCGTCGAAGCACGTTTCCACTATATAAATTCAATAATTTCCACCCCAAAGAGAAGGGATCCAATATGACATTTAAGAAGCACCTCATTCTATTCACCCTAGGATTATCTGCAGTGGCCGCTTTTGGCCTCTCGCAACCGGTCAACGCAGCGGTAACCATAAAGAAAATTACGCCTTCACAAATGGCTAAAATTGCCAACTCAAATGACTACTACCGGGTCAATAAAAGTACCAAGGTTGGCCCCTATAAGAGTCAGAAAGTTACATTACCTAAGGGCACCATTTTGAGCATGACAGCTGGAACTGACAGTGCCAGCCGCGCCCCAGGTGGTAAGGTTCTGGTCGCCAATTATGATAACAATGTCGACCTCAGTTATGCTTTAAAGAAGCGGCTTGGCGTCAAGCATCCTTCGAAAAGATTTCAAATCTGGGCACCAGCTTATCCAGGACGATTTACCAAGGTCAAGCGACCAGCTTACACATTACCATATGGTCAAAACGTCCTCTATTCGGGCGGCCTTACAGCGTTTAAGAATTTGGTGACGGCAGGCTATCATCATGGTCATCCCTTTAACAGTAACGCCTTAAAGATTACGTCCGACGGCTACCTGGAATTTTACAAGTACGCCGGCACGACATTAGCAGGTTTTGACGGTCGTTGGCGATATACGCAAAAGCCGACCTCTTACGTCAAAATCAGCCATACCTTAAACAAGGGTGCGACCAAATATCTCTACTTCCAGCAACCTTTAAAGGGCGTCAAAACCGTTCACCTACATCACCAAAAGTATCGTTACCGCCTTGCCATCAAGAATCGTCACACGCCCTATATTGACGGTAATAATCAATTTTCTGCCAGCATCTATTCCGCTGGCGGTCATCGTTACTTTACCAGTCCGCGGTCATATAACGTTTATGGCGACTAATTGACCATCAAATAATCGAAATACTTAAAATGCGGCGAACAATGTAAATTTGCTCGCCGCATGTTTTATTATTTTTTCAATAAGCGCTTTGATTGATACCTTGATTAATAACCCTTACAATTTTAATGTACTAAGAACAATATACTTCAATAGCATTTCAATTAGATGGGAGCGAATTCACCATGAAAGCATTTGGATACGATCACAATGGCGCCGCGGACGTCTTCGAAGAATACGACGTGCCAACGCCGGACATTTCTGACCAACAGATTTTAATCGAAACGAAGGCCTTTAATCTCAATAATTTTGAAAAATCAATGCGGGCTGGCGACTATAAGCAAACCACTCACCGGGTCATTCCGGGCCGGGATGTTGCCGGCGTCGTCGCCAAACTCGGCGCCAACGTCACCGGATTTAACGTGGGTGACCGCGTGGTAGCCCACGGGCACGGATCCTACGCAGAATACGCGTATGCGGACGCATCCCGAACGGTTAAAATCCCCGCCAATGTTTCATTCGCTGAAGCTGCCGGGATCGTAACGCCGGGCATCACCGCTTACAAGGCCGTCTACTACTTTGGCGCGGTTAAATCCGGCCAGACGGTAGTCGTTCGGGGCGCCTCTGGTGGCGTTGGCTCACTGGCAGCCCAATTAGCCGTGAACTTAGGGGCAACCGTCATTGGTATTGGGTCAAGTCGTAACGAATCCTACGTCCGGTCACTGGGCGTCAGCGATTACGTTTCCTACAACAAGCAGGATCCCGCAATGGTTCTGACCAACCGGGCCGACGTGGTGATTAACTCCGCCCTTAACGGCGCAGATATCGACGCCGACGCCCAAATTGTGAAGGATAACGGTATCATCACCAGCGTGGGCGGTGACAAGCCGCTTTCCAACAAGCCGTTCGAGTTTAAGCCCATCAGTCCAACGAAGGCGGTTTCGGATGCCGAAGCCCTCAACACGCTGCTTCAATTGATGGCGGAAAAGAAACTTACCATCAAGATCGGCTACCAGTTACCATTTACAATCGACGGCATTATTGAAGGCCATCAATTACTCGGCAAACAGCATGACGGGCGGATTGTGGTGACGGTGGATCCATCATAAATAACGGTTTCCCGCTTGCTTCTTAATTTTTTAAATCACCGAAAAATAAGCTGAGACGTATTTCCCCGTTTTGGGTTCTAACTATCTGTTGTTGGTAATAGATTTGATCTATTACCAATAACAGATTTTTTTCTCGCTAAAACAAAAAAGTCCTAATCACAAAGTAATTAGAAGCTTTAACGCTAGATTAACCAACAACAGTTGCCGGCGAACCTTAACTAGTTTTGTATTTTCAAATCGATGGTTATTTGAGTGTCGCCGCAATTAGCAACATCATCGGCCGCCTCAATTCATCACGCATCTCTTGGCTCTCTGCCAACATTTTAGGGGTGGGAGTCGGTTCAACGATTTGATCTAAGTTGAAGCCTTGGTTCAGCAGGGTGTTCAAATAGGTGGTTAATGTCCGATGATACTTTTCAACTGGATAGCCCAGAAAATCCGTGGTTCGTTTGGACTCGTCAAAGTAGCGATCTACCGGCCAATACTTTGGTCGGCCATCATCTCCAAGAACCCATTCTTCGTGACCTTCTGCCGTGAAAATCGGATGTTCAACACTGATGATCAAGTTGCCGCCGGAAGTCATTTTTGCCTTAATCAAGTCAATCAACCCGGCATAATCCTTGATATAGTGAATCGCCAGCGAACTGATGACCACGTCAAAGCTGCCGGAAAGCTGATCAATCGCCATCATATCCAATACTTGATAATGAATTTGAGCTTGATCCGTCATTGATTTGGCCTTTTGAATCATTTTGGTGGATACATCGATTCCAACGACTTGGCTGGCGCCATGATCAGCCGCGTACCGACAGTGCCAGCCATAACCACAGCCCAAGTCGAGCACCCGTTTGCCATGAAAATCCGGGAATAGTTTTCTAAGTTCGTGCCACTCACCGGCCGCATTCAGGCCATTCTTGGAGCGGTTCATCTGGCTGTACGCTTGAAAGAATGCTGCATCATCATAAACATCTGACATCGTTAATCCCTACCTATCGCTAAATTGATTACCAAACCGAGCCATAAAATCCTTGCATGAACAGGCAGATAACAAGGCTCTGAATTCCAACCCCAATCAATACCCACCTTCGATTACGTGATTGCCAAAATTGATAGTTGATACCAATTAATAAGGGCAAGGCGGTTACCACGGCAATATCATTCACAGCGAGGATCATAAATGACGATGCTTCGGCCGCGAGCCGCAGAACATTTCCGATCGCGAGCAAAACGATCTCCAGAACCCCTAACTTTTTAGTAACAGTGCTAAGGCGATTATTAAGGATCGGTTGGTTTAAAAATTTAAATCGGGTTAAAATGCCAATCCAAATGTCGCTGGCAATTAAAATCCAGATGAAAGTCACGAGCGTCAGCCAGGGCATGAGTCCCGGCTTAACAAACGGCAACGTTCCTGAATCAAATAACTGAAAAAAGATCATCCCATTCATCATGTAGGCAAAAATGGGGCTAACCAAAAAGTTCAACCAAAATGCAATTGTGACCTCCAAAGACTTAGTCATTAGTGATCACTTTCAGTCTTTGGGCCCTGGCGTTGTTTACGCCGCAACTTATAGCTCATGATCAGCGTCGTTCCCGGAATCGTCAGGACCACGCCAATCAGAGAAATCACGATGGCGATCAGTTCCGCGGCAAATATCTTATCATTTAAAATATCACCCAACGAATAGTTGAGACCATAAAACCAAATGAACAGCCCCATTGAACTCCCAAAGAAACCAAAGAACAGCGTATTGACCGCCGTCCCGATAATCTGCTTACCAATAAAAATACCATCGGCAAACAGTTGATCAGCCGGAATTTTTGGGTGTTGGGTGGTAATTTCATCCAGTCCCGAGGCAATCGCAATCGACGCTTCGGCAATCGCCCCCAGCGAACTGAGAATTGCCGTACAGATAGCTAATTTGGTGAAATTAATCCCAACGTAAAGCGACAGGCCTTCCAGTTCCTCGCTGTCTTCAAGCCCAAAGCCGCCAACCCGGGCCCAGTATTCGATTGGAATAATAATGGCAATCAGCAAAATCAAAATCAGAACGGAAGCCTGAAAAGCCGTGGTTGACGCGTTATCGCTGGCACTGCTCCAAAAAATGGTGATTGACAGCAGAATCATACTCGCCACGACCGTCACGATAATTGGCGGCATATGAAAGGCAATCAAAACAATGCTAAAGAAGAGAATTCCGAAGTTAACCACCATACTGAGAAACGACGAAATCCCCTGCTTACCGCCAACGATAATCATCAAGATCAACAAAACAAGTCCAAGTGCGGTCAGTGATCCCATCAGCGTTCATCTCCTCTGATCCAAAGTCCGGCAAACAAGCTCGACAAAATTACCGTGAGGACAATCCCAATCCCACTAATCAGACTGGACGTCATCCCAAGCGACATGTTCATCGAAAACGAATAATGCCACGTATTGCCATTTTTCAGGTACAGCAGGGTCATCGGCAAGGTTTCGGCCATGAAAATGAAGAACAAAACGTTAATTAGCGGCCCCATGATGGACTTACCAATTTGGCGGCCGGACGTAAAGATCTGCATTTTGCTCAGTTCAGGACGCTCCTGCTTCAAGGTTGCCAACGACGCCACAATATCGGTAGCCTCGTCCATCACCGCCCCCAAGACACCAATCAGCACCTCCGCCAAGAATAACGGTTTCGGCAGCTGAGTGACATACTGCATCGACTCGTAGTACATTCCGCGCTCATGGGTCACGCCAAAGACCAGCAGCGTGAGCAAAACGGTGATCGCGGTGGCGGAAAGCACGGCCGACAGCGTGACCAGCATTTTCTTGTTCCAGCCCATGACCAAAAATAACGTGATAAAACAAAAGATCACCGCTAGAATGCTAAAAATTGGGATAACTGCCGCGCCATTATTTGCGTGGTCGAGCTTTACGGCCCCCCAGAACAGTAGCGTGTTAATCGTGATGCTGCCGATGACGGTCACCCCGTGGATCTTCAAAACGATCATCAACAGGCTCACCGCCAGCGCCAGCAGCAGGACAATCGGCACGTCACGCTTTAAGTCTTTAACGGTGGCGTGCAGCTTCGGCTTTGTATGTAAGATAATAAATAATTTTTGATTTGGCTTGTACTCATGGTCCATCGCCCCAGAATTTGAGAAGCTATTTTGAATCGTGAGGGTCTCGCCGGCGTGCTTGCCGTTTGTAATGTGCCCATAGAGCGTCTGTTGATGATAGCAGTCGGTGTTGTGAAACTCATCCGACATCTTGGTCACCTTACCGTTTTGTACCCGGGTAACCTGAAAAATCGGTTTGGTGTACAGACTATCGTCATGGGCGGTCAAGAATACGGCCACCAAACAAAAGAGCAGCACCCCAATAATTTGGACCCAAGTCATTTTACTGGTTAATTTAGCTTTCATTGTGCCCGCCTTTTTCTCAAAATTTAGGGCTATTGTAACATTGAAGCGCCGAAGTTGGGACGTGCTGGGGGAAAAATTACCAAAAATAAAGGGTTGAAGCGCATGATTTAATGCTTTCCATGGTTCAAATAAGTTATTAATCGAAATTAATGATTTATTTGAGCTGTGGAAGCTAAACGCGGTTCTGAATGTCTCTTAAAATCTGTCTCAAATATTGACTTCAATCCACTAACCCCCTAAGATAAAGTGAGCATCAGCAAAGTGCAAAAACAGATTGATGATACTCACTTTATCTTAACCATCCGGAGGGGTCTTAAATAATTACTTCGCCGTATCTGTCCACCTATCTGTTCATTATTTGTCAGTATCGAGAAATTTTACCGGTAGTTATCAGCCATGATCGGTAGCTACCGGTAACTAAAGCCGTTTCTAATTAGTCCAAATAAAATTGGCGAACCCCCGATCCTATTCTCCAGTTTCAACTTAAATCAATCATTACCAAATTTTGTATAGAGTAGGTGATTAACATGCAAACTGCTGGTGTTGCCCATCGCAAAATCGACGAATCCTTCATGGTTTATGATGGTGAAAATCATGAAGCCGTCATGAACTTTTTAAAGCCCTTCGAAAGTCACATTACCAAGAAGAAAAATAAGATTCAGGTGATTACTCAAAGTGGCGCCGCGGCCATCGAACCCGATCAAGTGGTGGTTAAAGGATACCAGAACCGGATTGAAATTTTCCCTCAAGCTGACTTCTTAGCAACATATGAAGTTCAAGCCAGATAGACTTATTTCCAAAAAATTTATAAGAAATGAACTCATTTCGCCTAACACTATCAATCCACTTGTTAGGCTATCAATTTTATGATAGCTAAATAGATCTATCAGAAACCAAATTCCATGTGTATCCTGGCCAAAGATTGGTATTAATATCTAAATTTGTTGTTTTCTATTTGAATAAGGGGGATTTTAACATGTTTAAGAAGTTCACTAAAATGATCTTTATTGGGGCATTGGCACTGGGCGTTGGCGTCATTGCCCAGCCAGCATTAACCGATGCTGCGGGCATTTATACCGCAACAAAGACCCAATCTTACCATCATGTTCCCTATCATTGGAATGGTAAAAGTAGTAACGCCTATCTTTGGAATTATCATCTCACCAAACGTCAACATCGCTTAGCTCATTATCCAGTCACCACCTGGTATGTTTCTAAATCATTAAAGATGACGAACGGTAAGAAAACCGGCATCTTCTATCAAGTCACCAACTCAACCAATAGTGTAAAGGGTTATGTCTGGCGGAATTACTTATCAAAAGGCGCTTTGTCAAGGGGAACCTACCCAGCTGGACTAATTAACTCAAAATTAAACCAACAGCTAATTCAGCTATTCCCGAAAACCATTCCTAATAACCGACTACAAAAAGCCGCCGAATACTATATTCACGCGGTTGGTGCAATGGAACCAGCTGACTCTTTTTATGATTACTTAACTGCTACGTTCAATTCCGATGAACAAAAGCAACTATTTTATTTAGTAAATGATCCTCGGAAACAGAAGTCCTATCAACAGTTTAAGCGAGGACAGATTAGCTTTCTCCCTTATGAAAAAAAGTGGCTTAACACTGCCTTAGTGGATAAAAGGAAGTCTTTTACTAGCTTTTCTGGCTGGCAGATTGGGGCCTATGCCTTTCCACGGAACAGTCTTTACTATGGCATGATCATTATCGTGTTGTTACCTCAACAAGTTAATTAATCCTTCCAAGTTAAAAGAAGGGGGATCATATTCTGATACTGTGACCAGAATATGACCCCCCCCCCTTAACTTATAAACAACTGTTACTTAAGTGCGTTTTTATCAAACTCATAGATCCGATTTTGTAAAGTTCCTTTTGTTTCCTTATCGTGATAAGCAATGTTAACGTACATGTTAGTTCCCAGTTGTAAACCTTCTGTTTCAATTAAATATTTTGACCAGTGACTATTATTCAGCGTGATTACTTTAGCGCTGGTATGGCCCCAAAGAATTTTCGCAACTTTAGTTTTATCACCGGGATCACCACTAGAAATATAGATAGCTTTACCATCAGAGATCTCAAAGCCTTGAATTGAATTTTGCCCAATTACACTAGCAATATGGGGTATCTCAAATGAGTCGATCTTCTTAATGGTGGTAATATCAACATAGCCGTGACTGCTCTCAACCTTATCCAATGCTTTATTGATATTTGGCAAATCGTAAAGCGCAAAGTGAGCATTACCGCTGTTATCAATCGCTGCAATCAGGAAATACTTGCGGGTAGTTGAAACGGCAGCTTCCACGCGCTTAAGGCTAAATGGCTTGTCATCAATACTATCTAGATTAGCCAATCGTGGTACCTGCGTATGCGATGTCAACGGCGTGGTATCAAAGCTGATACGACCAATTTGCTTATCCCAGATGCCTTCCTTTCCAGGGTTCACGGCAATAAACCATTTATTTGAACCCGCATAATCTAATGTTTGTCCGTGATGGAACCCGGTCATCAGTTTTGAAGGTGCGCCTGCAAAACTAATATCAAAGCCATCACCGGTTGCTACTTTAGGGGTTCGCGTGAGCAATGCATCTGCCTGATCATTAATCAGCTGTAAGGCGTAAACATAAGAGGTCCCAATGTACGACTTTTGAACTACCGTGTGTTCGTGTGCTAAATCCTTTAATCTGTATACTAAGTCTGCTTCTGTCATTATAAAAATCTTCTTTCTTAAATTTATTTTGGTTGGCCAATTTAACTCCGGAATTAAATCAGCGATTGCGTATCAAATCGATTTGACGCTTATAGCATATCGTCAATTGAGCCATTAAAGCCGACCACTTCCGGACGACTCACCGCCAAAACACCGCCACTTTACCGCCAGAAAAAAAGCGCCCCGTCAAATGAATGACGAGACGCTTTTTGGTAGCTAACGGCCTTTAATTGTTAAGCGTGCCAATGACCACACCCTTAATCGTAAAGCTTTCATTGCCCTGAACATCGATCGGGGCATACTTGGGATTTAGACTGACTAACCGGCAATGCTGGGCGGTTGTTTCCAACTGTTTAATGTAACTGCGTCCATCGACATAGGCAATTACAATTTGGCCATTATCGGCATCGGTGCTTGATTTAGCGAGAACAATTTGCTGATCATGAAACTTGGGTTCCATCGAATCACCGTTGATCTTGACCGCATAATCAAACCGCGGTAATTTCCCCTGGTAAGCCATTTCATCACGTTCATCGACCAGCTCTTCGCCGGTCCCGGCAGAAACGACCCCATCAATCTGCAGGACTTTGGAGGGTAACTGAATCACGTTATCCACCTGTTCAGCTTTAAGTCGCTGAGCGTATTCATAGACGCGTTGTTGATGAGCGGGGGTTAACTGTTCATAGAGCGGGATAATATCGGCTTGGTGATCTAGTTGACTGAGGTCACGTTGAAGTAAATCAGCCGCGTTCACTTCAAATAAGTTGGCAATTTTTTCGACAATCGGTAATTTGGGCGTATACTTGCCGGCCTCCCATTCACTGACTGAGGCGACACTCTTGCGTCCCAGTTGATGGGCAAGTTCGGTTTGGTTTAAATGGTGCTGTTTTCGTAAGTAGCGTAAGTTTTGGGCAAACATGCCATCAGCCTCCTCTTCTAAGTACCTGTATTATACCATTTAATTTCATAAAATCCGAATTAATTCTTGATTTTAGTTTTCCCGAAGACTATATTAAAGCCAGAGCCGAAATTAATCAAATCATGTTCATCCAAAACCCAGGACTCATCAAATTCGGAAAGGAGGAAACCATGGACGCTATTAACGAACCAGCGACCATCCAACGCGCCAAACAATTTCTCAAAGACTATCGGCAATGGCAACTACGCGAACACAGCTTTTCGAAGTGGTTAAATCAACCGGAGACGGCCATGCCTCCAGCAGCCAAGCAGGCGGATTTTGAATGCCAGTTACGGTTGAAGACGTTGGCCGCCATGCGTGAAATCGATCAGCCCACTGCTTTATTGGCTGATCTACTCACTGACCGCTATATTCACCACTTAACGATTCCGCAGACGGTCGCCGATTTATCCACTAAGTATCATCAAGGTTATCTAGCTGAACGGACCGTCAATCGCTATCAAAACCGGGCCTTATTAATCTTTGCGTATGCCTGCCCGCGTGACTTATTGGTGAAGTAACTTTGGCGGTGAAGTTGCCGAAAGTCGGCGGTTATTAGCCTTCATTTTGCTTTATCCTCGAATAGACAAAGTTAGCTAACTTTAGTCTAAAATACGAGGAGGTGAAAGTATGCTCAATCAACTGACCCATTGGCTCCAATCAGCCGATACCACGGGCTTATTGACGTTCCTGGCTACCCTGTTATTAGTGAGTTATCGGCTACTGCACCCACTAATCCAGGCCAAATTACAAACGGCCCATAATACCCAGAAATTGCAGGCCTTAAAGCTGGCTGACGAACTGGCCGGGGCGATTATCCCCGAGCTGGCCAAGATGACGGAACTAGAGCCTCAGCAACGCAAAGCCGAAGCCATCCGATTTATCAACCAGCATCTCAAAACGTTGGGGTTATTGCTAACCGATGAAACATTAGCCGCTAAAGTGGAACAAGCTTACCATAACTATCAACGGCCACCGAACCAATGACCGCCATTACTTACTAAAAATGACCTGCCACCAATTAAACTAGTGACGGGTCATTTTTAGTGGTGAATATGAAATGGATCATAAGGGCATTAATGAAGATATCGGAATTCGTTTTAACGACCAAAAATTCCAATGCCCTCCACAAAGTCCAGGATACCTTGCACCACAATTTTAAAACTGACCGCCGTAATTACACCATTACCTATCATTGGTCAACTGTCGATATCGGAAAGTGATGGTCGATGTGAAGGTGTCGTCTTGACTTGTGACGTGTAATTGCCCGCCTAATGTGGTGACCAATGAACGGACAATGTCTAACCCCAGACCAGTGCTGCGACGATCTGATTGGGTGTCCTGGGTGTAAAATCGGTCAGTTAATTGGGCCGTTTCGTTGGCTGCTTGTAAGGTGTGGTTTCGAAAAATAATTTCAAAGTGTTCAGTATCCTTATCCCGCAATGTAATTTCGGCATCTGTGTGCCCATATTTAAGTAAATTACTAATCAGATTTTGAAAGGCCCTCTCAAGCAAGGTCTTGTCCGTTCGAATCTCGACTCCCGGTTGAATATGGATCGCCATGTGCAGTCCCTTGGCGGTTAATTCGTCGTAATAATTGAACAATGTTTTTTCTAAGACTTTCGACACGTCAACCTTTGAGATTGATAACTGAGAATTTTTTTCTTGTAACAGATTAAAATCCATCAGGTAATGCAGATAGTAGTTTACTTCTAATAGATTATTCTCAATCCGTTGGTACCGCGCCTGATTCTGATCACCATCGTGGTTTTTTGATAACAACTGAATGTAGCCAATTGCCACGGTCAAAGGCGTCTTGATGTCATGCGTCAAATTCGTCAGCATCTGCTTAATTTGACGTTCCTGTTCAATTCTTTTAATGCGGGCCTGGCGCGTTTTGGACAGGCTTTCATTGATTGACTTGGCCAATTTGTTAAAGGGCGGCCAGTTCGTGTTGGTCGTTACTTCAATGTTTGTTTCGTGCGTGTTGATGTATGCCAATTCACGATTAATCCGCCTGATTTCGAGGCCCATCAAGCCGACAATCATCACCAATACGATACATAAAACTGTTAATCCAATTACCATCTCGTCACTCCTCACTAGGCAAACCGCACGCCAATGCCCCAAATTGAAATAATATATTTATTCGTCGTTCCAGCAAGATCATTAATCTTATTTCGGAGGTTACTAATATGAACGTTTAATGTGTTTTCCGCATTCAGATACGGTTCACCCCAGACCGTTTCGTATAGACTTTCCTTGGTAAAGACCTGCTTAGGATGGGCAATCAGGATTTGAAGAATTGCAAATTCTTTTTTGGGTAAACTTAATTGATTTCCGTCAACGATTACTTGGTGAGTCGCCGAATCCAATGAAATATGTTCGTATGTTAATTGAGCGGACCGTTCAACAGTGGGCGTTCGCTGACGGAGTTGAACCGCCACTCTGGCAAGCAGCTCGTCAATGTCGAACGGTTTAGTAAGATAGTCATTGGCGCCATCCTTCAATAACGCCACCACCCGTTGCTTATCTTGGATTGCGGTTAACACCAAGACGGGCACATTCGCTGTTTTGCGAATTGTCTTCAGGACACTCTCACCAGTCACTTTAGGTAACATCAAATCCAGAATAACCAAATCCGGTTGTTCCGAGTGAAATTTGGCAAGCGCACTCACGCCATCAACGGCCTCAACCACCTGATAGTTATCTGATAAAACGTCGTGCAGCAAATCCCGAACATCTTGATGATCTTCAACCACTAAGATTTTTGCGGTTACCATGTCGTCATTCCCTTCGTGTCATGATTAATTTTAACCTTAATTTACTCACAGAACAATTTAGGATTAATTAAGGTTTTGTTATGCTGGGAATTAAGAAGTCCCCTTTATCATTAAGTTATCAACTAAGGAGGCATCTATCATGACCGAAACAATTTTGGATTTTAACAACGTCAGCAAAAAATTCGGCAGGTTCCAAGCCCTTGATTCAGTCTCATTTGAAATTAAGCGCGGTGACGTCTACGGCTTAATCGGTGAAAATGGCGCCGGCAAAACCACCATTATGAAATTAATTACAACGCTATCACCCCTTCGCCACGGATCCATTTCTCTTTTTGGCGAAACCACTGGCCATTACCAACAAGCTCTAAAGCGCACCGGAGCAATGATCGAATCACCAGCGGCATTTGGCAATTTGACGGTCGATCAGAATCTCAAAGTCATCGCCAAACAGAATGGAATTCAATCAAAAAATGCGATTGACGACGCCATTTCGTTTGTGGGCTTAGAGAAAAAGCGAAAGGCAAAGGCAAAACATCTATCACTTGGCCAGCGGCAACGGTTAGGATTAGCATTTGCCATCCTTCCCCACCCCGACTTCTTAATTCTTGACGAACCCATTAACGGACTCGACCCATCGGGAATCATTGAAATTCGAAAGCTTCTCTATAAGCTCAATCATGAGCGCCAAACCACGATCCTTATTTCCAGCCATATTTTAAGTGAACTCTACCAAGTTTCAACAAAGTTCGGCTTCATTCACCACGGTAAATTTATTAAGCAGCTGACCAAGGCCGAGCTGGATAAAGAAAAGCAGTCCGGCATTCGCTTGGAGGTCAACGACGTTGCTAAAGCAGCGGAGGTTTTGGATAACGCGGAAATAAAACCGTTTTCGGTGTCAAACAACCATAGCATCTTTGTCCAAACCAATCAGTTAGATACCGGTAAGCTCAGCCAACTTTTGATTATGAATGGCGTTGAGTTAAACGGCATGACCAAGCAGGAAGGCTCGCTAGAACAATATTACACGACGTTGCTTAAACAAACAGATGAGGGTGAAAAATAATGATTAATCAAATAAGAGCAGATATGTACCGTTTAACCCACTCATGGGGCTTCTATATCACATTAGGGTTGGTCGTCGCTTATAGCTTCCTCATTACCAAGTCAAAGTCGGTTGGCGGGATCATGGTTAACGGAAACCAAGACGCGTTGGCCCGGTTATCACGAGAAAATTGGACGGTCCTTGATGGAATTCGGGGAACAACAATGTCCTCAAGCGTGCTCATGTACGTTTTAATTGGCTTATTTGTGATCATTATCGGCTACGAATTCAGCCAGCAAACTTACAAAAATACCCTTATCTCCGGAATTTCCAGATTCCAATTTATCACCGCCAAGTACGTGATGCTGCTAATCAGTATTTTAATCACGATTGCCGCTTACTTCGCTACGGTGATCGCCGTTAGTTTGATACTCGGGCGCCATGTCGGGACATCTTGGGCGCACTTAATGAGCACAACAGGCATTACCACTATCACCGTTGCCTTCTTCATCAGCATTGTTTTTAGCATTGCCATTTTAACGTTGATCGTAACCAATTCGGTCGTCATCAGTTCAATTCTGATTGTCATTTTTCCACTCGCAGTGGCGACAATCCATATCTTCGCCGACTGGAATTGGTTAAAATACATTGATTTCTTCAGCGTTAGCAACGATGTGAGTTTAGGAAAACTGACAATTTCGCAATTTGGCCCCTATTTATTAACTTGCGCCATTATTTTGGTTGTTTGTATTGGCGTGTCGCTGTTAACAATTCGGGAAAAAGAGTTGTAATCGGAAACGAAGGACTTTCATTATGAAGAAAACTAGTATTATGCTAGCAATCATACTGTGGATAATCACTGCTGCGATATTTATTGAACGCTTTACTGAACGTCGGTTACTAACGTTAATTCCAATTATTGCCCATAATCAAATTCACGGCGTTTTTGGTTGGGTCTTAGTGCTTTCAATCATCTTTACAATTATTCCCATTATGATGCCGCGGAAAAAATAATTTCAATCATCGAATCCGATATTACAATCAAGTTTAAAAATGGGATTGACGTATTAAATGCGTCAATCCCATTTTGTTTTGCGTATGATATTAGGAAGCTAAGATTGCGGTTTCCCGGTGACTTTCCCGCTACATTGTGGAAACGTGCTCCGAAGCCCGCGTTGAAAACGCTGGCGAGTCCCTTTAGGGGCGACGACCCAGGCACTAACGTCTAAGGGCAAAGAAGCAAAAACCCAAACCCGGGGTTTCCAGTGGCTTTCCTGCTACATTGTGGAAACGTGCAAAACAAAGCAGCTTCCGGCCGTATAAGAAAAAATTCCAAATATCCAAAATCGGGATATTCGGAATTTTCTCTTATACTCTGGAAGCTAACCGCTTCGTTTCGCACTCTACTTTGGATCATCAATCACCATCACATTCACAGTCGAGTGCCGCACAACATACGCGGTCGTCGATCCCAAAATAGCTCTCGACAATCCGTTGACGCCTGACTTGCCCATGACGATCAGAGAAACGCCGTACTTTTCCGGCAGCTCTCTGGCAATTTGAATTTTTGGCACGCCCACTACAAAATGGGTTTCCGCCTTCACGCCCAACTTTTCAGCATCGGCCGCCGCATCCTCCAAGATTTCCTCGCCCCGTTGTTGGAACGATGCCATGACATCTTGGCCAAGGGTCACCCCATACTGAACATAGCGTTGATCACTTGCAATCGACACGATAATCAGCGTCGAATCAAACTTTTTAGCCAGCTTGGCCGCTTCGGACACGGCCTTCTTTTAATTTTCACTGCCATCAATTGGAACCAGAATTTTTTCGTACATCCCCAGCACCTCCAGATTAGTTCTTCACAAATCAAGTTTACCATTTTAACGCCATTACAGCATTTCTAATGCTTATTTTCCAAGTATTCTGTGAATAATTGTTCATAGATATCAACGAAGTTCAGATACATCTGCTTATCAACGTATTCATTCACCTGATGAACCGACTGGCTGCCGGGACCAAAGATGATAAACGGGAAATCCTTTGGCTTATCGGCCAGCATATTCGACGCGTCGGTGACCGCCGGGATGGCGCCCGCCTCAATGTCATGGCCGGCGTAGGGCTTCGCAATTGACTGCGCTAATGAAATCAAATCAGGATCCCCCAACGTTTCAACCGATGGCTGTGACATGTACGTTTCTTTACTGATCTTGGCACCACGCTTGTTCCACTTCTCAACCAGTTGATCCAGAAGCTGTTCAACCACATCGTTATCAAATTCGGGAATCGTGCGGGCGTTAATTTCAGCAACCGCCCTCTCCGGAATGGAATTAACCTGATTGCCGCCTTGAAAGATCGTGGTATTAAATGACAAATCGCCCAATAGCTGATTATGTTTATCAGCGCCGCGGAATTGATGATTTGCATCGTGCAGCAGCTCAATGAGCGGATCAATGGCGTTGTACCCTTGCTCAGGCATCGAGCTGTGGGCCGCCTTGCCGGCTGACGTTAACCGAATATCCATCGAGCCTTTGTGGGCATACGCAATCCGGTAGCCGGAAGGTTCGCCGATAATCAGCGCGTCAACGTCCGTCATCGCGCCATTCTTGGCAAACGTCCGCGAACCCAACTCGCCAACTTCTTCGCCCATCGTCGCCATCAAGCGAATCGTGCCGGTCTTTAACAAGTCCTGGTCATGAATGTCAATCATGGCGATCACCATGGCCGCCAGACCGGATTTCATATCGGCAGCGCCACGCCCATAAAGCTTGCCGTCACGTTCCGTCAAGGCAAACGGATCACTGGTCCACTGCGATTCATCCCCCGCAGAAACCACGTCCATATGCCCAGAAATTCCCAGTACCGGCTTGCCGCTGCCAATTTCAGCCTGAAGATCGGTCCGATGATCACTCACCGGAATGATTTTCGCCTCAATGCCGTGTTTGGCCAACAGGTCCTTTAAATACTCACTAACCGTTTCTTCGTCGGTATTCACCGACTTAATGGCGACCAGATCTTTGAAAATCTGCAGCCGTTCTGCTTCTGAAATTTTTGCCATTTAGATTCCTCCGCTTCGTTAAAATTTCGGGCGATCAACCGATCTCCTATTTTCTATGATAAATGACTAATCAAGTCCTTATTATCCGCCAGGGCGTGCTTGCGTTCCGCCAAACGATCAGGGTACGTCTGGACGAGGTATTTCTCCTCAGGGGTTTCAGCGACCAACTGCGGGAAGTCGATCTCGTGTAGCGGATTGGTAACGACCAGCGTGCAAAAGGCCACAAAAGCGACCTTGGTGGTTTTGGTTTTCTTATCAAACGCGTTGAATTTTGAAAACACCTCAACGGCCTTGTGATCCGCACCGGTCACGTACGAGGTGCAAGTGCTGATGTCATCCGGGGTAATCGGCGCTAGAAACTGAACGTGATCGTACCCCGCGGTGACAAATGCCAGATGACTCGGCAGAAATTTCACCGCCGAAAGGCCAGCGTTGGCATCCAATATTTCCAGCGTTTTACCGCCAAACTGAATCCGATTATTGTTCAGATCCTGTGGGAACACGTAACTTTCATGAACGGCGTATGTTTGCGCGCAGGTTATTTTTTCGACGATGGGTATCTCCTCCAGTTCAAATACAATCAAATCATCGTTTCCATGATACCCTTTTCATCAGCATTGCTGCAATGACGACGGCTTTTTAGTTTGTAACAAGCCGTCCTGATAAATCCTTGCACTTTTTGATAAACCGCTTACAATGAGGGTAATCAAACAATTAGCGGCCACGCGAATTTTCTAATTTAGTGGCAGCCATCCCTTCCGCCTAACCCACTTCCTGGTTCCGTTTAGCGAAAGGGACTGGATACTATCTCCTTGAGATCCATCGGTGAGACTTTCCCACTGGCGGATCTTTTTTGGTCCTTAAAGGGGTTTTTCCAAATTAATATCCGTAATCTCAAAGCCACTTTTTTGGTACACGTGAAGGGCGCGCTCGTTATGCCCGAAAACGTGAAGGGCAATGCGCTTAAAGCCCAATTGGCGGGCCTCATCGTCAGCCAAGCGTAATGCCTCAGTGCCAATACCCTGATTTTGATAGTCCTTAAAAATATAGAGGTCGTAAATAAAAGCTGCCTCCGGATTATCGTGACTTTTGGCAAGCCACAGAACGCCAACCTTGGTCTTATCCTGATCAATTCGATAAAAGTAGTTATTGGGCGTCTTAATCCCGTTGGGCAGCAGCCGCTGATAGGTTTCGCTGGCCCGTTGAAACTCCAACTGTTCGTTCCAGGTGCCGGCCTTAACCTTTTCGCTGGCAAAAGTTGTCGCCGCCGTGGCCAAATAATCATCAAAATCCGCTTGTGTCATTGGTGTTAGTGAAAGCATGTGAATCCCTCCCAAACAAAATTTGCGTTGCTTAACGGTTCTATTATACGCCAGCTAAAAAGCGCCAACTCTTAAATGTCTACATCCTGACATTTGGGAGTTGGCGCTTAGAATTTAGGTCATTCATCCGCGGTGCTCGGTTCCGTTGAGAGGGGCTTAGAGGATGACAATCCTCAAATCCTGAATTAAATCCGTTTCTTAATGAAGCCGGCACCACCCAGGGTAACCAGAAGTAACAGGATGCCGAGAAGGACTGGCATGGTGGCTTGCTGATCACCGGTCTGTGGGAGGGTCTGCTGTGGTTCATTCTTGCTTGGTTCCGCAATTTTCGCAACCTTTACGGTTTGACCCGGCCGGACATTTTTACCTGCCGGTTTGTTGGTCTTGCTGAGGGTCACCGGCCCATCAATCTTCTGATCGGTGGTTGGGATCTCAGCGTCTTCTTCATCCCGGGTTGGCGTGGTTGGATTTTCCGTCCGCTTATCCGTTTCAGGAGTTACCGGATTTTCCGGTTTCACGTCTGGTTCTGGTGTGTTGGGTTGGTCAATCCGTGGGGTCAACGGCGGTACCGGAACTGGGGTGGTTGGCACGTCGACGATGACCACAGGCGTGGTTGGTGTCGGCGTTGGGTCAACCGGTTTAACCGGTGGTGTTGGCTTATCCGGTATTGGCTGAACTGGGTCTGTTGGCGTCACCGGTTTGTCCGGCGTTTTCTCGTCAACCGTCTTATTGGTAAAGGTGATTTCGAAGATGCCATTTCCCAGATCCTTCAAATCCGTATTGCTTGCGGTAAATCCAGTCACGGGTGTTTCTGCGACCTTGTAAGCAATGTTGGTTGGTAATCCTTCAAACGCGCCGGTCCAATTGTTGGCCGCGGTCAAGTCGATTGAATCAACCACTTGGCCATTCTGAGGACTGGCTGGGTCATCCAACACAAGATTGAGGGTGACCTTATCAGGTTGTTTAACCTTACTGTCAGTCAACTGCCATTCCTTGTTGACCTTGATTGTTTTGTCATAATCCAATTTGGTTCCAAAAATCACTGAGCCGTTGGCACCAATCCCACCACCGCGAGGGGCTTTATTGCCGGTGATGATGACGGTTGCCAATCCCGCCGCAATAGCTTTGGCGGCGTCCGTTGCGTCATTTTTCAAACCAATAAATTCAGTGACGTTTTGAACGGTGACCGGGTCCGTTTCCTGCTGACCGTCCCGATCGTGATACCATTTCACGCCGCCGCCACCGAGCATCCGGTTGGCAAGGCTCGTGTACTGATCAATGGATTTTGCTTCACTCAGCACTTCGTCACCGTGGGTCAGGGCCTTGTTATCATAAATCGCTGTCCCGTCCGTGACGAAAATTTCGGCTGAGCCGGTCGGACAGAACCAGATCCCGCCGCCCGATCCGGCTAACAGGACCGTTCCGTTTGAGTATGAATCCTGACCGGCAATCGCTTCGTTTTTGGTAATCAAGCTGTTGCCAAGGTGGAGCGTGAAATCCGCAATACTGACATAAATGCCGCCGCCGTGCTTGTCAGCCAGGTTGTTGGTAATTTTAGCCTTGTTGATGGTCACTCTGTTGGAATTAACGTAGATCCCACCACCTGCAGCAGATGCGTGGTTGCCATCAATGACGGCATCGTTAATCGTTAACTTAGCAGCGTTTAGCTCGCCAAATTCTTCGGCGGTCTTCTTATCAAGCCCGGGGTAGCCGACGTGCACGGCAATTCCAGCTCCGGATGCCGTCGGACTTGGGGTGGTGCCGAGAAAACCGGTTTGGTTACCACTAATCGAGCCACCGTTAATGGTCACGTCACCGTTTCCAAAGACGTAAATTCCGCCAGCCTGCTGCTGGGAAATGTTGCCATCAACGGTCCCACCATTCATCACCATTGTTGCCACGTTGGGAAATTCGTAGCTTGCATACCAGCCGTTCATGTCGCCAACGATGACGCCACCGCCGGCAAGCCCGATATTATCGTCAACGTGGCCGCCATTCATGATGAAATGAGATCCGCCGCGGATGTTGATACCACCCACAGTTTGAGACATTCCTAATCCACCGACGTTTCCGATGACAGAACTGCCATCGTTCATGACGACCGTTGCGCCGTTATCCGTCACAATACCGCCAGCGCCGATTTCGCCACCGCCCTCTTCGGGTTGCAGCTGATTATTCATAATATAGGCATCTTCGTTTAGCGTGAGGTTACCGCCGTCAACGATGACCGCACCGTCGTGGAACGAATATTCAGTGGTCACAATAACGAAATCCTTAATCGTTGTGTTGGTTAAATCAGCCGTACCCGCTACATACATAGCGGAAGCTTGCTCATTGATGGGTTCCCCAGTAAAGATCATCTTGTGGTCGGCAGCCGCCGGAACGATTGAGATGCCGTCCTTTTGGCTTCCCTTAAAGGTCACCGAAGCACCCTTTTCCACGCGAATCTGCTTACCAATGTTGAGTTGGACCGGATCACCCTGATTGATAAAGGTGATATTTTGGCCCTGCTTGATGAAGATCCCTTCAACTGTCGCAAATGATTGCCCCAGACTAATTGTATGGGCCGTCCCGTCATTTGGAGCGTTGTTCAGAGCATCATTGAGCTCCTGCTCGTTGGTCACCACCGTTTGTTCGTCGGTGATGGCCTTGGCAGCCGCAACTTTAGCCTGCTTTGGCGCCTTGGCAATTGATGGTGCCTTCTCGTCAACGCTCGCTTGTGGGGTGGCCGTTGTAGCTGGCTGAGATTGGTCCTTAACCGGCCCGCTAGTTTGATCTTTGGCCGGGGTCACGTTTGGTTGATTGACAACCTTCTCAGTTGTTGCCGCCGGGGCACCTTGATCGGATTGTTTGGAATCTGTCGTGGTGACCGTTGCGGTTTGAGTAACTGGTTCATTGACACCGCGAGGCTGCTCGCCAACGCCGGTCGGTTGTTGATTGGTCTGCTGAACCGGCGCCGTTTCGGATATGGCCTGCGACTTTGTGGTTTGTGAGGCTGTTGTTTGTGAGGTCGTTGTTTGTGGTGTCGTAGTTTCAGTTAAATTTTCTTGGGCCGCGGTTGAATTCTGGGCTGGCGGACTGGTTTCGTTAACGGTACCAGTTGCCGGAGTTGTGGATTCAACCGCTACTTCTTGATTGGCAGTGACCTGAGCTGTTTGCGGTGCGTCCGCTACCGGTTCGGCCCGAGCAAGTGTGCCATGGCCGCCCAGTAACATAATCAGCGTTATGAAGGCGATCACTGCCACCAAACAGGCAGCTGCAAGTTTTGACCGCCGCTTTGTCCCTTCCATGATAATTCCTCCTCCAGAATGTTGATAATCCTAAGCATGTTTTAGACATCCCCTGATGTCACCGTAAATATACCAACTTGCTCAACTAAGTACAACACTTAATCCCTATATTCATTACATATCCTTAATAATTAGTATATTACTAATTATGAAATGATTAAGTTATTGATGTCGTTTGCCGTTTTAAAGGAATCCGGCTATGAATTTCAAGGACAACTAACCGCCTGCCGTGAAGGATATGGCAAATGAGAGGGGTCAAAGAATGGACGTTTTTACTAAATTATCAATTATTTTTCTCACAGAGCTTCGACTTACCATTGATATCCAAAAATTGTGATCGCCGAAATAACTACGCATTCATCGTATCATTTCTTCACCATCTGTTATTTTTAAGGCCTTGGCGGTTCATAAGCATTGACAGCGCTTACTTTTAACACCATTATTGACTTGTTGATAGCCGTTTGGAACTGGGTGACGAAAAGACCGCTGGCCGTTGCGATATAATTTACTAAAATTAAGAAAAGAGGATTCATTTATGACAGAAAATAACCTTGAGTGGAAAGAAGCCTTGAAATCCAAGGAAGCCTTTAATGACTATATTTCCAACTACTTCAAGGAACACAAAGAATTAACGGGTTCGTATGATATTCCATCCTATTACGAACACTACACCGTTCGTTTGGATAGCCACGACGGCCTTGTGATTACACTGGTTACCGGCGTTCAATCCACCGGCGGGGAATCAAACGTCCCCCTACCCTTCAAGCAAAAAGAAGTCATGTCAATCGAGGACTTTCGCCAATTAATTCTGCACAAGAAATTTGCCGACACGACCCAATCACTGGCTGACGTATTCCAGACCGTCGCTGGTATCCCCAGCTCGGACGATCAATCAAACGACTAATTCGGTTAATCTGGCCCAATCATCACCAATTTGGATCTTCACACGGCGTAAACAAATAGGCTGAAGCAAAATCATGGATTTTGCCTCAACCTTTTTATCTTTGTTTGCAAATCGCGTTCTGCCTACATTCCCAGTACTAACCGCAGGAATCCCAGCGAAATAACGCCAACCACAACGGTCACCAGGAGATTTTTAGAAATCAGGGCGCTTAATACGGTTGGTAGGGATGCCAATAAGTTCGGCATATCAAGTGATGGTAGATGCCCTAAGTGTTGAATAAACAGGTTTTCAAACCACAGCGCCGACATGATGGCAATGGGTACGAAGCTCAGAAATTCGATGACTCCGGATGAAAGTTGAAATTTTTTCAAGATCACAAACGGCATAATCCGGGACAGCCAGGTGGCAATTCCCGATCCTAAAATTGTGAAAAAGACGAAACTAGAAGAAACCATGTTTAATCACCACCCCAAACGCGCAGGCCAGCAGCGTTACCACCAGCGTCAGTAAATTTGCCGGAATAAAGACAATTCCGATATACGTCGCCACCAAAACGAAGGCGACCACGATCAGCTGCAGCTTGAATTTGATTGATTTGTCGCTAATCAACTGCAGGTACAACAAACCGATGAACATCGCAACCAACGCAAAATCCAGGCCAAACTTTTCCGGATCGCTAATGAAGTTGCCAAGCAGCGCCCCCACCAGTGAAGCCGCCGCCCAGGCTGTGTAGGCGAACCAGTTAACGGTGTTAAACCAAGCAAAGTTCAGCTTCCGATCGGTAAAATTCAGCTTATTCATCCCAAGGGCAAAACTTTCATCGGTCACTAAACCCCCCAGAATAATATTTTTAAGGAGGCTTTCCTTTTTAAAGTACGGTGCCAGCGTCGTACTCATCAAAATCATCCGTGAATTAACCAGAAACGCTGACAGAATAATTGAAATCATGGGGCTGTGCGTGACCAGCATGCTCACAATGATAAACTGGGACGCCCCGCCATATGTAATCAATGACATTAAGGTAATCATCAGCGGGCTGATTCCCGAAGCCTTGCCAACAATTCCGTATGCCAACCCGATGCCTATGTAACCAAAAACCGTCGGCAAGGTCTCCCGCGCCGCACTTGAAACCGTTAATTCGTTGTTCACGCTGACTCCCCCATTCTCTGGAATGAACTTTATTGAGGCAAAATGAGTCCTTGCATCAAATCTGCGTTCGTTGTTTAATATACGTAACAACCGTATAATATACTGAACATTAATCGAATTTTAATGCATTTATCATCTTATGTCAACACCATTTTGGGGGCTTTTAGCATGGACATTGGGGTTATTGTGAGCACCAATCTAAGAAAAATACGCGTTGAAAAGGGTTATAGCCTCACGAAACTTTCGGAACTTTCCGGTGTCAGCAAGGGGATGCTGTCACAGATTGAAAATAACGGCACCAGCCCCACGATCAATACCATTTGGAAAATCTGTAGCGGGTTGGGCATCCCCTACACCGCGCTGTTAGAAGGCCAGCCGACTGAATCGGCGGTTATCAGCAAGGCGCAGACATCGCGTCAGGAATCTGAAAACGGCCACTACCGAATCTTTGGCTACTATCCGGATTCACCTCACCACAATTTTGAATTATTTCAGATGGAACTGGATCCGCAGTCTGCCTACACGTCAATTGGCCACTCTAAGGTCAACCGGAATGGTGAATCTGAAGAGTACGTGATGGTCATCCAAGGGGAGCTCTCCATTGACGTCGGCGACAAACATTTGGAACTTGGCCCCGACGAGGCCACCAAATTCAATTCAACTCGTCGCCACATCTACCGTAACTCCGGGCCGACGGTTGTGAAAGCGGTCATCATCAACTTTTATCCGGTTTGAAAATCGTGCCAATAATCATGAAATATGCCTTGAAATCAGTCGAAATATCGATTACAATGATTATCCCTTGAAGGTTAATTTCACTTCAAGGGAACAGTCGTTTTTCAACTCATTCTTGGAACGGAGGCATTCCTATGACTCAAAACAGCATGGTGAAAGTTCGTCCAGTTATCCTGAAAGCGCATGGAAATGAGGTGGCGTTTGCGCCGGGTTACTCTGAAAGTGCCCGCAATCGCTTTATCAAACTCAGAGAACAGGTTGATCGCGCGCCCTTCGATACCGACGCCGAATTCGAATTAGCAATCGAAGATAAGCTGCGGGTTGACGCGCTCAATGACTTTTATGCCAATCGCGTTACCGACCCATTCCGGGCTAAGGCGGGTTGATTGACTTAACATCTAAATTTAACTAGAACCAAACTTAAAGCGGCTGGTTTCCGGGTAACTGGAACCAGCCGCTTTTATTGTCAACTTTACATATCGAATTATGCCTTCAAAAATAACAGAATGCCAAACACCACCAATAAGCCGTAAACGTATTTGACCATCTGGGCATTATTGATGTGGTCAGCCAGCCAATTGCCAAGGGGAATTACAATCAGCAGCAGCGGGATAATCACTGCCAACAGTTCCGCAACTTCAATGTGCCAGAATCCGGCAGCTGCCTGGCTTGCGACGACTAATATCCCAACGCACAAAAAATGCGCCTGCAAAATACCACGCAGCTCCATGACCGGCCATTTTTTCAAGGTGCCATACACCACAATCGGCACCCCGTGGCTATTATAAGTGCTCCCCATGAGGCCGGAAATCAGACCGGCTAAATAGTCGTATCCGTTAGCCTGAAACTTGGGCGGACTCACCCGATGCTGGTGAATTCGAATTAAACAATAAGTCCCGTACCCAATCAAGAATAGGCTGAAGATCCGCATGATAATTGTCTTGTCGACGTATTTAATCAACAGAATTCCCACCGGGACGCCGAGCAGCGAGCCAGTGACCAATCGCCGGACGACCGCAAAGTTGATGTGGACCCGGTAACGAATGACCCCCGGCAGCGCGACAATTAACCCCAGCGCGCCGATCAACGCGACTGACGTTTGCAGGTTCACCGCCAACAAAGCCAGCAATGGCATGGTGACCAGCGCTTCGCCAAATCCAAACACCGTTCGAACAAGGGCGCCGAACAGCGCGATTAACACGATTAAGACCAGTGTCGTCACAATAAAACCCAACCTTCTTTTGATTATTTCGTCATTGACGGTACTAGGTCGATCTCACGATTCCACCAAAGAGTCAGCTCTTCGGGAATCCATAGGCACCCATTGCCCAACCCAAGACCCAAAGCGACGCCACAAACTAAGGACCCTTTCATCACATAATCCATCCCGTTAAATGCCACCCATTTACGTTAATTTAAGTATACTAGGCGGCTTCCGAAAGACAAAATGAGCGGGTTAGCCAGTCCATGCTTCAGGCACCCACAAATCGGTCGACACCGAATAAAAAGTCGGTTCCAATTTCCCTCAGGGGTTACTGGAACCGACTTGTTCGCGTTTATGCGACTGGATGTTTATCTTTATAATCTTGCCAAGCTGCTAGACCGGCATTGGTCAAACCGTCAACCGATGTGCCATCACTCTTGATGAGACCAGCGTCAATCAGTGGTTGTGGATGACCGCCAATTGCATTATCGCAATAGTCAACGAAGTGGTTAATCAGCGTTCCACCACCAACTCGTCCCGTCTTAATCGCGTTTAGAATATCAAAATCAGTTTGTGACAATTCCATAATTTGAAAGTCCCCCCTTTTTGATGTCATTATAGTTGATTTTCTTAAATTGAGCATCAAAGAAGGCTCGCGGTTAGTCATTGTTCCTGATTAGGAGAATCATGTTCAGCTTCCCATTTTTTGATTTGAGCCAGGCGACGCTTAAATCGCCCTTCATTACCCTGCTCGGTGGGTTCGTAGTAGGTATGGCCAATGAGAGAATCCGGCATCGTTTGCATATTCGTCAGCTTAGCCTTGGATTCGTGAGCGTACTGGTAACCAGCCCCATACCCCAGATCACTCATCAATGAGGTTGGGGCGTTGCGTAGTTGTAGCGGAACCGGTTCGTTAACCGAGTGCTTGACGTCTTCGGCAGCTTTCATTTTCGCCTTATAAATCGCATTCGATTTGGGCGCTAACGACAGGTAAATAACCGCTTCGGTTAAGTGAACGTCACACTCTGGCATGCCAATGAACTGACAGGCCTGAAACACATTGACGGCGACATTTAAAGCGTTGGTATCGGCTAACCCAATGTCTTCACTGGCAAATCGGACTAAGCGCCGGGCAATGTATAACGGATCCTCACCGCCGTTCATCATCCGGGACAACCAGTAAACGGCCGCGTCGGCATCACTATTTCGCATTGATTTGTGCAACGCAGAAATTAAATTATAGTGTTCCTCGCCACTCTTATCGTAAAGAAAGGATTTGGTCGCCATTAACTGATGTAAATTATCGGTGGCAACCTTCGTGACCCCATCGGCTGTTGGGCTGTTATTAACCGCCATTTCCAGCGTATTCAGCGCGACCCTGGCATCGCCATTGGCAAATTCAGCAATCTGCTTAATGGCCTCATCGCCAATTTCAATTTTCTGTTTGGGAAACCCGTCGGGATGCACAAGGGCGTGGCGGATCAATTGTTCAATGTCTCTCACCTGCAGCGGTTTTAGAACAAAGACTTTGCATCGCGACAACAAAGCCGAATTAATTTCGAAGGAGGGGTTTTCAGTTGTCGCCCCAATTAAGGTGATACTGCCCTTCTCGACGAACGGTAAAAAGGCGTCTTGCTGCGCCTTATTAAAACGGTGAATTTCGTCCACGAACACGATGGTTTTGCCGCCCATGTCCCGATTGGCTTCCGCGTCCTTCATGAGGTTACGAATATCGCGAATTCCGCTGGTCACCGCACTAAAAGTCACAAATTTGGCTTTGGTTTTTCGGGCAATAATTTCCGCCAGGGTCGTCTTTCCAGAACCCGGTGGGCCCCAAAAGATGATTGATGGGAGTTGATCGCTCTCAATAATTTCCCGCAGGACTTTACCCTTACCTAATAGTTGCTGCTGGCCGGCAAATTCTGCGAGCGTCCGCGGTCGCACCCGGCTGGCCAACGGCTGGTTAGCAAGGTCATTGCCCGCAAATAACGATTCCTGTTTCACGATCGCACCTCGGTTCTCGAAACGGATTAATCAATCATCCTTTATTATACGAACATGTGTTCAATTCGTCAATTAATTTCCATAAAAAAACGGATCGACTAAACTAGCCGACCCACTTTTAATTGAAAGTCATTTATCATAAGGAGCGCTGTGTTTTCAAATTAAGCCACTAAGTCAGCTGCCATATGGAATGCATCCGGCAACGATACGTCGGCTTTGGCAAACCGCTTGTTTAATAGTAACTGACGGAAGTCCTCTACTGACACGTGTTCGGTATCCTTGATTGGCATTCCCTGACCAGTATAGGATCCGGTTGTCAAAGTGACGACCAGGCCATCCTTACTGTCCAAATGAATGTCGTAATCCTCAAAGTAAATGGAGTCATCGTAATGACCCTTCATTTCGCGATGGTTGTTAAAATACTTTCTAACAAAGTCTTGGAAGGCTTCCTTAGATTTCAATGACTGGCGCCATTGTTCACTCGTTTCGTTAGCCATAAAAAGGCTTCCTTTCTCTTTCTCAAAATCAATTCTTAGATCGATTTGTAAATGAGTCTCTCGTCTCATCTACTAATTTTCATTCTAAACAGAATGCCGGGAAGTTCAAGCCTTAAATCGGGTGAAAACGTTGCCATATCAACTTTTATTTAATTTTTACCAATTAACAACATTCGGGACGAAAAAGGACTGGCGCAAAATTTTTAACTTTGCGCCAGTCCTTTCCATATTTCCTTGAAAATGAACCAAAATCATTTCAGTTAATATGAAACCGATCTTGTAATCTTAATTTTCATCTTTATGCCAGAAATCAGTGACGGCACCCTTTGCGGAGCTGGAGACGATGTGCGCGTATTTGCCAAGCGCTCCCCGTGAGTAAAGGGGTGGAATCGTGGTTTTGGCTTTTCGTCTTGCAATTTCTTCGTCGGAAACCTTCATGGTAATTTCGCGGGTATCGTAGTCAATAACCACGGTATCGCCAGTCTTCAGGTAAGCAATGTTGCCACCATCCTGCGCTTCAGGGGCAATATGGCCAACCACGACCCCATGAGAGCCACCGGAGAACCGACCGTCAGTCAGCAGCGCCACGGATTCACCCTGACCCTTACCAACTAAAATACCGGACAGTGAGAGCATTTCCGGCATGCCAGGGCCACCCTTAGGGCCAACATAGCGAACGACAATCACGTCACCGGGCACAACTTTATCGGCCAAAACGGCGTCGATCGCGTCCTCTTCGTTATTGAAGACCTTCGCAGGCCCTTCATGATGGTTGACCTTAACGCCAGAGACTTTCGCAACCGCACCTTCAGTGGCCAAATTACCGTGAAGGATAATCAATGGGCCATCCTTACGCTTTGGGTGATCCAAAGGCATGATGACGTCCTGACCCTTCTTCAGGTCTGGCTGGTCGGCGAGGTTTTCAGCCAACGTCTTGCCGGTACAGGTCATGCAATCGCCGTGAAGGTAACCGTTGGCCAGCAAATATTTCATCACGGCTGACACGCCACCAACATTGAATAAATCTTGGAAGACGTACTTGCCGCTTGGCTTTAAATCAGCCAAATGAGGAACCTTCTTCTGGAACGTGTTGAAGTCATCCAGGGTTAAGTCAACGTTAGCGGCATGCGCCATTGCGAGTAAGTGCAGCGTTGAGTTGGTTGAACCACCCAATGCCATGACAACGGTGATCGCATTTTCAAACGCGTCACGGGTCATGATGTCCTTAGGATAGATGCCCTTCTTCAACAGGTTCAAAACAGCCTCGCCGGCATCCTTGACATCCTGCTTCTTTTCAGGACTTTCCGCCGGATGAGAGGCGGACCCTGGTAAACTCATTCCCAAGGCTTCAATTGCTGAAGCCATGGTGTTGGCCGTGTACATACCACCACAGCCGCCGGGGCCGGGACAGGCATTACATTCAATTTGCCGCACTTCTTCGGCGGGAATATCGTGATCGTTCCACTTCCCGACAGCTTCGAACACCGAAACCAAGTCGATGTCTTTGCCGTTTAATTTACCTGGAGAAATGGTTCCCCCATACACAAAGATCGACGGTACTTCAGCGTTGGCCATCCCAATTAATGACCCCGGCATGTTCTTATCACAGCCGCCAATTGCGACAAACGCGTCACAGTTGTGGCCCCGAATAGCCGTCTCAACTGAATCGGCAATGATATCTCTGGAAGGAAGCGAGTAACGCATCCCCTGAGTTCCCATTGAAATCCCGTCAGAAACGGTGATTGTTCCAAATTGAACCGGCCAGCCGCCAGCGTCACGAACACTCTTTTCGGCCAGATCGCCAAACCCTCTTAAATGCATGTTACAGGGCGTGTTTTCGGCCCAAGTACTAATAACGCCGACAATCGGCTTCTTGAAGTCCTCGTCCTTCATTCCCGTTGCCCGCATTAAAGCCCGGTTAGGTGACTTAACCATGCCATCGTAGACGTGACTTCTGATTCGCAGATCTTGTGAATCCTGATCATCTGCCATTCAAATCTCTCCTTTCAACGCAAACAATAATATGTATAACACTAATCAAATTAATGCTATTGTAACCGAATTCTAACACAAGTTTAGAATTTTTCTAGTGCTCATTAAAATATAATTAAAATATATACTTGAAAAGTCCCGTGATATATGAAAAAATACAGTCACAATATTTTTTGAAAGGGTGGTTTATATGAGAGATGACATTAAGTTAAACGATCGGGCCAAAGCAATTAGCGATCAGTTGGTCGATCAATTAGAAACGGTTTATGACACGGAGATCGGCTTAGACATTTATAATCTTGGTCTCATTTACGAAATTAATTTGGATGCGGATGGCCATTGTAAAATTATCACAACATTTACAGAAATCGCCTGCGGCTGCATGGATACCGTCCCCAACGACATCATCAACGCCCTCACCCAGATCGACGGGATCAACAAAGTTTCCGTTGAAGTTGTTTGGACCCCTAAATGGGAAGTCACCCGGATCAGCCGGATTGGCCGGGCAGAACTGGGGATTGCCGTTCGTTAACCAGTACATAATTTTAGTTGTCCCAACACCAAAACAAGCCGCCGGTGCAGTGACCGAAGGCTTGTTTGATGAATCTATTTAATTGTTTTCCAACTCGTCGAGGGCGTTTTCCAACTGCGCCTTATTTGCGGCATCCAAATCCGGATACCGCAAAGGCAATTCCTTCATCCGCCGGTCGATAATATCCGAGACGCAAAGCCGTGAATACCACTTATCATCAGACGGAATGATGTACCACGGATTTTGTTTGGTTGCCGTGTGGGTAATCGCCTTTTCATAAGCCGTTTGATAGTCATCCCAATACCGGCGTTCCCGAATATCGGCGGCTGAGAACTTCCAATTATGGTCCGGCATTTCAATTCGGCGCTTGAACCGGTCCTTCTGCTCGTCCTTTGACATGTGCAGGAAGAATTTCAACACCATAAACCCATTTCTGGTCATGTAATCCTCAAAGAAGTTGATGTCCTTGAAACGATCATCAAAGAAGCCGTCGTCGACTTGATCCAGATCCTTGATGCCGCCAATGTGGGCGTCCACAATTAATTGAGGGTGCACGCGACTAACCAGCACGTCTTCATAATAGGAACGATTATAAATCCCAATAATCCCCCGTGACGGCACGTGGCGATGAATCCGCCACATGTAATCATGATTTAATTCAATCGAAGTCGGCTGCTTGAAGCTGGTTACTTCACAGCCCTGGGGATTAACCCCGCTTAAAATATGACGAATCATGCTGTCCTTACCGGAGCCATCCATCCCCTGAAAGATGACGAGCAGGCCAAACCGGTTTTGCGCGTACAACTTGCCCTGCAAATCTTGTAAGGTCGTAATGTTGGTTTCAATCCGGGCCTTAATATCGGTCTTGGTTAAATTTTCGTCAGTGGCATAAGTCGGGATCTTTTTGATTTTAAGGTCGTGATCCCCATTGAAACGAAATGATTTTTCACGGCTAAATTGCTTCTTCGATGCTTTTTTGGAATCCATTGCTATTCCCCCATCATTTTTTGATTAACACCTTAAAGATAGCACAGTTGCCAGCTTCCAGCGGAAATTTGCTTGTCATTTTTGCCAGTTCTGCGGGGAATGATTCCGCGTTTTGCGTTTCATTAAGCGTATACTTAAAATAGACGGTGATTTTGTTGGCTGACGCCTTATAATTTCGTTAAGGCCGTTGCTTTTAGCCGCGGAACCACCTATACTTATGAAACTTTATTCAGCAAGGAGGAATTTCGTTTGAGAAACCAATTTTTAAGCGCCAATAACAGCGAAGGCGGCAACGCCGATCAATCGACGAATGATTCGATTGACACGTCATTATTGAAAGATGACCTATACGAGGCCGTCAACGGCAGGTGGGAAAAGACCGCCAAAATTCCTGCCGACCATTCCTCAACCGGCGGCTTCATGGATTTAAACGACAATATTGATAAACAGCTCATGAGTGATCTCGACGAGCTTGAAAACAAAAATGTCGACAGCTTTGAAGCCCCGTTCTCAGAAATGCTGAAGCTGTATAAATTAGCTCAAAACTTTAAGAAGCGGGACGCCGATGGGGCTGAGCCGCTGAAGCCCTACCTTGAAAAAATTGAAGGCATTTCAAACTTTGACGACCTGAACGCCCAAATCGTCGACTGGGTCAAAACCGGTTATCCACTGCCATTTGGCTTTTTCGTCGAACCCGACATGAAGAACACCCGGGTCAACGCCCTGTTTGCCAATAGCGCCAGCCTGTTCCTGCCTGACCGCACCTACTACGAAAATGACAATCCAGCCTACAAACAACTGATGCCAATTCTCACCAAGACACTCAGTCAGCTTCTGATTTTGGCCGATTACAGCAGCAGTGAAGCCGACGAAATCGTTGAATCCGCGAAGAAATTCGATGCGGCCATCGCGCCCCACGTTAAGTCAGCTGAGGAGTCTGCCGACTACAGTAAGATGTACAACCCGCAGAAATTCAGCGACTTTGCGAAATCCAGCAGCCACTTTGATATTAATCAGTTGGCTGCGGGGTTATTCGACAAGGTTCCTGATCAAATCATCGTAACTGAGCCGAAGTACTTTGAAGCCTTGGATGACATTGCTAATGAGACCACTTTCCAAGATATGAAGAATTGGATGCTGGTCAACACGGTTTATGGCGCTGCCGGCACCCTGTCGGAAGAATTCCGCCAAACTGGGTCCACCTTCAGCCGTGCCTTATCCGGCAAGAAAGAAGCCACTCCTCAAAAGAAGTCAGCGTTCTACTTGGCAACCGGCACCTTTGGCCAAACCATTGGCGACTATTACGGTAAGAAATACTTTGGTCCCAAGGCAAAAGCCGACGTTGAACACATGGTTCGTAACATGATCAACGTCTATAAGAACCGCCTGCAGAACAACACTTGGCTGGGTGAAAACACCAAGAAAAAGGCGATCGTCAAACTCGATAAGCTGGAACTGCACGTCGGCTATCCGGATCATATCGATCAGATTGAATATAAGTACCACATCACCCCAGAAAATCAGGGAGGCACCCTCTTTGAAAATATGTCGAAGATTGGTGAAATCGGCATTGCCGACAACTTTGCCAAGCTGGGAAAGCCAGTCGACCGAACCCGTTGGGAAATGAGCGCCAGCACCGTGAACGCTTATTACGATCCCTTCAAGAACTTGATCGTCTTTCCAGCGGCAATTCTCCAAGCACCGTTCTATAGCTTGAAGCAGTCGTCCAGCCAGAATTACGGTGGGATTGGCGCGGTCATTGCGCATGAAATCTCCCACGCCTTTGATAACAACGGCTCCCTGTTCGACGAACTTGGCAATCTCAACAACTGGTGGACCAAGGAAGATCATGAGTACTTCACCAAGTTGGCTGATAAGATGATCAAAGAATTCGATGGGATTCCGTTTGCCGGCAGTAAGGTGAACGGCAAGCTGACCGTTTCGGAAAACATTGCCGATGGTGGCGGCCTCAGCTGCGCCAACGAAGCAGCAAAGAACGAGCAGGATTTCAATCTCTACGACTTCTTCATTAACTGGGCCAAAATCTGGCGGATGAAGGCCACCGATCAGTACAAGCAATTGCTGCTGAACATCGATGTCCATGCACCGGCTGAATTACGAGCCAACGTGCAGGTCAAGAACCTGGACGATTTCTATTCAACCTTTGAGGTGAAGCCCGGCGACGGGATGTATTTGAAGCCTGAAGATCGGGTGAAGATTTGGTAGATTTAACATAATGATATAAAAATAGGACTGAATCCAATCGGCTGTCATTGACAGTGGTTGAATTCAGCCCTATTTTATTTGAACGTTACCACTAATTTCTTATGAACCGCATGGGCAATCTTTTCCATATTTTTCATGGTAATGTTGCTGTCGCCGGACTCCCAACGCGCAATCGTCGACTGCGGCACCCCGATTCTTTCGGCAAGCTGTTTCTGGGTAAGCCCAACTTGCTTCCTAAGATTTGAAATTTCAACTGCGTAAGCGTTTTGTGGTTATAAAAATCATCAGCCTCTTTATAGGCCGCGCTACGCTGTCTTTGGGCTTCAATCATTTTCTCGGTTGGTGTCATATCTTTTCCTCCGTTGATTGCCGTTTCTTCGCATACACCGCCGCCCCATACATCCCGGCAGCCGGTCCCAACTCAGCCAACTTCAAATGAACAGCTTTCTTAGCGACGGCAATTGCCCGGTCATGGATCACCTGCTTAGTATACTTAAACAGCGGATCGCCGGCTTGGGCAACGCCGCCACCGAGAATGATCAGCTCGGGATTCAACAGATTAACCACGTTGACCAGCCCAAAGCCGAAAAGTTCACCGGTTTCTTGAAAGACTTCCTGAGCAGTCGCGTCTCCCTTGGCAACGGCATCCGAGATGAGCGCTGCCGTCAATTCCTGACCATCGTTCAACCAGTCGGAAATAATGCTTGGTTGACCAGCTGCCAGCTTTTCCTGCATGGTTTTTACCAGCCCCCGACCAGACACATAGCGACCCAAACAGCCGGAGCTCCCGCAGGCACACGGCCGACCACCATGCCGATACATATTCATGTGGCCAAGCTCGCCGACGCTATCAGACGCGCCGTACGCGACCTTACCATTCAGCATTACCGCTGCTCCTAACCCGGTTCCTAGAGTGACCAAAACAACGTCTTTTGCCTGCTTAGCCGCCCCAAAGGCCGCCTCACCATACAAGGCAACCCGAACGTCGTTGTCGATAAAGACCGGTTTACCAAGCCGCTTGCTTAAAATATCAGCAACCGGCACATTCTCCCAATCCGTAAAATTCGGTGAAAAGATCGACAATCCCGCTTTAACGTCCATTTGACCTGGAACGCCGAGCCCCAGTGCCACGACGGAGGCCCAGTCCACGCTGGCCGCCGTTACCAAATCATGACACGCTTGATAAATCCGGGTCAGAACCGCTTGGGGACCGTTTTCTTCGTGCGTCGGCGTTCGCTGCTTGGTCACTAATTTTAACTGGTCATCAAATAGCCCAGCCTTAATATTCGTCCCGCCAAGATCAATCCCTAAATAATATGCTTTTGTCACGCCATCACCTTCTCAGTCATTACCTCATCGTTCTATTTGTCTCTATTATACTCGGTGACGAGCTAATTCTGGTGACTGGCACTTTAAAAGCCGAACATTAGAATCGTGGTCGGTGCTGATTTCGATAGGAGTCAATGAGGCTGATCAACGCTTCCAAAAACATCCCAATGACCATCATGTACATGACCACCATACTGTCACCTAACCACAACAGAATGCCCATAATCAAGTAGAAGCATACAAAGCCCCACTTCAACCAAATATTTTGAACCATTTATGTCATCCCCTTACTATTTAGAATAGTTCTAAACTAATAGTATTTCAAATGTCATATCAACAAATTTTATGATAGAATGGGTTTGTTCACTATTTAACTTATATTGACCAATCCCAATAACCAAGCGAAATAGCTGATAGACGTATGAGAACATATTAATGTCCATTTGTCATAAATGATATATAATATAGTAAAGAGAACCTGTGAGGTGACCATCATGAAACTAACCGAATATCTTCATGATCAATTGAAGTTTTTAAACGATCAAATGAATTCCGCAAAGAAAGATAAGGATGAAACCATGCAGTACCTGGTTGATTCCAAAATCACTGAAGTTAAATTAATTCTCGAGGCTCTGCAAAAGGGCATTATCGATGAAGCATAACCCGAGGTTGAAGCGAAACGAGCGTTTTGTTGCCAACCTCATTTTGTTTGGTCTCATTCCCCTCACAATCGCCAATTGACTCACTTCGGTTGCAGAAAGCCAACCAAGTGTGTTTTAATTTATTTAGCATGTTTTTTATTTGAACATTAATCTAAGGAGCAAAACAAACTTGATTACATTAAAATCACCACGAGAAATTGAAAAGATGGCCGAATCTGGTAAGGTGCTGGCCGGCGTCCACTTGGGCTTACGGAACATGATTAAGCCCGGATTGGACACTTGGGATATTGAAATGTTTGCTCGTAAATATATTAAAGAACACGGTGGCTACCCTTCAGAAATGGGTTTTGAAGGCTATAAATTTGCAACGTGTGTCTCTGTTAACGATGAAGTTGCCCACGGAATTCCCCGTAAAGGGTTAATTTTAAAGGACGGCGATATCGTCAAAGTTGATTTGACCGTTAACAAAGACGGCTTTGAAAGTGACTCTTGCTGGTCATATGCGGTTGGCAAGGTGTCACCAGAAGTTCAAAAGTTGATGGATGTGACCAAGCACGCCCTCTATCTTGGAATTGATCAGGCCGTCATCGGCAACCGGCTGGGTGACATTGGTGCCGCAATTCAGACCTATGTAGAGGATGAAAACCACATGGGCGATGTCCGTGAGCTGATCGGTCACGGCATCCAGCCTTCCATGCACGAAGAGCCAAACGTCCCTGCTTATGGGGTCCCTCATCGTGGCTTGCGTCTAAAGGAAGGTATGACCATCACCATCGAACCAATGGTCAACACGGGCACCTGGGAAATCAGTGACCGTTACGACAAGAAAGATGATTGGACCTACTACGTATCAGCTGATGGCACGCCATCGGCCCAGTACGAGCACACTTTGGCAATCACCAAGGATGGCCCAAAGATCTTGACGATTCAAGATCCCGATATTGATAAGAAGTATTTACCTGAATTCTAAAAAAACAAAAAGCCGGGCGCAAAATGTTAATTTTGTCCCGGCTTTTCTGTACGAGGAGGTTTTCGTATGAATAATAAAGACTTTAAATTCCCTGATACAAAAGCGTATGAATTTGTGATTGAAACGTTAAGAAAACGCGGGGTCGTCCCGGATGACATTTCCAAAATGGCCATGGAGCTCCAAAAAAATTACATCCCCAACCTATCGTTGGATGAGGTGCGAAAAGATACCAACGACGTCCTGCACAAACGGGAAGTGTTGAATAACGCGATGGTTGGTTTGGAACTGGATCGCTTGGCAACCCAGGGACTCCTGAAAGAACCATTGGAAAGTATCATCATGAATGACTCGGGCGTTTTCGGGGTGGATGAAGGAATCGCCCTGAACATCGCCAACATTTACGGCACGATTGGCATCACCAATTACGGCTACGTGGATAAGGATAAATCGGGAATTGTCCGCAAATTAGACGAGGCAAAGGATGGCCAGTCGAATACGTTCATTGACGATATAGTGGGAGCCATAGCCAGTGCGGTATCGGCGAAGATAGCGCATAGAAATAATTAGAGTGCGACGAAGCCCGGGAAGTGCGGTGTCTAAGGGCAAAGAAGTGGAAATCCCGGGTTTGGATTTTTACTTCTTTGCCCTTAGACGTTAGCACTTGGGCTGTCGGAGCACGTTTCAGCTAGATAGCAAGACACCAACCACAATCTACCAGGAAACCAACCTGCAACAAACCAGCCAGCCTACTCCCGCCACCCCCGCGTTTCACTATCCACATCCCGTTTACGAATGCCGGACACAAACGGATTTCCCTTAACGAAATACCGGAGTGGCTTAGTGGCCCAGTCCCCCTGATTTGAAACGCCAATGCGATTGGACGATTCAATGGCAGCGGGAGCTTTTTTCTCATTTTGGTGAATATCTAAAGCAACGTCGCCAAAGATATGCATGTTCATTTTCTTATCCGCAATTCCAAAGGCTTCCATCAATTTACCGGGTCCGTTGGTCAGGTCAACCCCATCCTTGGCCCGGTTTGTCAGCATGATGTCTTTGCCAATTGTCGGCTCAATCGCGCGGATCAGCACTCCTTGGGGAACGTCCTTTTCCTGGGCGGCAACATCAAGTAAGTAACGCCCATGGATCGAATAGATGTAAACTGTACCCGGGGGACCATATAGCGGCTCGTTGGATGCGGTTCGCCGGCCCTTAAACGCGTGGGCGGCAGAATCCTTTTGCCCCATGTAGGCTTCGGTTTCGACAATCCAGCCACCGACCTTGCCCTTGGGGGACTCATATGTCAGCAGCATCCCCAGCATTTGTTTGGCAATCTCGTCAGTTGAAGCACTGGCGTAAAATGGATCACTGGTTCTCAAACTATCATCGCTTTCACTATCAAAATTTATAGGAGGAATTGTCAATGGCACTTAAATTGGAACGAATTTACGATAAGCCCGCTGACACCGACGGGTACCGAATTTTAGTCGATCGTCTCTGGCCTCGGGGCATCTCAAAGGTGAACGCCAAACTTGACGAGTGGGAAAAAGAAATTGCCCCGACTAAAGAATTACGTTCGTGGTTCTCCCACGACCCGGAAAAGTTTCCGGACTTTAAGACCAAATACATCGCTGAACTGGACCAAAACGAAAAAACAGCCGCCTTTATTACCCAGATTGCCGATAAATTGAAGACCGGCAACGTCATCCTTCTTTATGGCGCCAAGGACCGGGAACATAATCAAGCTGTTGTTTTAAAAACATATATTGAGGATCACTTAGGCCAAGCCTGAGCGATATTTGCAAGCGTCAACTCACGGGTCGTCATGAAATTAATGGCGGCCTCTTTTAGTACCTTGGGATCGCCGACGCCAATCGACACGATCCCGGCAGCGTTAATCGATTCGACGCCCACCATACCATCATCGATGCCGACACATTCATCCGGCGCCAAATGCAGCATTCCAGCAGCCTTGGCAAATACATCCGGGGCCGGCTTGTTGTGCTTAATTTCCTTTAAGTCAACGATTAGTGGAAAATAGGATTCCAATTGCAGCTTCCGAATTTCCTTGGGGGCATTGGCGGAGGCTGACGCAATGATGATTTTATAATGGTTGGCCACCAACTCATCAAGAAACGCCATGATTCCAGGGAGAATATCGCCGGGATTCATCTTGTCCAGCATCGTTTGATAAATGGCATTCTTCTTATCAGCCAACGCTTCCTTTTGGTCGGCGGAAAAATGATCAGCCATACCGCCAGCTGCCAAAATGGCGTTCAGAGAATCAATCCGGTCCCGCCCCTTAATCGCTTCTTCCAGTTGCGATGACCACGCAATTCCCAACTGGGCCGCGATTTCTTGCCAGGATTTACTGTGGTAAGCCCACGAATCGGTAATGATCCCGTTAAGGTCGAATAAGACCCCTTTAACCTTTGAAAAGTCACTCATATCGTCGTCCCTCCTGATGATTCGTATAAGTCATTTATATCACAGAGTGCGGTCCGAAAGCCAATGTCAGCCCTTAATTGCCATGAATTCAAGGGAAATTTAGCCGTCTCTGTTCAGGAATGCAAATGTTGGTTATTATTCGCAAAATGTTTTACCATTTGAAACAAGTTATTGACTATGAATGCAAAGGGGAATCGTTATGAACATCACATTTATTGGCATCGGTGACATGGGATCACATATGGTGCCGCATTTGTTAAAAGCGGGCCACCAGGTCACCATTTGGGACCGGGACGCTGAAAAGATGGCTGCCGAGCACGACAAATATCCGGCCGCTAAAGTCGCAACCTCGCTGAAGGATGCCGTTCAGGGCGCAGCGTTAGTGATAACGTCGGTCATGTCCTCGGATGTGTTGGCCCTTCACATTGGTGAGAAGGACCAGCCGGGAATCGTGACCTATCTTCAACCTAAGGCCGCCCTAGTTGTCACGTCAACGCTGGATCCAGACAAGATTAGCGCCATTCAGACCAAAATGCCCGCGGATACTTATCTGCTGGACGCGCCAATGATCGGCGGCGTTAAGTACGCCAGGGAAGCTGGGTTAGTCTTCATTGTTGGCGGCGACAAAACGGCATTTGACCGCATCGAACCCGTTCTGAGTTTAATGGGCACGGTTGAATACGCCGGTAAATTAGGCAATGGCGCTAAGCTCAAATTAATCACCAACGACGGCATTATGGCTGCCGAAGCCGGGATCCGGGAAACCCTTGATCTGGCTGACGCCTACGGAATTGATTACAACATTACGTTGAAATTGCTCCAGATGGGCCCTCTCAAGGCGGTTGTCGTACGGGCGCTCGACCAAACCAATCCGCGGCCGCTCAAGGATTCCGTGGCCGATGTTGATGAGCTGGTTAAAGCCACCGACAAGGTCCTGGAACTCTCAATCGTTAAGAACGCCCAGAAGCGGCTGCAAAAGGCCGTCGACGCGACTAATGGCAAGGCGCGGTTTATTGACATTACCACGAAAAATACGGCGTTGCCGGATTACCGGGATGATAATCATCAATAAGATGCCGCCACACTCTCAAAATTTGTACAAAGAGCGCAGAAAAAATGGCGTTCACCAAGGCCCCATGAGCTAAGGTTGAACGCCGTTTTGATTGATTTAATTAACTTACTTGACCGCATTAAATATCCAAGTGATTCCGTACTTATCAACCACTTGACCGTACTTATTACCAGAAGACTTCTTTTCAAACGTCATGATGACCTTCACTTCTTCGGATTCGGCCACCTGCTTGAAGAGGGCTTCCAAATCGGATTCGGCGTCGGAATCACGCTGATCCACTTCCAACATCAGTGAAATCAACGATGACACGACGGGTTTGCCCATAAAACTGTCAGTACAAAAGACCTGCTGGCCAAGGACTTTAAAGCTGGCCTTGAACGTGAGGTTATCCAGGTCAACGTCAGGATTCAGCGCCATCTCGTCAGCCTGCTTCTCTGTCGGCGGCTGCCGGTTAACGTCAGTGGCCCCGAAGACGCGCTTGTAATACTCAAGCGCGTTTTTTGTATTTTCAAATGTTAAATATGGAATTAGTTTCGTATTTGCCATTAGGTCAGCAACCCTTACCTTGCTTTTTATATTTTAGTCATTAATACCTAAATTTTAGAATACCGTTAATTGCAATCGTTGTCAACGTTAACAATTACGCCGGCCCGTTAAATCAAGCTTCATCCGTTCTGTAAACTGTTATTCTAAATGAAAAAGTGTAAAATTAGAAGTAAAGGTACCTGAAAGGATGGGACATATGGGATTAGCCATTACAATTTTTGTATTAAACGCGCTGTACATTTCAATCAACACATTTCGAACAATGCTGGTTGTTAAGGGCCATCAATTCTTGGCCCCAATTGTCGCGGTCGGCGAGGAAGTCGTTTACGTGCTGGCCTTGGCAATCGCCCTGGACCACATTGACAGTCCGCTAAACGTGGCGGCCTATGCGATTGGGTTCGGTGTCGGGATCTATATCGGCATCATCATTGAAGACAAGATTGCCCTGGGCTACGTGAATTTCCAAGTAACCGTCCAAATCGACCCGCAAAATCCGGTCCACGCCCACAACGAAGAATTAGCTGAAAAGCTGCGAGATCTGGGCTATGGGGTTACCGTAAGCCGGGCTGAAGGTCGTGCCGGTGCTCGGCTCGTGCTAAGTATCCTGGCACCCCGAAAGGCTGACCGCCGCTTAATGGAGCAAATCAAAGAGATTTCACCGGACGCCTTCATCATGGTTCAGGAACCGGTTCAATTATCCGGCGGCTTCTGGAGTAAGGAAGTTGACCGGCGGTATCACGGCGTCACCCATCATTAATGCTGATCATCATCAAATAGTCCCAGTTGCTTGAGGCTTTCTTCAATATCATGCACCGATTTTTCCGTTGTTGGTGACAGGTGCGTTGGGGCCTCATGAACCGGCTTAATATCATCTGTGTCAAGCTTAATTGGCCGCTTCTTTCGCTCAGGTCGCTGAGTTGATTCAGAAGCGGCTTTTTGCGGCTCAAAGTCAGTTGGCAGCGACTTCACCGTGACATTTTCATCGGGGGCATCCCCCTCCTGATGCTTCATGGCATCCATTGTTTGGTTCAATAGCTCATCCACCAAAACGTTGCCCGAATTGTCAGCGTGACCCTTCGTCCATTTAAAATTAATCTTTGGAAATTGCCGTAACAGGCCGTCTAACTGCTGCCAAAGTTCAGCGTTCACCAGCGGCCCGGCGCTTCGCTTCCAGCCGCGACGTTTCCAGCTGGCCAGCCACTTCTTGGTAATCGCGTTTAACACGTATCGGGAATCCGACACCACCAGGATCGGTTCTTGTTGGTGATCGTGTGCCACCAGAAAGCTCAGTGCCCGCACCAGTGCCATAATCTCCATGCGGTTGTTGGTGGCCCCATACTCGCCGCCGGTACCGGTTATCTGTTTCTCGTCATCAGCAAGCTGAATGGCAAACGCCCAGGCTGCCTTATCATCGGCCTTAACGTGTTCCCCCGCTCGATTTCCGTGCGACCGGGAACCGCCATCCGTATACACTAAAATTTGGCCCGGAACAATCGGTAAATCGAGTTGCTGGGAATCTTCTTTAGAGTGGGAAATGCCCAAATAGTCCTCGGCGTCCTGGCGAAGACCAAAACTTTTATACTGGGCGCCTGAAAACCCACTCACCTGTTTCTGAGTATCCGGCCAATTCGTATATATCCCGGTCTTACGGCCTTTTTTGACGGCATAATATTTCAAAAGATCACCTCTAAATGTCTAAATTTTCAGAAAGTTTGTGTATAATATTTCTATCTACTTTTCAATTAGTTTAATCTATGCGAAAATGGTAGTAAAGGGGGCTAAGACCACATGACCCGAACTAAAGCCACATTAATCACAATTGAAGAGGCAAAAGCGCTATTGAAGGATCGCTCTGATCAGATCAATGAACGTTTCCCACGCCTTAAGAAGCAGGGAAAGTACATTTTGTCGGACTACCGTTTGACCAGAAAGCGGGAAGCCTTCAAAATCCGGAAACATACTTTTCTTCAGCGCCACCCACGTTCCTACGTTGCTTTTGACTCAGAGAACGGGCAAACGCTTTGGATGCATAATTTTCCAAGCTTAACGGAAGCAATCTTCTGGTTGGATACCGGACTTAAACCAACCGATACCGATACCAGCACATCTTATAAGCAATGGAAGGATCAGCATGAAGACGACATCAACGCATTAAAAGATATCCTTCGTGAACGATCCAAGGCAAGAAAAGCTGCCATTGCAAAGAAAAAAGCGACGAAAAAGGTTAAAAAAGCCAATTAAACTGATTGAGTTGTCAAACGCACGAATCTTAGCATCGAAATCCTCGTGATTTCAACGTTAAGATTGGCGCGTTTTTTTGTGGCCAATTACGACCCCATTATTATAGTTCCAAGTGGTTCGTAACCCGTTTTGGCGCGGTCTCCACCAGGATTTTGCCCCGATGAATCGAATAGAGAACCTCGGATCGTTCGTTCAATGCATTATAGAAATTATCGTTGTTCATAATGATGCAGTTGGCGGGCTTGCCAACCTCGATGCCGTAATGGTCGGTGATGTGCATTGCCTTGGCGGCATTGATGGTGACAAATTGATAAGAATTCAAGATGTCGTTGTAGCCCATTAGATGGCCAACGTGAATCCCCATTTCAACCGGGTCGAGCATGTTGCCATTGCCCATGGGATACCACGGATCCTTGAGGTCGTCTTCCCCAAAGGCAACGTTGATGCCCGCGTCACGCAATTCTTTGACCCGGGTCATCCCCCGGCGTTTCGGATAACTATCGAAGCGCCCACCCAAGTTGGTGTTGACCAGGGGATTGGCAATAAAATTAATGTGGGAAAGCTTTAACAAGCGGAATAGTTTGTAGGCATAGGCATCGTTGTATGAGCCCATTGCCGTGGTGTGGCTGGCAGTGACCTTATCACCCATGCCTGATTCTAACGCCAGGGTTGCCAGGGTTTCCAAGCTTCGGGATTGCGGGTCGTCAATCTCATCACAGTGAACGTCCACTAATTTATCGTGGGTTTCGGCGAGTTTCATCAGAAATTTAAGTGACTCAACGGCGTATTCCCGGGTAAATTCAAAGTGAGGAATGCCGCCAATCACGTCAGCGCCCATTTCCGCAGCCTGGGTCATCAACTCGCGTCCATGAGGAAATGACAGGATCCCGTCTTGTGGAAAGGCCACCAGTTGGATTTCGACCTGATCGGCCAGCTCGTCGCGCACTTCCAGCAACGCTTTAAGCGCCGTCAAATTCGGATCGGTCACGTCAACGTGACTGCGGACAAACTGAATACCGTTTTCAACTTGGCGCTTAATCGCCTGTTTGGCCCGGGCCTTCACATCCGCTTCGGTGAGGGTCTTCTTGCGCTCACCCCAGATGCGAATCCCGTCAAACAGCGTCCCGGTCTGATTCCATTCCGGATCACCGGCCGTTTGGGTCGCGTCCAGATGCACGTGGGGATCGACGAATGGCGGCAATAATAATTTATTAGTGGCGTCAATCACCTGCTCATCGTCACCAGCCACGATTTTTGGCGCAATCTCGACAAACTGACCACTTTCAATTTTCACGTCGTTAGTCGCGCTGGCATTTTGAATATGAACATTTTTTATTAGCATATTTCAGGCCCCTCATAATTGTGGATTTCCTTTATTATAGCGTATTTAGAGGGTATATATCCGCAAAAGTATGAGATAATAGGAGTGCTCACACGGGCGATTATACATAGCACCATTTATCGTTTGAGGGGGAATCATTACTTGCGCGTTCAAGGAAAATTGTCATTACCACAAATTTTAACATTGGGCTTTCTCACGATTATTCTGGTTGGCACCATCTTGTTATCGCTGCCAATTGCCAGTCGAGATGGCACGGCCACCAGCACCATTAATTCGTTCTTCACGGCCACTTCGGCAACCTGCGTCACGGGGATGACGGTCGTTAATACGGCGTTGCACTGGAGTTTATTCGGAAAAATTGTCATCCTAATCCTCGTTGAAATTGGTGGGCTGGGCTTCATGACCTTTGCTGTCCTGATGTTCGTCTTTATGCGGCGAAAGGTTGATCTGACAACCCAATTGCTGACCCAGCAATCACTGAACTTGGAGACATTTGCCAATACCCGCAGCGTTGTGTTTTTGGTTGTCCGCCTGTCACTGGCCATCCAATTATTGGGCGCCCTATTATTACTGGTCGATTTTTATCCGCGGTATGGCCTCAAAAAGGGCATCGGCTTCAGTATTTTTCATTCGATCAGCGCCTTTTGTAACGCCGGGTTTGATCTGTTTGACAACAGCCTGGTGCGATTTCAGAACGATCCGTATTTCCTGTTTGTCTTGACCATCTTGATTATTTCGGGATCCCTGGGCTTTTTGGTTTGGAAAGATATTCTCCTGTATCATGAAGATCACTATCTGAGTCTGCATACCAAATTAGCGTTGACCACCTATCTTGGTCTCATCGTTCTGAGCTTCGGGGTCTACCTGTTAACCGAGGGCAACTTTAGTGAAAATCAGCACTTGGACTTCTTCCAGCGGCTGATGAACACGTACTTCATGTCGGTCACCCCGCGAACTGCCGGTTTTTACACGGTCGCCCCCACCCATATCTCAATGGGTGGGATGTTCTTCACCATGATCTTGATGCTGATTGGTGGGACCCCTGGGTCAACGGCCGGCGGTATTAAGACCACTACCGTTGGGATTCTTTTGATCCGGGTTTGGGCGACCTTGCGTGGCAAACGTGACGCGACGTTTATGGGCCGGCGGTTCACCAACAGTAACGTTTCCCGGTCATTAACCCTGGTCTTTTTGGTGGCGGTGGTGCTCTCAGTGGCCACGCTGGTGCTAACGCTGACCGAAAAAATTCCGCAACATTCTGGGATTGAGTACATCATGTTTGATGTCGTGTCAGCCTTTGGAACGACCGGCTACACGCTGGGCTTAACCCCTCACCTAACCGTGATTGGTAAATTAATTTTTGCCGTGTTAATGTTTATGGGACGAGTTGGCGTCTTTACCGTCATGTATTCACTGCTCAATTCAAAGCGCCCGGAAGACGCCTTCAGGTATCCAAAGGAAAACGTCATGATTGGCTAAAGTAAGGAGATTGTACCGTGAAAAGCAATTACGCCGTCATCGGCCTCGGCCTGTTCGGCAGCAGTATCGTCAACACGCTGCTGGAGAACGATCAAGAGGTGCTGGTGATTGATAAAAAAGAAGAAAATGTCGACCGGTTTCGCGATGTCGCAACAGAAGCCATCGTTGCCGACACCCAAAATGAATTAGCACTGCAGCAGCTCGGAATTGGTAACTTTGACAACGTCTTTGTGGCGATTGGCACCGACCTTGAAGCCAGCATTATGACCACCCTGATCTGTAAAGATTTGGGTGTTAAACATCTCGTCTGCAAAGCTGAAAATGCCCGCCACGCCCAGGTGTTGGAAAAGTTAGGGGCTGATGAAATCATTCAGCCTGAACGGGATATGGGCCAAAGAGTCGCCCTGCACGTCATGGAACCCAAGATTTTAAACGACATGAAGCTCAAAGGTGAATTGGTTGTCGTTGAATTTGAGTTAACGAATCCGAAACTCTTCAACCAAACCCTTAAAGAACTCGACCTAACCAACCGCTATCGCGTCTCGGTGATCGCCCTCTCACATATGGACGACCAGGACGCCGCCATCCCCAATCAGTCAACGGTCATTAAAGCCGGCGATGTGGTCACCATTTTGGGAACGCGCAAGGACGTTAAGAAGTTTGAGGATCTTGCGACGAAGTAAATTAAACTACTAACCTAAAAAGGCGGCCACATCATGATTCGATGTGACCGTCTTTTCAATATCTAATGAATTAATAACACCATCACTATTGACTTCCACGCTTCCCAACACTAGCATAAGAAACACCACATTAACATTCAAAAGGAGCTTGTATAATGAACAAACCAGCCCTACTCGTTATCGACATGCAAAATGGATTAAATGACGTCTTTAACTTCCCTGATCTCGTAGATAAAGTAAATGAAAAAATCGACTCATACCATCAAGAAAATTTACCTGTTATTTTCATGCAACACACCGATTCAGAGCTTCCATATGGATCTGATGATTGGCAGATTGTCAGTGCCCTGCACCGCTCAAAAAGTGACCGCGTCTTTCTAAAATATCACAGCGATTCATTTTATGAAACGGGATTAGAATCATATCTACACCATCAAAACATTGGGACCCTCGACGTTTGTGGGCTTCAAACCGAATATTGCATCGACACCGCCATCCGGGTGGGCCACGATCGGGGGTTCAAAGTCATCACAACTTCGGGACTTAATTCAACATTCGATACCGATGATTTGACGGCTAAGCAAATTATCAAGCACCATGAAGCCATTTGGGATGGGTCGTTTGCGGAAGTGAATACAATATCCGATTAGGCTTATTGATCATCCCTCCTCTCCTTCAAAAATTTAAAGTATGAAGGAAGCATCGACTACCGAATACCTTTATTATCACGCACGGGATCAACAGAAAGGAAATGCCCGAATTGAGAGCTTTATACTTTAACGAGTTTGGCGATAGCTCTGTCCTAAGATACGGAGACGTCCCCACTCCTACCATCACCGAAGATGAACTTCTAATCAAAACATCGGACATTGGCTTGAACTTTGCGGACATTTATCGCCGTCGTGGTACCTATCATCTCGAGAAACACACGCCATATATAAACGGCTATGAAGCTGCCGGGACCATTGAAAAAGTTGGTGGTACGGATTCGAGTTGGCAAATCGGTGAAGCAATCCTATTTGTGGATGTCCCACTGGCAAATGCCGAGTATGTCGCCATCCCCAAAGAAAACGCCATTCGGCTTCCCCAGGGTATCAGTCTGAAATTGGCCGCAACCATTGGTCTTCAAGGTCTCACGGCTGACTTTCTTGCCCATGATTTAGCTAAAAACAAACCTGGTGACAAAGCATTTATCCACGGAATCAGTGGTGGGGTTGGTCAAATCCTTTCGCAAATACTGACAGCGGATGGGGTTCAAGTCTATGGATCCACGTCCACGCACGAGAAGCAACAAATTGCGTTAAACGAAGGGGCTAAAGATGTCTTCATCAGGCAATCCCACTGGGATGATAAGTTAGCATCAAAATTTACCACCGTATTTGACGGCGTCGGCCAGACACTGCCGTTAAGCTTGAAGTTAGCAAGCAGACGGGGCGAAGTCGTCTTCTTTGGAATGGCTGGCGGGAATCCGCCAAAAATTGATTTGTTAGACGTTATGGGAAAGTCTCAGATAATTGCGACCGGTGATCTATGGGACTACCTCACAAACTTTGATGAACGAAAACGGCGCAGCCAGCGCCTATTCGATTACTTTCTAAACGGAAAGATTCACTTGAGCTCACCAACCACTTTTAAATTATCCGAAGGAAGACAGGCTCATGAGCTTCTGGAATCCGGGAAAAGTTCTGGGAAGATATTGTTGGTGCCTTAGTGAATTGGTTGGAGTGGAATCGGACGAAGGTTGACGAAATTGTATCATGTTAACTTTTATTTCAGCACTACTAATTTTTAGGATTATTAGTTCCTTCTAATAAATATATTTTCTAACTGAAAAAGCCCTTCCTGAATAAGGAAGGGAATTGAACCCTTTGGATTGGATTTCTCTAATTCAAAGGGTTCAGTTTTTTATGCTTTTCCCAAAACAATGGTGTAGTTATTCATAATATTATCAGTTCTCAGGAAAATTATACGAAACCCTCGATTAGCTTCAATAGCAGATAGATAGTGAAGAAAATGCCTATAAGAAGCAAGGTGAGAAATATTTCAGCAATCGGCATAAAATCAACAAAGAAGCCTAAGGATCTGCCAAAACGCTTGTTAAATTTATTGGTTAAATACACGGCCAAATTATAAACCCATGCAAAAATATCTCCAATTTGACTTAACATTCTTTTCAAACTTTTCCCCCTTCTTTATCTTTAATCTTCACCAATATCATAGTATATACCTCCTGTAGAAAGAGAGCATAAAGAGCTTGTGTAAATACATAAAGGATTTCTAAATTGTATAGAAACGGACTAAGCTTTGCATAGAAAGTTTCTCTTGATCAAGTATTCATGCTTACATCCAGTAAGAAATACACATGTAAAAGCAACTTCCGGACCGTTTTTAATGTTTATCTCACGTTACTGTTAACCCGGTAATATATCAAACGGGCTAATAATTAATCGGGGTTCACAATGTGGATTTAGCTAGTATACTCAAAGAAGAATTACCATGCTTGTTTGATAGCTTTCAAAGGATTATTCTTAATTGGATTGTTACCATACAATGTGCGACCATTTCAGTTAGCTTACTCGTTTAAGGAGGAATTCAATTATCTTAGAGATTAAAAACTTATCAATTCAATTACGGCATCCAATCCTGAATAATTTCACTTATCAATTTAAACAAGGACAACTTTATTTGATTGTCGCTACAAATGGAACCGGGAAGACCACTTTTTTTAGAACGCTAACCAATCTTGTTAAACGGGATCAAGGAGAGATCAGATTTAACGGAAAAACGTTTGAGCAAAATAAATCACACGTCTTTTTTTATGAGTCATCAGATTGGTTTGATGAAAACCTATCAGGTCTTGATTACCTTAAATTTGTTAAACAACAGTGGCATGCGGAACATGAAATAAGTGAAGTAGTTAAGTACTGGGACATGGCAGAATATATTAAAGTGCCAATTAAAAAGTATTCTCTAGGCATGAAGCAACGGGTATTAATCGCCATGTACTTTATTAGTAATGCCGACTATTTGATTATGGACGAGATCACCAATGGTCTTGACGAAAACAGTAGATTACTTCTTTATAAACAAATGAAAATAGCCGCAAAACAAGAGAACAAGTGCATCATTATCTCTTCGCATTATCGATCTGCTATGACGCCAATGGTGGATCATGTTCTTGAGTTAAAAGACCAAGTTATGAAAGAAGTGGATTAAGTGAATAACGCCTTGTTCTTATTTAAAAAAGTCATTAAATCAAAACTATTTATCATTTCAACTGCGATTATTATTGTTTTGATAACTGCATGCCTGGCACTTAATCTACGAAATCAAAACGATCAAACCTTAGCTACTAATGCCGAAACTCAGTCTAACTTTGATACTCAACAGATTAAGCAAAGTGCCCCAGACAAATCTAAAGCCAATCAAGAAAATATTACGTTAACTCAGGCTGACCGTAAGATGAACCGCCACATACATAAAATGGCTGCAACCCAAAAATGGCAACGGGCTTATCAAGCTCAAATTAACTATAATCATTGGCAGCTCAAAGCAGAGAGTAATGGGAAAGTCATTGATCGCTCAGTTGTTAATTTCTTGATGAGCGAAGTTTATCGATGCCAATACTTGCTGAAACGCAATCTTCCCGAACAATCCCGAACTAGTCCAACGAAGGGCATCACATTTTCCATTTTTGTGGATCACGTTATCTCGGCAGTACTAATCCCCTTACTACTTATTTTTAACCTTGGCCTGCTATATACGAAACGATATGATAATGGTGTGGATAAAGATCGTTTAGTGCCGATTACTACTGGCAGTGGCCTGTTCCAAAACCTTTTTATTGGATATGCCATGGCCCTGTTACTGGTTATTGGGACAATTGGATTAAGCTTTTTACTCTCATCGTTTTTCTCTGGCGTTGGAAATTGGCATTATCCCATTGCGTATTTTTCACCGAAGATGCCGTTCAATATTTACGTTTCCCAAGGTTCGTTAATTATACCGATCTTAATTCTCCGGATTTTAAGCACTTATTTTGTAGTGACGTTTGTTTATCTGATTGCCGTTCTAACTAAACAGATGTTACCAACCATCCTCATTAGCATTATTGCTTTAATCGGCACTAATTTAGTGACCCCTTATCTCCGGCTGCTGGCCAAGGGGGGACAATTTTTGCCTACCAGTTACTTCAATGGTGTTAATGTGGTTTCCGGACAGCTTGCCCACGAAACCCGAAATATTCAGTTTAGCTACATTCATGGAATTGAAACGTTAGCAATTTGGATGGTTGTTATTATAATCGTAGCTTATGGCATTTTAAATATGCGGCAACGCTATTATAATGCCCCTAAGAAGCTATCGTAAAAAGACTTTTGATAATCAAAGTGGCTCAGTTTTCTTAAACGTTTCTGATTCGAACTGACTTTAAACGGCGACCAGCTTTGAAATTACGTAAGAAAGCATCTTGGACTTCGTGGAGCACTTTGGAATCTTTAATCGGTAAGACAAGTTCTTGCATTTTCGTTAACTCCTTATGGTCTGTTTCATAGTCAACGCAAAAAATGACCCATCACTAGTTTAATCGGTAGCAAATTTGCCCAAAACTTATGTTACTTACGAAAACAGCACCATTTAAACCAAACCGAACTTGCTCATCAACTGGGACGCAAGAGCGTCGCTTCCGTCAGTGAATGGGAGGCTGGTAAGTACACGCCCAAATTACCGATCGTGGAAAAGATTGCTAATTTGTTTAAGGTGAACGCATCGAATTTACTTCAACGTGACCTTAGTCAACTAGATCATCAGACCGATATTATTCCACTCTATGAGCAGTTAACCCCGGCTCATCAACAACGCGCCTATGAATACGCTCAGCGACTTAAAGCTGAACAGGTGGATAACGTGATTCAGTTGCCCTTCAAAATCCTGCAGGTTGATGGGGTGGTTTCCGCCGTAACTGGTGAAGAGTTAGTTGATGAACGTGATGAAATGGCTTACCAGGGGAAATTGCCACGATTTGATTATGCCGTTAAAATCAACGGGGATTCAATGGACCCCAAGTTTCATGATCAGCAAATTGTTCTCGCTAAATCAGCCACCGATGCCGATAATGGCCAAATTGTGATTGCCTACGTCGATGGCCGCAGTTACATTAAGTAGTTTGCAAAGGCTGACCAGCATTGCCGGTTAATCAGTTTAAATCCTAAATATGCCCCGATCGATGTTCAGGGCAATGAAAGCTTTGCGATTAAGAGTGTGGTCATTGGCACGCTCAACAATTAAAGGCCGTTAGCTACCAAAAAGCGTCTCGTCATTTGACGGGGCGCTTTTTTTCTGGCGGTAAAGTGGCGGTGTTTTGGCGGTGGGTCGTCTGGAAGTGGTCGGCTTTAAAAGGCCAAATGACGATATGATATAAGCGTCAAATCGATTTGATACCTCAACCGCTGATTTAATGCCGGAGTTAAATTAGCCAACAAAAATAAATTTAAAGAAAGAAGTCATTAATATGTCAAATGTAGATGCACATTTAAAATACCGATTTAAAGGACTGCCCAAAGCGAATGTTGTTCAGAAAGTATACGTTGGATCAACCTATGTGTATGCACTACAATTATTTAACTCAAACACAGATGTTGTCATTTCACGAATTAAAAAAGATTCTGTAAGTGATTTTGACTTGGATTTTTCAAAGGCAGAAACGATGTACCTTAAAAACTTTGGTCATGGTCAAACTTTTGAATACTTCAGTTACAATGGTCAGGCTTACTGGTGGATTGTCACAAAGGGATCTGGCGGTGAGCATAATTGGGGAACCCAAGTAGGCCGGATTCAGTTTCAACCCAACACTGAAGACACAACCCCCTATAATGGGAATACCAGTATTACCCGTTTATCGGCTCTAAGTACGGCAACCAAAGATGGAAAAGCTTATGGCAGCATTGAACGGGTTGAGGCAGCTTTATCCTCAACCAATGCCCCCGTGTCAGGAGGGGAAACCGATCGATTGCTATTGTTAGCAGGGATTGATACCAGCGGTAATGGGCACTTTACCCTTTACGATAACGATAAAGTGAATGCCATTCTTGATACAGTTGATGCTACCCATGGTCATATTCCTTGTAGCAAGTTGAAATCGGCACTAGTTTCAGATCCGTACCGTAAAGTAGACAGCTTAGCATCTAAGTTAACCAGTAATTCAGTTCAGGGATATGATATCTCTGATGGCCGGGCAATTTATATTTCAAGCGGACAGCCAAAGCATGATAAGCATGCTTTGGACCAACCTGGAGTGTCGAAGTTTTATTGGGGTAATTCCAATATCGTCAAACACAATTTGCGCAATACAAATTGGGCGGGTATTAACACTGAAGTTGAAGGCATTCAAATTGCCAGTGATTTGTATGTTGGCATTTCATATCATGATGCTAATGCAACGGTAACAACAGAAAATCGTCTTTATACCACGACGAAGGCATCCTGGTAATAAGTGATAAAGAGGGAGCCCAGACAAAAGTGTCTGGGCTCCCTCTTTACGCTCTTAATATCAAGCCAAATGTAAGATTGGGATTCATATATAATGTAGAGTAGGTCACAATTTATTCAGGTTTCAAAAAATAGATACCACCATTTCCATAAGCTTTACTATTTTTCCCTGCTATAATAAAGGCTACTTGCCATCCAGTAAGATCTTTGACGGTATGAATGCCGGCTAATCCGGTCTTATCATGGTAGGAACTCTTAATGCTAAATGGAAGCTCTCTTTGTAAGAATGCATTGTAAGAAATTGTACCGGCCCGTAATTGCTTTACGGATTTCGTCCGTCCAATGCTTGGAAGAGCAATGTTTTTTAGCTGATCATATTGCGGGCCCAAAGCTTTTCGGAGATACTCTTCTTCACTTTCTGGATGGTTCCCTAATTGATTAATAATCTGTTGTAGTTTGGGACTATAAATCGTTCCAGGTAGCGCATTCAGCGTTTGTTGTTTAATACTCAAATGTTTAATCGGCTTCAGATATCCCCGCCAAACTAAACCAGAAACGGTGTTTTCAGGATTCTTAATTCGGTAAAAAATCCCCGTCTTCTTGCCATTAGTCATTTTATAACTTTTAAAAACATACCAATTTGTCCCCGGATAATCACTTAATGAAAATCGTTTCTGAGTTAGATTATTATTCCAAATAGCAGCTTGGGGATTACCAGCTTTAGTGTGATAGGTTGGCAAGATAGTTGCATAGCTTTTACTTTTAATCGGTTGGTAAGCCTTGGCTGCATGGACTGCAGGTGATTGCGTTATAAGCCCGATACTTAAAGTTAGGCCGCTCACTAGTAAAACCTTTATTAATTTATTAATCATATTAAATCTCCTTTTTACCGATTCAGCTTTTGATGTACTTTCAGTATACGCGATTAGATGGTCAATTTAAAAAAACAAGGTCAGTTGATTGTTAGATGTCCCATAACTGGATAAATTCTGTCACTTCAACGACATTATCGGCAATAAACATTGAGTAATCGCTTGTAATTAAGTACTTAATAAAGTACAACATTAAGTACAGAAAGGGTGATTCAAATGACCATTGCTTTAACTCAAAGTGATTTTCGCTCACATTTAAAAAAATATCTTGACCAAGTCAATGATGATGATGAAACCGTCTACATTGCCCGCTCGAACAACCGCTCAGTCGCCGTTATTTCCCAGGAAAAAATGGATTGGTATGAACGGGCTTTGCGGGCCAAAGAAGGGTCGCTGGAATATGCCGTTGCTCGCGATCAACTGATTAAACGTCATGTCTTGCCAGACGATGAAATTGTCGAATCCGACGACCATTATTGGGATCAGTTTAAAGCATGAAAAAACTCCGATTCAAACCACGAGCAACCTTTAATGCTGACCTGAAACGGCTGGCCAGCTTGGATCACAACATTATTGATGAAGTTCGGGCAGCCATTGATCTGCTGCTGGAAGCACATCAGTTGCCCCCGGAATTTGATGACCACGAACTCACTCGCCGATTAGCTGGCTATCATGAATTTTATTTACGTGATACACCCCCAGGAAATCAGCCCAATGATATAAATGACATCTTCGTTGTTTATACCATTGATGAAGATGAATTAATCTTAATTGGTATTCGAGTTGGTTCTCATGCTCGGCTATTTCCGGATCAAAACAGCGCGACGAAGTACCGAAAAAGCGATGATAAGTAGGGTTACTTTCAATTAAATATCACAAAAACAGTCCCTCAAGTCTATTGAATAGATTCGTGCTATGGTAGCCTCCAGGTTGACAGATGAAATAATATAATTCATCTATCAATCTGGAGACTTTTATTATGTCAAGAAGTAAGTATAGCGCAGAAGAAAAATTATACGAAACCCTCGATTAGCTTCAATAGCAGATAGATAGTGAAGAAAATGCCTATAAGAAGCAAGGTGAGAAATATTTCAGCAATCGGCATAAAATCAACAAAGAAGCCTAAGGATCTGCCAAAACGCTTGTTAAATTTATTGGTTAAATACACGGCCAAATTATAAACCCATGCAAAAATATCTCCAATTTGACTTAACATTCTTTTCAAACTTTTCGCCTTCTTTATCTTCAATCTTCACCAATATCATAGTATATACCCCCTGTGCTAGTTGAAGCTCGAATCCTGGCATCAAAAGAGCTCTCGCATTAAAATGAGCCCCGATTGAATCATCCAAACTTTAATCGGGAGGCATTAATCATGCGAAAGCACCTTATATCGTCATGAATTACAACGCAAATATCAAAAAGTCTATCGGGTTATCAGCTCTTTGTACCAGCAGTTGGTCCCGATAGCCATTCGGCATCGCCGCAACTACCAGCATTTAGTCGTTTCAGACGTCGAAATTATCACGACCACCATTTTCATTTTTCATCACAGCTAAAAGTTTATCATTGGTTGTGCCGCACGCGGTTTGCCCGGCGACCGTTTATTGAACGCTCACGCCGGCGCCGGCTCATGACAGTCAAGTTGTCAATGATCTTTTGTTATCAATAAGCCGCAACCCGGTAGTTTTAGGCGATTTAAACTAGACGAAGCAGTGCGATCTAAGGACTAACGGGATTATATTGTGGACTCCTAAGCAATGCAATGCCGCCAACGAAATGGCGCAACAGGCTAGGTTCCTTGTTTCAATCTTGGTTTACTGATCATGGGTGCGATATTTAAAAGTTGCTAGTAAACTTAAGAAACCGTCAATAAAGTATTTTCTTAATAAGATGGTCATATCGATCCCATTTTGTGCGCGCAAGTTCTTTAATTGATCCCTTAAACGGTTAATTCGTGCTTCATCTTTCATAGCATAATCCCTACCAATTCTTGAACCTGGTTAGCTCTTCGTAAACGTTGTGCAGTTGCCATCAGTTTATTTAAGTTGCGCTGAGGCGACCTTAAATAACGCCGAAAACTTTCTTTCAATAATTCTGGATCCCGATTAGCAGGCTTAACTAGTTCAGTTAGTACTCGTTCACGAGAATATACCCGGATTTTCCGGGTCGTTCCAGTTATTGATATTTTTTCAACATCTTCGGTTAACCGCGGTTTTCGAACTTGCTTAAATTGCACATTTTGAGTCCATTCAGCATACCGGTGACCGGGCTTTTGATAACCCAGTCGAACGGCCAATTGGATCGTATAAGGAAATGTATCGCTTAATTGCCATAAGTATAGAGCTGTATTGCCTGTATAGATTCCTTGTCCTAAAACTAACTGCCGGATAAGAAAGTCGTTGAGCGGAGCATCTTTAGTAACTAATACTCGGTTTGCAATATCCTCTAATACACCCGCTTTAGTCATAATCATTGCGATTTCTTTTTCTTCTGGTGTCAGTTCAGCCATTACTAGCAGCTGATCTTGTTTAACTTTGTTAATTAGTGCTCGCAATTTGGTGTCGTAAGCAGCATAAAATTGGTCGATTGTGGACATCAAAATCACCTCTCTTATCAGGAATAGCAGATTATTGATAAAAGTAATTATATTTACGATGATCATTTCATTCAATCCGAATGTAATTACATTTTATTATGCCATTTCATATATCAACAAAATTCTTGATCGTCGTTGAGGCTTTACCCATGTACCAATTTCAAATATAAGTTAGCCAGTGACAGTGAACAGACTCAAATCGTTATCGCGTGGTGACTTTTTTAACTGATTATCGATACATTGAACATTGGTCGGACTAATCACTGTTACTGATTTTTCGGTAGCGCCAAGTATGGCATCTCAGTATGCTTCACAATACCATTACGCTTAAATATCAAAAGTTGGTAGCAGTCACTCAATACGACATTGCTTTTTTTCACAAATGCCGTATACTATTAGTGTTCGTTTTCGAACACTTACACAGTTGGAGGTGACCATCATCGATCAAAAGCAACGTGATTTATTGAAGCAAATGATCTTTTTGAATCGTGGGATCCGTCGGACCGAACGGCGCTTGCTACGAAAATATGCCCGGCAGCACGGCCTGGCACCCAACGAACTGCTCCTCATCGACACACTGGTCGACTTTCCAAACAACTCGATCATGGGACTTGCCGATATCTTGGAGCTCAACAAAAGCACGGTCTCAACGATTGCCAAGCAGCTCATTGATAAGCATTTTGTGTCCCAAGAGGTTGATCCTGCCAACCACAGTCGGTTTCGGCTTAACGCGACTGCGAAAGGTCGCCAACTGGCTGAAGGGATTTACGATGCCTATCTAACCGAACTCAACACGGTCTTTTCACTGGACCAACTGGATTTGAACCGGATTAAAGACGTGTTGACGATTATTCATAAGAGAATTGACTAATTGTATTTAACGAGAGGAAGCGTTTATTTGGAAACCCATCAATTATCTAAACTTCAAACTGGCCTGATTGTCACCCTACTCATTCTGATCGGGGCCAATTTGCGAACTGCTCTGACGGCCGTACCGCCACTGTTAAGCAATGTTTCGACAACCTTTAACCTGCCCGACTGGTTTCTTGGCAGTCTGACGACCATCCCACTATTGTGTTTCGCAATCGTTTCCCCATTCGTCAGCCGACTGGTCCATCGATTCGGGATGCTGCCACTAATTGCGGCGGCCCTGGTTGTCCTTGGGATCGGCTCATTTCTTCGGATCTATTCATTTACGGCCCTGCTCTTGGGGACCCTGCTCATCGGCTGCTCAATTGCAATTTTAAACGTTCTGTCCCCAGCCGTTGTAGCCAAGTATTTTCCCAGAAAAATCGGCTTAATGACCAGTGCCTACACGCTGTCGATGACCATTTTCAGTGCCCTGGCAGCGGGCATGAGCGCGCCAGTTTCTTCCGTCATTAAATGGCAGCCCACTTTACAATGGCTGACAATTTTTCCGATTTTAACTTTGATTGTCATGCTTATTAATCGGCAGGTTCAGCGACATAATCCGCCAAAGCAGCTCAAAAGATCCAGTAGCCCCACTCACCATACCAAATCAGTTTGGCGGCAGCCTTTAGCCTGGGCAATGACGATTTTCATGGGACTGCAGTCACTGCTATTCTACACAATCCTAACGTGGGTACCGTCAATTTTTGTTGCCCACGGAATGAGCCAAAATACGGCGAGCCTCTTGTTGGGCTTGCTCCAGCTGTCCTCTTTGCCGATGGCGTATCTAATTCCTAACTTGGCGGGACGCCGAGAAAAGCAGGCGCCGCTGATGTGGATGATCTTCGGATTATTTGTATTGGGACTGGGCTGCCTAATGATTCAATCCACGTCACTGATCATCGCCATCGTTGCCTGTGTCCTATTAGGCTTTGCGACCAACGCCGCATTCAGCATGGCCATGATTCTGTTCTCACTGAAAACCAGTAATCCTTACGAAACGTCCGCCGTCTCCGGCATGGCCCAGTCAATTGGTTATTTGGCGGCTTCAGTTGGCCCAATGATGGCCGGCTTCCTGCACAGTCAGTTTAATTCCTGGACCGTCGCCCTGGCCGTGCTGATCGTGATTGTCGTGATCATGACCGGCTTTGGGTTGGCTGTGGATCGGCGAAAGAGTGTTTTCTAAGGTTGCGATAACTCAAAAGTGTGCTTCAGACAGATAGGCAATCCGCCTCGTTGTCAGAAGCACACTTTTTTAAATCAATTATTTTCCAAATATCATCGCCAACAACACAATCGCCGCTGACAACAGAATCGTTTGCCCGTGGAAATACTGCACCAAATACCCGCTCGCGGCGGCGCCGACAAAGAAGGTGATGATCAACGTAATGATGTCACCGGCCTTCCGCAACGCTTTGGTGTCGCCCTGAGTCACAAAATCCAGCACACTTTCGGATAGGATTCGAACATTACCGGTCATCATTAATGATGTAAATGGCCCGTTTTTCAACGTTCGAAACTCCTGCAGTTGGGCTGCGGCGGCCATTGCCAGCAAACCAGTGGTCCACAGGATTGAAACCCGGCCGGCCAAAAAGCTGACGATGACGAAAATAGCAATCTCATACGATAATGTGACAACCTTGCGGCGCAGCGCCCGTTCACTGGGGTAGTGGTATTGAACCACCCGAATGATGGCTACCCCCACGGCGAACATTCCCAGGGAGACCAGCGCTTGAATAATCGCGCCGAACTCACCACGGCCAACTCGCAAGCCCGTCAAAATCAGGTTCCCGGTTTGCAATCCGGCAAACACGCCGCCGTCCTCCAAGTAGGTGTAGGCATCTAGTGCCCCGGCAGCCATTGTTAACAGCGCGCCGCTTAGCAAGCGTTCATATGCGCCAAATTCACGTTCCTGCATTGCTGTTCCCCCTTACAATTGATCAAAATAATATGCTCAATCATAAGAAGTTGGCGATGCAAATACAAGTGATTTGACCGCAAAAAACCGGCAACCAACTAATTGCTTAGTCGATTGCCGGTCCCTTGAAATTACTTAGCTGGCTTTTGCTTCAAGAAATGTTGAAGTTGAGCTAATTCTTTATTCCGCTTGATATCTTTCTTGCGGCTGATTGGTCGACGGCCTTGAACGCCGTTTGGATGACAAATACGCATAATAAAACGCTCCTTATTTTTGATTTCGATTATATGAAATTCCAATAGACTAAATTATTATAATACAAATGACCATTTGAACGCAAACCCATTTCGAAATTTCTCCCCAAATTTTAATGGGTGTGCTATCCTTTAGATTAATAACACAACTTTGAGGTGATCTTTTTGGCAAACGAATTTCCACAGGCCTGCACGATTGCGGGCTCAGACAGCGACGGCAGTGCCGGGATGCAGGCAGATTTACATACGTTCTTTAGGCGAAAAGTCTATGGGACCGCCGTTATGACGGCCGCCGTGGCTGGCAACAGTTATGGGATTCACGATTCGGTGACTTTACCAACCACATTTATTGATCAAGAATTCAAGGACCTGGCAGATGACTACCATGTTCGCGCCAGTAAGACGGGAATGCTAGCGGATAGCGAACTCATTCGCACGGTCATTAAGAATTATCAGGCGTACGACTTCGGGCCACTGGTGGTTGATCCGGTCATTACCACCAAGCATGGCAATATGCTGCTGGAACAAAGCGCTTATAAAACTTTGCGCGATGAACTGATTCCACTGGCAACGGTAATCACGCCGAATTTCTTTGAGGCCCAAAAACTTGCCGAAATGCCGATTAATACCCGAGAGGATATGGCAACCGCGGCTCAAAAGCTTCGCCAATTGGGCGCCAAAAACATCGTATTAAAGGGCAGTCACCATGATCCTAATCAGAAAACCGTTTCCGATTACGTCCTTCTTGAATCGGGCGAGTCCTTCTGGATGACCGGTAAGTTCTTCCCAACAGATCGGAAGAACGGTACCGGCGACAGCCTCTCCGCCTGCATTGCGGCCGAACTTGCCAAGGGCAACAGCGTTAAAGACGCCGCAAAAATCGCCAAAAAATTTGTCGATATTGCGATTGAAAATGGCATTGCCGTCGGCCACAAGTTTGGCCCCATCAACCACTGGGCACCGGCTGACGAACTATAACTGCAGAACCAAATTAACTAGATTTGGCATCCCAAAACACTTATACTTGAGTTGGGCGAAAGCCCCAAAATGGACCTCGAGTCCGCAAGCCCGCTTTGGCACTTGATGCCGTATAATGGGCTTTGCAGTTTGGCGTTACCTGCTTAAAGAGCGTCGGACGATCCCTTTTTATGGAGGGATCGTTTTTTATTTGAGGGTGGGACACAAAGCGGTTAGCTTCCAGAGTGTAAGGGGATTATCTGAATATCCCGGGCCTGGATATTTGGATAATCCCCTTACACTCTGGAAGCTGCTTTCTGGCCCATGATTCAGCTAGGTAATATTCGGACAAAAATGATTATCCCATCACCCTACCACTTCTCCGGGCTCCACGTCCGCCCATCAATCTCATCCTGTGCTTGCTGCCGGCGCTTCTCCTGCTCGCTAACGAGATCCTGTGCCGCCGCTAATAGCGATTTGTTAATGAACGACTGCTGGTCGTCGGCAATTTTTTGCAGCTGTTGGACCGCCCACTTATTGGTTTCTGCCATTGTCATTCCTCCTGATCACGAATCATTTTGACATTCAGTTTTAGATCCTCCAACTGATCCTGCTGGTTCTTGATCGTCTCAATCACTAAATTCAACGACTGCTGGTCATCACTTGGAAGATCAGCAGCCATCTTTTTGAGTTGGGCAACTAGCCAGCTTTCCCGATTGGCGAAACTAAGCGGCATCTTCGCGCTCAAATACTGAAGATAATCAACTAACAACCGTTGCTTCTGATTTTCGTCCAGATAGCCGAATTGCGCGATAACAAACGGTTTTAAGTAAGTCATCCCCGCCTTATTGGCAAACGCCTCAAACGGCCGCATGAGCTCGGAGATCGTAAAGTGTTCGGCCCCACCAGCGCTAAATTCAGCCAGTGAATCACCAATGGTCAAAACGATCCCTAAATCCTTATTTTTCAGAGCGTGATTAGCCACCACATAGTTACGGGTAAACACGTCGTCCATGTATTGTTTCAGACTAGCGGGTGAGGAATACCAGTACATCGGAAACTGTAATATTACCCGGTCAAATGATCGCAAAAGCGCTTGTTCAGCGGCCACGTCAATCCGGTGAGCAGCATACTGATCATCGATATTGCGCCAAGTAACACCTTCAAGCGCGGCACTGCTGGTCTTGAGAAATGCCTGGGTTGCGGATCCCTTCTCATCTGGATGGGCAACCAATATGATTGTTTTCAACTTTTGTCCCCCATTCCGTGCATATTTCTTGTTGACACCTGCTGTTATTGTAAACTATAGGTAGCAAATCACAAAGGAGATCCTTCATATGGCAGTCTATACAGTTCACACCACCTACCGCAACATCGGCTCGCAAACCATGAATCGGGTTGGGGATCATCAGTTTATCGCCGACGAGCCCACTATCTTTCGGGGCACCGATGCCGGCCCGAATCCCGTATCCTATCTATTAGGAGCTGTCGGCGCTTGTCTGGGCGCCAGCGCAGCCTCAATCGTTCACCAGCCAAAATCCACCGTCAAAATTAAGAAGTTTGAAGTTGAGGTGACCGGTGAGACGGAACGCTTTGCCGACAAATCATCCCGGGTCGCCAAAATTCACGTTAAATTAACCTGCGAGACTAATTTGAACCCGGCTGAAAATCAAAAATTCATTGAGGAAACCATCCATCTGTGCACGGTTCATAATACATTAAAGGATGCGGTTGAATTTTCCTTTGAAATTAACTAGGCGATCATTCCGATAACAAACGTTGTTAGCACTCTTACTGATTGAGTGCTATTTTTTATTGCATTTATTTATATTAAATCGCTCTATCCGTTGATATATCAGCATTTATAAACATAATATTTTTTGTGGAAAGCCTTGCATCAATAACCTATTTGTGATACTATATAGTTGTTGGTGAGGGGAACAGATATTCCCCTAGTAACCAATTAAATCTTCATTTCGAAGGTTTTTAACTCAGTTAATATGGAGGAATGCATATGAACAACGATATTTTTAATGACATTTTTAACGACCCGTTCTTTAAGGAACAGTTTCCAGGAACTGCTGGTCGTCAGGAAATGCGCCAGCCAGTTCAAGTGCAGGAACGTCAACCTCAAAATAAATCAACTTTATTAGACAAATACGGGACCGATCTGACCAAGATGGCCAAAGACGGCAAGCTTGATCCGGTGATCGGTCGGGATAAAGAAATTGAACAGATGGAAGAAGTTCTGAGTCGCCGAACCAAGAATAATCCGGTTTTGATCGGAGAAGCCGGGGTTGGTAAGACGGCCGTTGTTGAAGGACTTGCTCAAAAGATTGTTAACGGCGACGTTTCAGAGAAGTTGCTGAACAAGCGCATCATTTCTGTCGACGTTGTCTCACTCGTTCAAGGCACCGGAATTCGGGGTCAATTCGAGGAACGGATGAAGCAGCTAATCGACGAAGTTTCTATGAACAAGGACGTCATTCTGTTTATTGACGAAATTCATCAAATCATCGGTGCCGGTTCAACTGGTGAAGGTGACAAGATGGACGCCGGAAACATTCTCAAGCCTAAGTTAGCCCGGGGTGATTTTCAATTGATCGGTGCGACAACCAGCAATGAGTACCGGGATATTGAAAAGGATCAGGCGCTTGCTCGTCGGTTCCAGCCAATTATGGTGAAGGAACCCAGTGAAGCCGACACCCTCAAAATTATTAAGGGCCTCAAGCCGAAGTACGAGAAGTTCCATCACGTCTCCTACACCGACGATGCCTTGAAGGCCGCCGTTTCAATGAGTAACCGTTATATCCAGGATCGGATGAACCCGGATAAGGCCATTGATTTACTGGATCAGGCCGGTGCCAAAGTTGCCATGGGCTCATCAATTACCAAGGATAAGTCCGGTCTCCAACAGGAAGCCAGCCAGCTTGAAAAGCAAAAGGACGTTGCTTCCAAGAACGAAGAGTATGAGAAGGCCGCCAAGCTTCGTGACAAGCTCGATAAAATCAACGACCAGATTAAGGCCATTGATAACGGCACCAAGGTTGAAGTGCCAAAGGTCACCCCGGACGTCATCAAAGACGTTGTTGAACGGATTACCGGCGTGCCAGTCACCGACGTTAATAAGGATCAGGTCAGCCAGTTGAATCAGTTAGACGGCGACCTGAAGCACGAAGTTATCGGCCAGAACAAGGCGATTGACGCCATTTCAGCCGCTATCAAACGCAGTCGAGTCGGCTTCACCGAGGGCAATCGGCCAATTGGCAGCTTCCTGTTCGTCGGCCCGACCGGGGTTGGTAAAACCCAGACAGCTAAAGCCCTCGCCAAAGAGTTGTTTGGCACGACCAAAGCCATGTTCAGATACGATATGTCCGAATACATGGATAAGATCAGTGCTTCCAAGTTGATTGGTTCAGCACCCGGCTACGTTGGCTATGAAGAAGGCGGCCGGTTAACCGAACAAGTTCGTCGCCACCCATACAGTTTGATTCTGCTGGACGAAATTGAAAAGGCCCATCCGGATGTCTTGAATCTGTTGCTCCAAATTCTTGATGACGGTCGCCTGTCCGATGCTCAAGGTCGAACGGTTGACTTCAGCAACACCGTGATCATTATGACCAGTAACGCCGGCCAGGACCACGTCGATGATAAGCAAAGCGTGATCGATCGTCTGAAGCCTTACTTCAAACTTGAATTCTTGAACCGGATTGATGATATCATCCAATTCAATTCATTAACCAAGCCTGACTTGCTTCAAATTCTGGATCTGATGCTCACTGATTTGGACAATTTGGTTAACAAGTCCCGGGGCATCCACTTCGATGTCACTGACGATGCCAAGAACAAATTAGTCGACATGGGTTACAGTAAGGAACTTGGTGCGCGTCCAATGCACAGAGTCATCACCAAGGAAATTACCGATAAGCTGACCAACAGTTATCTGCAACACCCAGAAGAAAAGAAGTTTACCGTAACGGTTAAAGACGACCAAATCGCCGTCGTACCGGCAGCTAAGGCAGCAAAAACAGCCGCATAATCCGGTGAGTTTACCAATTACTCTGGTCAATCCATTGACATCTAGCGAGGATGTTGGTATATTATAGTCAATGTGTTTTAGGTTTCGATTTTCAAAGGTACTTGTTTTATAGTTTTATGAAATGACTTCCTTGGAATTACGTTCAACTAGATACATTAAAAAAATTATTTCGCGTGAATAACGCAAGGAGGTTTCATATATTATGAAACAAGGTACTGTTAAATGGTTCAACGCTGACAAAGGTTACGGCTTCATTACTACTGACGATGGTGACGTATTCGTTCACTTCTCAGCTATCAACAAGGAAGGCTTCAAGTCATTAGACGAAGGCCAAAAAGTTACCCTTGACGTTGAAGATAGCGACCGTGGCCCACAAGCTGCCAACGTTACTCCAATTGAAGACTAATTAAAAGTTAACAATTAATTTTCGAACCGGCGAGTGATCGCCGGTTTTTTTATGGCCTTTTTTTGAAACACACCAATATCGGCCATCAATGATATACCCCGCCAATAATTAAGGATAGTCAATCAGTCAAAAATGACGTATACTTATTATTGGATTTTAACCGAGGAGTAATCATCATGACAAATAAACCTTATCATCAATTCATGTTTTTACTGGGGATTTTGGGCTTTCTCACCATTTTTACTTGTCCCAGCGTTCTCACCAACCATACATATGCAGCCACTGATCAAGCGTCGGCAGCGGTGCCAAGTTCCCCGGCTGATTCTCCACAAGAATCACCTGAAGTCACGGTCTCAACCGATAGCGGAACTACCGCAGCTGAATCAAGTGAAATTAGCGCTTCGTCTGAATCACAAGCTGAGTCGGCAAGTGCGACCGAAGCAAGCCAGGAATCATCGATCGATGATCAGCAAGCGGGCCGCCAAGTGACCGCGGAATCTGAATCCAACGATCAGGATGTCCCCGCCGAAACGGATCAAAGTGATGAGTCAGTTGCCAACGAGGAGTCGCAAGTGGATGACGCCAGTGACCAAACCGCAACCATCACAAATGTGGGCTCAGCCACTGTTGACACCTCAACTAATACCACCGCTGACGGGACAACGAATCCCGGTTCAACCAGCCAGTCAAGCACCACTCCCGGTGATGTATCCGTAGAATCAACGACCGCGACGACTTCACCCACAGCAACCGCCGATCAATCCGAAACGCCGGCAACCGCGGCCACCAATGACGATCAGCTGACAATCGATGGCGTCAACAATTCAACCGACCCAACGATTAAACAATCCAGCGATAACCCAATCATTCATTTTCTCACCAGCATCACGAGTGCTTCGGCTGCCGCGCTGATTTATCCGTTTGTCGCAACCCGCCAAGGCTCTCATCTGCTATCACAAATTCGAACGCTGCTGTCGCCTTCCCGTTACGACGTTGATCAAATGTGGTCGGATTTAGACAATCAGTACGACCCGAGTTATACCAAGCAGTACTATACCGAGGCCAAGAACTGGTATGACAATGAAGTCAAAAAACAAACGTTAACCGTCCCGTTCGCTGATGGGACCGGGACCGCGTCAGCGACCTATATTGCCGCGCCCGGCTCCACTAAAACCATCATCTATGGTCAGGGCTGGACGACCGAACCCGAATGGATGGGCTACATTTCAAAAATCTTCTATGATATGGGTTATAACGTCCTCATGCCCTATACACGGGGCCAAAACAGCAGTGACGGTGAATTTCTAACGTTTGGCTACAAGGATAAGCAGGATTGGATCAATTGGATCAATAAAATTGACGCCCTAAACGGCAAAAATAGTGAGGTCATTTTATACGGCCAATCCCTGGGCGCTGATGACGCGCTGGAAACAGCGGCTCAAAAATCGTTGCCATCGTCGGTGAAAGCCGTGATCGCGGACTGCGGATATTCCACAGTGCCATCATTGCTCAAGTCACTTTATTCCGGGGTTGCGACCTCGCTTAATAATCTGACTTCAAAGATTGGCTGGCAACTAAATGGATCAATTCCGTTGGTTCCCTATGACCAATTTTTGAACGCCTTCAACGGGATTAACCAGCTTCTTCAGGGATTTAGTCTGGACGACGTGTCAGGAATCTCCGCCGTTCAGAATTCAACGCTGCCAACCCTCTTCATCGCGACGGCTGACGATACATTCATCCCAGATACGGAAACTGAGACAATGTATCACCTGAGCAATTCCCAATTTAAACAACTTTGGATTCTCCAAGGCAATGTTGGGGGTCATGCTTCGGCTAACAACGCCGTATTGGACTACAAGAAAAATATCGAAGCCTTTCTGAACGCGGTTGAATCGGGCAAAACAACTGATTCAAATCAATCTGATCTGAAGGTTGATTCGGACCAACGGGTTGCCGCTTAACTACCACAACAGAAAATAACGTCTCGAAATCATTTCAGTCGATTCCGAGACGTTATTTTTTTAGGCCATTTTTAGGCTAACGATCGTAAGAGCCGCTTAACGCTGCCCTGATATTCCATCCCGAATTTTCCGAGATGCAGCATCAAATAATACAATTGATAGAATGGCAACCGCTCCTGATAACCGTCATCAAGCGGGTATTCATCCTGATAGCCCTGATAAAATTCGTTGTCAAAGCCGGCAAAAACTTGGGTAACCCCAATGTCGAATTCACGATCACCATAGAATACCGCCGGATCAATGATGACCGGCTGGGCGTTCTCATCGAACATAAAGTTGCCGGACCAGAAATCACCATGGAGCAGTGACGGCGTTGAATGATGGGTCTTCATGAGCGCTTTAAAATTGGCAACCGCTTTTTGGTAGCGGGCATCCATCGCCCCAGTCCAAAGATGGCGATTCATAATAATGCGTTTGCGGACCTCAAGCCGTTCATTGATGAAAAACGACTGCCAATCCGGGTACCAAACACCGCCATTCGTTGTCCGGCCTTCTGGATCATCGACGTTGAATCCAAACTGGCCATTTTGACTGGTTCGTTTGTGAATCTTGCCGACGACCCGTCCTAAGGCGTACTGATCGCCGAAGGGCTGTGAGGCAATGTAGCTCAGCAGCAGGTACGCATCCGCGCCCCACATGCCATTTGCCAGTACCTGAGGCACCTTGGCGGTCTGCCCCAGAAGCTGTAGGCCAACGATTTCTTGTTGGTAAAAATTCTTTGAATCACTTGGATGCATTAATAGAAAATATTGCTGGTGATCAGTGGTGGTTAATTTGAATGCCTGATTCACGTCGCCACCGCCAACTGGTTGACTGTCGATCACTGATTTAATAGGTAATTGTGCTAAAAGTTGTCGATCCAAACTATGTGCCTCCCTATTCGGACTTCAAGCTAATCGTAAAACCAGCTTGAAGTCCTTGTCAAAGGAGAAATTAACTTCTATGTGAAAATATGGATGATCTATGTGCGCTTTTGTGAAAGCGATGGGGGTCCTATGTGTGCGAAACATTAAGCTCTTTCTTGAACGGCATCCTTCTTAGTGGCTGCTTGCTTCTCGCCGTCCAGCACGGATTGGATGTAACCGTCAACGTCGAAAGTGCCGGAAAATTCTGCCAAATGAACCAGGTTTCTCAGGAAATCATGGGTCTTAGCTTCATAATGGTATTTCAACCCGAGATCGTAGATGTAACCGTTGATGTAGTCGACTTCGGTCTGACGATTTTTGGAAATATCCTGATACATGGATGGAAAATGAAGCGGATTGGAAACCCGGCTGACGTATGAAACGGTCGCCCATTCCTCTTCACGGGTGTTCAGTAACGTAATGCCAGCTCGCTCGCAGACGTCAAAGGCTTCGTTGATTAACTGCACGCCCAATTTTTTGGCAACCGGCGATTGAATGTACTCGCCCATGCGAATCTTGAACATCGTGCACAGCGTGTTGATCACGGAATTAAAGATGACTTTGGCCATCAAAGTTCCCAGGAAGTTCGTGGTCAGGTTAGGATTTAAGCCAGCTTGTTGAAATTCAGCGACAATTTTATGGGTCATGTCATCCGGCTTCTCAGTTTCATTTGCCAGATTCATGGAACCAGCGCCCTTTGGCCCAATAAAGTCAACGTCCCCGGCTTTATTCAGAACCGTCCCAATTAAGGCTGTCCCGCCAAGAACCCGTTCCTTTGGGAAGTACTGATTCAGCTTTTCAATGTGACCCATGCCGTTCATGCACGTGACGACATACTGCTTATCGTTGAAGAAGCGAGCACTGCGCTTGAGAAAATCGGCTAGTTGATATTGTTTGGTGAACACAATCAACACGTCGGGATCGCCCTTATATTCTTCAGGGTAGTAAACGTTAACTGGGACTAAATGTTTATTTTGCCCATCGCGGGAAACGTAAACGCCCTTCTGTTGGCGAATGGCTTCAACCTGATCTTCCCAAGTATCCACAAAATCAACATCAAACCCGGCCTCTTGTAACAACACTCCGTAACGTAATCCCATTGCACCTGCACCTAAAACTGTATATTTCATGTCGATAACTTCCTTTCAAAACTCCGTGTTATGTATCAACGCATCAATTTCTAAACGAGTCGCCCAATAAAAAAGTCGCCCCTCTGTCACTAAGACAAAAGGACGACAATTGGCCGCGGTACCACCTTCATAAGCAGTTGACGCCGAAACGCCACCACTCACTCGTTAACATGCTTTAACGGACAAGTCCGAAACCGGCTAACATGCACTGCTCACCGATCTATATTCAAAAGCATGAAAGTCACAATCTACTCATTCAATGTCATCTCTCAGTCGCCGAATGACTTTCCTGGAATTGAATCAGGTAAACGCTTCTTTCAAATTGATACTTCGCATTATGAGATATAAATGATAAGTTGTCAAGGATTGTTTTAGAATTTAATGTGAAATTTCCGACGGATTTATTATCTAAAAACGCCAAGAAGAAGCCCTGCTCATGGTATAAGCGAGGCTTCTTCTAGGTCGAATTATTTATTTTTTAATTTACACCTTCCGTTTTCTAATATAAACCATTCCGGCGATGCCGATAATTCCAAGCACCACTCCCAGCAGTGATAGCCATTGATTCAAATCATCACCAGTCTGAGGAAGAAAGGCTTTACTTGTATAACCTTGAGATGGCATTCCCATTGGTTTTTGAATGCCTGATGAGCCGGAAGTCGTCCCGGACGGCGATGTTTGACCAGGTAATCCGTCTGGATCTTCCAAGTCAGCACTGCCGTTCCCATTCGAATCGTCGTTGTCAGTTAATCCTGGTAATGGCGCCGGTGAATCGGTCGTATCTTGAATATCGTTATGATAAATCAAATGATCACCAATCATTGTTACCGTTCCCGTTACGGTACTCCCACTTACAGCGGCTTTGTTTTTCGTGGCCGTCGTTGTATAACCCAATTGGGTATACCGATGTTCGGCAATCTCGTAGCGCACTCCAAGCGGTGCGTGAATCACGAGGGTCTGCCCATGTTTTAAGCTGAACGTCGTCTTGCCATCAATAACCGTTAGTTGCCCGGTTTCCGAAACCCCGTTCGTAACCTTGTTAACCGCAAACGTGCCGTTCAGCAGATTACCAGCTCCGTCAGTTAACATCACGTTGAATTGGAATGCACGGTTTCGATCTCCAGCCGCATTGACGAATTTACTAATCGCAAACGCGCCGTTCTCAGTTACTTTGTCCTTGGTATTGGTGAAAGCAACCGTTCCAGGACGATCCTTTGTAAGCTTGAACTGCTTGGTCGTCAAGCCTTCTAGAACGCTCGCACCGTTAACCTGGTAACTGGCCGCAAAATCAGTCGTGAAGGCTTCACCAACTTGGTAGTGTGCCGTCGTCGGCAACCCTTTAATTCTGAGTGATTCATCCCCTTTCAATTCAATTGAATCAGAAATGCCATTCCGAATGGTAATCGTCACCTCGTGATTATCACCATCCCGATCAGTTTTGACAGCTTCAAAGTCACCAACCGCCGTGGTATAAAGAACAAACTTGAACGAACGGTCCTTGTCGGCGCTGGAAATGTGATTGCCAGCAAGCTTCTTACTAATCGTCAACTCCGTCGTTGTTGGTTTGTCTTTCGCGTTAGTGAACGTCACTTGGCCATTTTGTTGGTCAAGTAATTTAAATGATTGGGTGGCATTTCCGGTTGTCACTTTACCCTTGTTCACTTGGTAAGTTGTCGCAAACTCGGCATTCCGGGTTTCCGTTACCTGATAGTGGTAATCAATCGGCAATCCCGTAATGTTTAACGATTCGCCGGCCTTCAACGAAACTTTCGCAACCCCGCGAACAAAATTAACGGTTGTCAATTCTGAACTGCCGGATTGATGCTGCTTTTGGGCCGTAAACTCTTCGTTTAACATTTCATCAGAAGTAATCGTGAAGTCAAAGTTACGATCATGATCAGCTTCATTAATCCCAGCTCCCGCAAACTGTTTATTAATCTGCAGGTTAGCCGTTTTCGGTGAGAGTCGGGTGTTCTTGAAGACAACCGTAGACCGTTTGGCATCCTTGAGGTTAAAGTCAATGGTTTTGTCTTTTTCCTGCTCAACACCATGATCATACGTGTGGGAAACTTTGAAGCCATGTGCTTCGCCATTCTCAGTTAATTCTTGAACGGCAAACTTCACGTCCGTTGGTAAATCATGAATTTCAAGTGATTCGCCGTGTCTCAGCGAAATGGTTTCCGACGAAGAATCATTAAATTCCAACGTTCCTTCCGAGGTCGTGCCATCCTGATTGAATTTAGTGGTGGCGAATTTCTTACCCGCCATCGATTTGTCACACATCACTTTGAACTTGAAATCGCGTTGTTTGTCCTCGTTAGTCAAATCGTCAGCGACAACAACTTTACTGATCTTGAGGCTGCCGCCTGGGAGGTGGTTTTTGAAGACTAACGGTGGCAGGCAGTTGTTACAACTGTTTTGTGGACCGGTTGAAACGTTGGCTTCGGTACCGGATATCCATTTACCACCATATTGATGAGTGACTTGATAGTTATTTTTGTCTTCATCACCTAAGACTTCAGTTACACTCAATTTTAGGTCCTTATCCATGAAGAGAGTTAAGGATTCATTCGCTTCGAGTTTAACAGTCGCGACATAGCGGTCTCCCTCCTTAGTAAATGGAACTTCCTCTTCATCACCCGATCCGCTTCGAGCTGCATTGAATTTTTTAGTTTCACCCCAGTTTAATTTTGGATCTTCAATACTGAGTTTAAATTCAAATTGTTTATCATTATCAATGTTGCCACTTATCAGCTTGCGGATGGTAAACGGTACGCAGTCAGGACCTGTGTTTCGGAACATGACGGAATTTAGCGCATTTTTTCTGTTTAATTTTAAGTTAGCTTTATCGCCATTTCGTTCATACTCACCATGAATATGATTATAAACAGTCCAGTCCTTTTCTTCATAACCAACCTCTTGAATTAAGAATTCAGTTGCCTTGTCTGGCAATTCAGATACAATCAGTTTTTCGTTATCTCGTAACAGGATGTCAGTCGGAGCAACGGTATTGTCAGGGTATTCTATCTTCTTAGCAATACCATCGTCATCAAATTTCAACTTTCCATGACTAATTTGCTCGTGAGTTACTGAACTGACAACCTTAGCATCGAATTGTTTGCCTTTAACAACGTCTTTGGTGTCACCCTTAGTTGAAATTTCAAATTTGAACGGTTCATTTGTCGTCTTACCAGACACAATTTTTTCAAATTCAAATTGATTCTGTTTTTGTTTATTCGTAAAAGTGATGATTCCCGGTGCGTCCCCAGTTTGGTCCTGAAGCTTCAAAACATGGCTCTCTTTACCATCATTACCATTATCTTCAATGACTAACAACTGACTAATATCATGAGTTGTTTGATATTCATCACTGTCAACTTCAATTACTTGGAAATATGCATTTCGTGGAAGTCCAACAATTCTAATTCGCTGATCCGCAGAAATTTCAGGAAGGTTCTTACAAAGTCCGTCTTTAAAGAGTGCCTTCTCGATTTCTTCATTACCATCAATTCGAATTGAAAATTCGCCGTTAAAATCTTGGTCAACTTCTCCATTCTTGTCTGTTATTCGAACTTCAAATTTAAATTTATCCTTAGTCGGACTAACTACGTTCGAGATGACTTTCTTTTTGACAATCAAATCGCCAGATCTGGTATTTTTGACTTTCAATACTTTAACCGTACCGTCCTTCACGTCATCAATCGTAAAGGGTTCAGATTGGTAGGAATCGTAGTATCCAGGATTCCCTTCAGATTCAACGATCCGATAAGTTGGAAGATCTCCTAAGTTATTAAACGAGGCCATTCCATCCTCATTTGTGCTTTCAATCATTTCACGAATTTCACCAGTCGTATCCGTATAGGTATCCGTGACCCATTTACCGTTTTCTAATTTTTGAAGCTTAAATTGAACACCTTCGAGTGGTTTATTTGTTTCAGCATCAGTTTTCACCAGATTAACCGCAAATAAATCGTATGATCCCCAAACATTTGCTTCTGATTCAATTTTTTCAATCTCGGAAATTTCCTTTTCGCCATATGCCAAGGTAACCTTATTTTCATACTTACCACCCGGTTCAGAATTTTCCCTGACAGTGTAGTATTGTACGATAATCGGCTTCTTATTCATAACATTTGCGGCAAAGTCAAGCGTCATTTGATCTAGATCGGGTGAATAGACCACTTTGAAATCACTTCGTTTGATCTCCTTTTCAAGATCCGGCTCATATTTAACTTGATAGTTACCATTCTTATCCATTACATTTGTTCTTTTTGCTTCGAACAATTTTACATGGTAGCGTTCATCCTGAGTGATCAAATGGTGATGATTCAGATCCTCAATCTTATCTGTAATCTTGACAGGCGTGGTGATTTCTTTTTTGTCACCATTCAACAGTACTTGCCACTTGATACCGGAAAGATTTCGTTCCTGACCCTGTTGCTCAATAGTGGTTAACGCTCCGGATTTGTCCAGAAGATGCCCATTATCAGTGTATGATACGTGGGCCTTGGTAGACATTTCCCCTTGATCACCATATGAACCAAATCCGCTCACAGTGATTTGGTTATTGAATTTCCAATTTTTTAGGTGCTCATTCTCATTAGATTCATCCACTTTCAAAGATGGTACCTTTGTCCGAAAATCAAGGACAAATACTTCATTACCTGCTTTGTACTTCTTTAATCCTTCTTCTGTTAACTTTAATTTAAATCCAAATTTTCTGTCTTTTTTGGTATTTGTGACATTGCCGTTTACAATATCAAAATCGCTTTTACCAAGCGGGTTAAGTTCTCCAAACCCAGTACCGCTAGAATTCAATGGTGCAAGCGATACCTTCAAACTATCCAAAACGTCTTTAATATCTTGAAGATGTAATTGATGTGTTTTCGTTGCACTATTCTCATAACCGGTAATGACGTCTTTACCCAAAACATCCGAAATATCAAGACCATCTCCTACCAACATCTTCTCCAAATCATCTTCGCCAATGTATGCTCGATGATTAAAGGAAACTTGCCAATCGATATATCGATCTTCACTATTTGAAGGATCATGAAACTTAGGACTGAGCTTTCCTGTCTTCGCGATATGCTTTTTCATAAAGTCAGGTAGACGCACTTCGTCACATACCTCGTGGCTTTCCGAGTTGTAAAGAATGTCCGCACAATTGCGAATTTTTGATGTCTCGTGTTTGGCTATTTTTTCTTTCTTTATTGGAACCCCATGGTAGGAAATTCCCAATTTAGAAGTGTTTTCGGTTGGCAGCTTTAGAACTTCAATCACTAATTGGTTGGAATCCAATTCTATTGTGAAAGCCTGTTGTTGGTTTTCCTTATCATCTTCATTCCAATAGAAACTTCCGCTATCATTAATAAAGTCAACCTGGTTTTTCTCCGCAACGTGATCTTGGTAGAATTTCAAGTACTTCGAAATGTCTTGGAACGTATCTGCCTTAAGATCTTCAAAATACTTTTCAAAGTCAAGATACTCACCAGTTGACTGTGTGGGTTCGGTTATTTTAACAGGTGTCGTTATCTTCCGATTAGTTTGATTAATATTAATTTTCCAATCAGTTGTCATTTTTTCCCAATCAACCGAAACGTTCTTTTTAACATTAATTTCAGGCGTGTGCACTACTGTTGAAGATTCTTTCCCCTGCCAAGTGACTGTGTTCGTCAAATTTTTGTAATCAGAATCCTGAGTTCCATGATTAGGGACAATTTGATAATAGACATAATACGTTCCAGGACCCAAATTATTAAACGTGAGTGTCAATGTCGGCTTCCCACTTTCAGTTCCAATGGATCTGTCGGCGTGATCTTTAAATAAATTATTATCTCGGTCATCCCCGAAATACAGTTCGTAGTGTAAATCCGATTCGGAGAAATGAAACAGAGTACTTTGCAAAGTATCGACCATTATTAATTTATCTTTAGGATCCCCGCCAACCGTAAATCGAACCTTGTACCGGACTCGGCCATCTTCCGTTATGTTACTGAAGGCTTTCTTCAACGATTCATCTTTCCGTTGAATTTCAGCAGAGACCTTCCCAGTTGTAACGTCATCCGTACCAATTTGACACTTTGTGACCGCAATTTCATTTTTAAAGCTAGTTTGCTTTTGATCAGTAACATTGTGAATGGTTTCGATGTGAATCGATTTTATTTTTTTACCGTCACCAAGGAGTTTGTTGGCATCAAATACTAACCTTTTTGTGATTGAAGTATTGTCCGTAACCGAGCTTATTTCAGGCTCTGCCGTGCCTCCATCGATCGCATTAACTATAATTTTATACTGAACATCATCCAACCCATACGTGTATCCAGTCCCAAAGTAGTCAGTTAATTCAACGTTTTCTGCACCTTCTGCACCTTCTGCACCATCACCTTCGAGTACTGTAAAATCAGACACCCAATGAACCCGCTCATAGTCTGTGATCCCGTCATGCTTATAAAACGACCCTTTTTTTGCCAATGACACTTTTGCCGACTCAATTGGAATATTGACCCCATCCTCAGCAATCTCACCAAATTTGACTTCACCAGCTTCACTTGAAAATTTGGTGATCATATTTGCGCTATATCGAATCGTCGTATCTTTCAAATTATCTGGAATCGTAAATTCAATTGTAATGTCGTGCTTACTATCAATTATTTTCCCGTCTTCTTCATGGGGACGAATTGTGAACGTTCCAATCTCAACACGTGTTGCTGAATAGATCTTTCTAACAACTTCTTTGCTGTTGCCGTAGTCAAATGTGAATCCGCTTAGAGTAAAAGTGTAAAAATCACCATCTTGAACTTTATTAATCTTCGGATTCTTGGCGGCAATGGTTTTTGTATCCCACTTCCATGTGATTGTACTGTTGGAACTTGTATGAATATCGCTTGGGATTTCCACATCATCGTTGTTCGGATCATAATAAGGTGGAATATCGACGTTATTTCCATCAATGCTTAAATTAATCTCGGTAAAGAATTGATTTTCCACTAATTCATTCAAATTTCTTCCAACCCGCGACTCAAACACCTTCGCCGCCTCAGCCGTCCGCCGAATATCAGCGCCAGCTTCATTGTCATTCGCGTCCGGGTCAGGATCATCATCCGTATCAGCCAAACTCAACGCATCTTTCAAATCAGTCATGCCGCCAACACTTCTTGGGGTCCGTGAAGTTTCGGGCATTTTCGCTGCTTCATCCCCCGATAAATTGTTGGTCGCACTCGACTGATCCGTCGTTTGAGCTTCTTTCTTTTGTTCCACCGCTTGCTTTGTTTTTTCACGAGCCTGTTCCTGATCAGCCTTTTTCTTCTTGACTAAATAAGCCTCACTTTGTTCCCGATTAGTAGGTGCATTTTGATTGTCTTTCTGCTCAGACTCCGACTCTTTTTGGGACTCGGGTTGTTGTTCTTTAGCTTCCTTTTTCGCCGTTTCGGCAGCCTGTTCGCTTTGTTCCTGCTGCAACATGGCATTAATCTTATTATCGGCCTGCAGGTTGCCACTTGCTGAGTTGGCCTGCTGCTGATCAACCTTTGCCCCTTTTGCCAGGACCGTCATCATCGGCAATTGAACTAATTTGTGATCAACGGCAATTGCTAACTGGGTTTGCGTCATTGCCCGGTTGAATTTCACGGGGAGTTTAATATCAAGTGACGTCTTACCAACCGCATGACGCCAATGAACCACGGAATCCTTGCCGTCAATATCAACGACAACCGCGGTATTCCCGTTCGAATACTTATAACGGCGCTTCTTAATATTGAGCGCTTCTTCATCATAATCAAATTTAACCGACCCATTCTGAGACAGCGCCCCAACTGTTAGGTCGAATGCTAAATTCGCCTTCTTACCCACCTGCGTATTCGCCACCATTTGGCGATGGTCATCTTCGAATCGTGCATTTTCAACTGTCACCTCATCAGTCGTGGCGACATCGGCGACCGCCTGCCCGGCCGTAAAAAAATTGCCTAAAATCAGGGTCAACACGCCGATTATCTGGATAATCAGCCCCGTTCGTCCTCTTATCATTGGTATTTCCTCCTTATGAATTCGATTATCTATTTCTAATTAATAGTCATAGAATACCAAGAAGGTTTGTCGAAATTCGCAAGAAAGTATGAAGATTTCAAGTTATTAATTTCCCTTTAATTTTTACGAAAATCTGAACGCAATCTCTAAATGTTGACGGGACAAACATTAAGCAGCCCTATAAACAGTTTATGGCATCATATAATAATTTATATACAGATGGTATAATTCACATTTCGTTCACACCTTTGAAGAATCAATGAATTTAAACAAAAAAAGATCATGGCAGTAACCTACCACGATCTCATTAAATCTAATTCAATTATTTATTTCCTACTTCGGATACACCGCCAACCGATTCCCGGTAATCGTCACGGTCTGGATTGGCTTCTGGTAAAAGTGGGTCAGACTTTCTTCGTTCAAGACATCGGCCCGCTTGCCTTTCTGGATAATATGTCCCTGCCGCAACAACAGCACGTTGTTAAAGCACGGCAATAATTCTTCGGTGTAGTGGGACACCAACAGTAGCGCCGGCCGGTTCGGCATCTCGGCAATTTTGCCAACCCGCTTCAATAATTCCTCACGAGCAAATAAATCCAACCCGTTACATGGTTCGTCCAGAATCAATAGTTGCGGATGGGCCATCATTGCCCGGGCAATCAAGACCAGCTGCCGCTCTCCCTGGGACAAAACTTCGTATGATTTCCCCAGCAATTTCTCGCCACCCATATCAATTAAGATCTGGCGGGCTTCATCCAGATCCGCCTGGGAAAACTGTTGGTAAATGCCGATACTGGCAAACTTACCGGAGAGCACGATGAAATCAACCAGGTCGCCCTGATGCAGCATATCCTGCAGCGCGTTACTGACCCAACCAATCTTAGTTTTTAATTCCGGAATGTTGGTATGCCCGAAAACACCGCCCAGCACTTCCAGGCGCCCGGTTGTTGGCCACAAATCACCGTGGATCATTTTTAACATGGTGGTTTTCCCAGCCCCATTTAATCCGAGAATCGCCCAGTTTTCATTTTGATTCACTTGCCAATCGATGTGATGCAAAATTTTCTTTTTTCCCCGCGTGACTGAGACGTCATCGAAGCGTAAAATTCGTTCCATAATCTACCTCCAAAAATGAATATGTATTCAAAAAGACTGAATAAACCGGAGTGGTTTTTATTCAGTCCTTTCGACAAATTTGCTTGGTCATTGTGGTCAAATGACCACTGGCAATCCGCAAGTGCATTTACGGAATCAATTTATCATTTTATTATCGACATGTTTGTTTAGAAAGTGATTCTATGGTTCAGCAAAGATTGGATTACTTAGTAGCTTCTTCGGGAGTACTGTACTTGTCAGCTTCGCCAACAAATGACATGTGGGCACGAAGATCTTCACCAACTCGTGAAAGAAGTGAGTTAGCTGAACGCTCACGCAACTTCTTGAGTTCTGGGAATCCGGCACGGTAATCGTCCATGAATTCCTTGGCAAATGAACCGTCTTGGATCCGCTTCAAAGCTTCCTTCATAGCGTCCTTTGAAGGCTTACCAACAACCTTAGGACCAACTACGTATGAACCGTATTCAGAAGTGTTCGAGCAGTCAGCATACATCTTGTTGAAGCCGCCTTCGTAGATCAGGTCACAGATCAATTTCATTTCGTGATCAACTTCGAAGTAAGCCAACTGTGGTGAATAACCAGCCTCAGTTAATACTTCATAACCAGTTTCGATCAGTGAAGTTACCCCGCCCATCAGAACGTTTTGTTCACCGAACAAATCTTCTTCAGTTTCTTCTTTGAAGGTGGTCTTCAATAATCCGGCACGGCCGGCACCGTTCCCCTTGGCGAATTCCTTTGATAAGTCTTCGGCATGGCCAGAGAAGTCTTGGTAGTAACCGTATAATGCTGGAACACCTGAACCTTCAACGTATGTACGTCGGCAAAGATTACCTGGGCCTTTAGGTGCCATCATAACAACATCAACGTTCTTTGGTGGCACGATTTCCTTGTAATGGATGTTGAAGCCATGTGAGAAACCTAATACGTTACCTTCTTCAAGGTTAGGAGCGATTGATTCTTTATAAACGTCACCCATTACTTCATCAGTGGTTAACATTTGGATCCAGTCAGCTTTACGAGCAGCTTCAGCTGGGGTGTATACATCGAAACCGTCAATTTTGGCGTTTTCAAATGATTGGCCTGGGCGAACACCGACGATAACGTCGTAGCCCGAATCACGTAAGTTATTTGCTTGGGCATGTCCTTGTGAACCATAACCGATGAAAGCAATTTTCTTTCCTTGAAGATAATTAGTGGTAACGTCCTTGTCATACAACATTTCTACACTCATATTTGATTCCTCCATTTTTTACGTTAAGTATTTTCTGAAACAGTTTGTCGTAGGCGTGTAACTATGCAACATTAAACAAATTTTCCGCTTATGGCACCACCTCCTTACCTGTGAAGTGCTTTAGAATCCGATCATGTCGCGGTTGGCATGCCCCGGGGCAACCATTGGATAAACCTGTTCGGTTACTGGAACCTGGACTTCAACCAGCGTTGACTTCGGATCATCGAAGACATCATTCAACTGCTGTTCTAATGGAATTTCAGGATCCAGCCGCTGATAATTAATGTCGTAGGCGGCGGCTAATTTCTTGAAATCCGGTTGATGATTAAATAGTGACTTCGAACGGTGATTCGAATAGAAGGCGTCCTGCCATTGTCTAATCATTCCTAATGCATGATTATTCATTAAGAAGATTTTGACGTTTAAGTTTTCAGCCGCTAACACTTCCAGCTCCTCACTGGTCATCTGAAAGCCGCCATCCCCAACGAAGAGGACAACGTCGCGATCTTGATTGCCAAATTTGGCACCGATCGCGGCTGGCAACCCATATCCCATGGTTCCCAGACCACCAGAAGTGACCAATTGCCGCGAATGCTTAAATGGATAGGCCTGAGCCGCCCACATTTGATGTTGGCCAACATCGGTAACGACAATCGCGTCACCATTTGTGGCTTTTCCAACTGCCCGAACCACTTCATGGGGATCAAACTCTCCCTTTCCCGGCTTAACACTGTCGGGATGTTGGTCCTGCCAGTCAGTTGTTAACTGATGCCATGCAGGAATCTGGGGCTTATCAACCGGCCGGCTGTTCATGTCTTGAAGAGCAGCCTTCGCGTCGGCTTCAACCGCATAATCGGCGTGAAGAATCTTATTTAATTCGTGGGTATCAATGTCGATATGCACAATGGTCTTCTGGTCAGCAAAATCCGCTGCCCGTGGAACCATCCGATCATCAAATCGTGAGCCGATATTTAAGATAAAGTCGCTTTCATCCAGTGCCATGTTGGCGGCATATGAGCCATGCATCCCGCCCATTCCAAGGAATAGCGGATCGTCACTTGGAAAAGTTCCTAAACCTAACAGCGTGGTGACAACTGGTAATTCCCAGTTCTGAACGAACTGATTAAATTCTTTAGTTGCCCCAGAAGCGGCAACCCCAGCCCCAACCACAACGATTGGTTTAGCGGCGTTACTCAAGGCGTTTAATGCCTTTGTAATCGTCTCCTTTTGCGTTTTTCCCAATCGCGGCTTGCTCATTGCCTTGGTGCGCTTGGCAGCTTCTTCAAAAATGGCGCTGTCGGCAGTCACATCCTTCGGCAAATCGACTAATACAGGGCCCTTACGACCACTTTGAGCAAGCTTGAATGCTTTAGTAACAACACTATGTAAGTCTTCAACATTCTGAACCTGGAAATTCGCTTTGGTGATCGGTTTGGTCACACTCACAATATCCAACTCTTGGAATGCGTTGGTTCCGATTGCTGATCGTGTTACCTGGCCTGTAAATACAACCAATGGAACTGAGTCCATCTGCGCATCGGCAATTCCAGTCACAACATTTCCAGCACCCGGTCCGCTTGTAACACATACAACCCCGGGTTTCCCGGTTGTTTTGGCGTATCCTTCAGCTGCGTGGACCGCGCCCTGTTCGTGACGGGTTAACACATTGCTAAATGACTTCGTGTAAAGCGCGTCATATAAGGGGAGAACGGCACCACCGGGATAGCCAAATAAGAATTCAACATTCTGCTCATCCAAGGCGTCGACTAAGATTTCGGCACCTGTCTCAGTATCGGTTGCTGGTTTTGATTCTTCTGCTAGCATATCTGATTCACATCCTTTCAAATCAAGATCATTCTGACATCGTCACGTTAAGTTACTCAGAAATATTAATTGGTGAATAACGTTTTGGTGATGGTTGAAATTTAACACGGTTATTTCGAGTTTGTCAACACCCAAATTAGATATTTTTTAATTTGATTCTCATGTTTAGGCGTGAAAACGCTGACACGGTGGTGCTTGAAGCCCGAAAAAACTTTTTTTCGAATCTAAATTCCGGCGATTGACATGTGATAACTTAGCGAAATTTAATTCTTGCCTAATGACAATACTAGCTTTTTGAAACAAGTCAACCCCTTTTTTGAGGTTTGTTACACACTGGTGTGACGGTTTTCCGCCCGTTATATGAAGAAAAACTTTTAAATGATTTTCACGGAAAAACTTTTATCGAAACTTGTTGCATTTTTCACAGCTCGTGTTATAGTTAGCGTCAAGTTAAAAAATGAGAAATCGATTCAGGAAGAAGTAACTTGACTGACTGTTAGCAAGAGAGTCCTGGGATGCTGGAACAGGATAGCAATCGTTAAGTGAAAGTAGGTCCGGTTTGTAATCGAACAGGTGCTGCCCGATATCCAGCAGTGTATGTACTTCACACGATTGAGACAGTTAGTAACATAACCGTGAACAAAGGTGGTACCGCGTTAATAACGCCCTTTGAAAAACTTTTTTCGAGGGCGTTTTTATTTTTCACTTTTTTGCTTTGATAAGCTTTAGATCTTAAATTCAGAAAGGAATGATGACCATGACGACTAGCATAATCCCAGCAGCCGCAAATGCGCCAATGCTGAAATACTTCGAATCACAAGGATTCAACGAACTTTATATCGACAAGGACTCGGTGGAAAACCAATTATTGGGTGGAGATACTAACCGAGTGTTAGCCCTGTCCGACTATGCGCATTATCTGCAGTGCATGAGAAATGCTACCAGTGCTCACCTGCTTGCCGATACGTCATTCGGCGGCGATGATGCCGCTAACTGGGCCGACACTGCCGACCAGTTGGTTCGTTGTGGCGCCAACACAATCCTAATCAGCGATTACCAAAGCAAGACCTCTAACCACCAGCCCAACCTCCTGCTTGATGAGGACTTTGAGGCTAAGATTCGAACGATGAAAGCTGAATTGACCGATACAAACACCGATGCAATGGTTAACTTGGGTGGTTTTTCAACGTACGGCATTGACGGCTTGAAGAAGCGCATCCAGATTGCCCGTTCCGAAAACATCGCCAAGATCTCAATCAGCAACGTTGCCGCAAAGGACCTTTCAATCATCGGGGCCATTATGAAGCCAAACCAAGAAATTGGTTTGGCGATCGATAACCCAAAGATGACATTTGGCAGTGCGCAACAGGTTAACCCTGCATTTGTTTTGGATACTTATCATCCCAAGAAAGCCACCCAACAATGGGTTCAGAAAGCTGGTCCTTCAGTCGTTCTGCGCCTTTACATGGGCAATTAATTGAGAAATCGCGTATCTTAAATCAAAATCCGGGACCACTGTCAATTTCGCAGTGGTCCCGGATTTTTAGTTCAAGAAAGGAAAGTGAGATTTATATGCAAACAAGAACAAGTAAACTTAACGCAACTGATGTGACCAACGCCTACGAGGTGTTAAAGCCGATTGTCACCCATACGGATTTACAGTACAGCCGCTACTTATCCGATCGGTACCACGCCAACGTGTATCTGAAACGTGAGGACCAACAATTGGTTCGCTCCTTCAAACTTCGCGGGGCCTACTACGCCATTTCTCAAACACCGGAAGGCACCCGAAAAGCCGGGGTTGTCTGTGCCAGTGCCGGAAATCACGCCCAGGGAGTTGCCTGGACCTGCAAACGGATGAAAATTCCGGCCACCATCTTCATGCCAACCACCACCCCTGCCCAAAAGGTCGGCCAAGTGAAATACTTTGGCGGCGACTACGTGACCATCAAGTTAACCGGTGACACATTTGACCAATCTGCGGACGCGGCTTTGGACTTCTGTCAGGAAAACGGGCAAACCTTCATCGCTCCGTTCGATAACCTCAACACAATGGCGGGTCAGGGGACTATCGCCGTTGAAATCTTTAACGACGCGAAAAAACAGAACCTCCAAATCGACGACCTGTTCGTTGCGATCGGCGGCGGTGGCCTGCTAAGCGGGATTAGTACATACACCAAGTCCGTTAGTCCCAAAACTGAAATTGTCGGCGTTGAACCCAGTGGAGCCGCTTCGATGAAGGCCGCATTTGATGCTGGCCACCCCGTCGATCTCGAGCAACTGGACAAATTCGTCGACGGCGCGGCAGTTCAAAAGGTCGGCGAACTGACCTACGCAACTTGTCGGGCAAACGTGGATCGATTATGCCAGGTGCCGGACGGACAAGTCTGCAATACCATCTTGGACCTGTATAGCAAAACGGCGATCGTTGCCGAACCGGCCGGTGCCCTGAGCGTTGCCGCCCTGGAAGCCAACAAGGATAAGATTGCCGGCAGAACGGTGGTCTGTGTCATCTCTGGTGGAAATAACGACATCAACCGGATGCAGGAAATCGAAGAACGGTCGCTCATCTACAACGGCCAGCAACACTACTTCATCGTCAACTTCGCGCAACGGGCCGGTGCCCTCCGTGAATTTGTCAATGAAGTCCTCAATCCCGACGATGATATCACGAAGTTTGAGTACACCAAAAAGGTCAACAGTACCATGGGCCCCGTCCTCATCGGGGTTCGGCTTGGAAACGTTGATAACCTGGACGCGTTATTGGCCCGCGTGAAGCGCTTCGACCCGAAGTACATTAACCTGCAGGAAAACCAAATGCTCTACCGGATGTTAGTTTAATCACCAAAAATGAGAACCTCTAATCTTTTTATCACAATTGTCCCGATCACTAACCCCAATCGCTTAAGTGGCCGGGGCTTTATTGTATCAAGCTTCCAGCAAGCAATATTCTTGACTTTTGAAAATTAATTGCTCCAAATTATAAGGGTTTTCCCTTAATTTCGAAAGTTACTATTTACAAGTGAGGATAATTATAATAAGCTTAATGCAATTCTCATACAAGTGAAAGGAAATACCGACTATGAAAAACACTAACGCCACATCATTACAAATTTTAGTCTTAGTCCTCGTCGTGATTATTATTAGCTAGACGGGCGATTTTGTAATGGCCCGTCGAAATCAGGCGGGCAGCGTTGGTGGATTCAAGGCCAAGAGCTGTTCAACACAGCTCTCGGCCTTTTTCTTTTACCAACATACTTGGGAATGAATCTTTGGTGCCGAACACACCACTACATATCAGAGAGGATGGTAGTTAATGGCAAATACACTTGATTTTAACGCAGAGGGGGAAGGCATCCATAAACGGTCCGACAAGATTAAAGTCGGCGTTGATGAAGCCCCTTCCAAGAGTTTGCTTTATGCAACCGGTCGAGTAAAGAACGAACACGACATGAAGAAGCCGTTTATCGCGATCTGTAATTCGTATATTGAAATTGTTCCCGGCCACATTCATTTACGGAAGTTAGCAGATATCGCCAAACGCGCGATTCGTGAGGCTGGCGGAATTCCGTTCGAATTTAACACAATTGGGGTTGATGACGGAATCGCCATGGGCCATGTCGGCATGCGGTACTCGTTACCAAGTCGAGAGATCATCGCCGACTCAGCCGAGACGGTAATTAACGCGCATTGGTTTGACGGCGTTTTGTTCATGCCAAACTGTGACAAGATCACCCCAGGCATGTTAATGGCCGCCGCGCGAACCAACGTCCCGTCAGTCTTCGTATCTGGTGGTCCAATGAGAGCCGGGGTTGATCCTAAGGGTCGCGCCACTACTTTATCAACCATGTTTGAAGCCGTTGGGGCCTTTAAGAGCGGCAAGTTATCCAAGGAACATCTTTTGGAATATGAAAAGAACGCCTGTCCAGGATGTGGTTCATGTGCCGGGATGTTTACCGCTAACTCAATGAACTCACTGATGGAAGCGTTAGGAGTTGCCCTTCCATACAACGGAACGGCATTAGCTGATTCGGATGAACGAAAAGATTTAGTCCGCCGAGCCGCCAAACAAGTGATGTACATGGTTAAGAACAACATTAAGCCCCGTGACTTGATGACCAAGGAAGCCTTCGATGATGCCTATGCGCTTGATATGGCAATGGGCGGTTCAACCAACACCATTCTTCATGGGTTGGCAATTGCCCACGAAGCCGGCATCAAGTACAACTTGGATGATATCAACAAGATCAGCCGCAAGGTGCCTTACTTAGCTAAGATTGCCCCATCATCTCACTGGACGATGCAAGATGTTCACGCTGCCGGTGGCATTCCCGCAATCTTAAACGAATTAATTGAAAAGGGTGACATTCTTCATCCTGATCGAATGACGGTTACCGGCAAAACCCTTCGTGAGAACGTTGCTGGCGCCCACACCAAGAATCCAGAAGTCATTCACACCGTTGACAACGCCTACTCAACGGTTGGCGGCTTGTCAGTCCTTCACGGTAACCTTGCCAAAGACGGCGCGGTTATCAAAGTCGGTGGCGTTGACCCAGACATTCGCAAGCAAGGTAAGTTTACTGGAACCGCAATCTGCTACGATTCTCATGATGAAGCCGTTCACGGCATCGATTCCGGCGAAGTTAAACCAGGCCACGTTGTCGTCATTCGCTATGAAGGTCCTAAAGGTGGTCCCGGCATGCCAGAAATGCTGAACCCAACCTCAAGTATCGTTGGTCGGGGCTTAGGTCGTGACGTTGGTTTGATTACCGATGGGCGTTTCTCAGGTGCCACCCGGGGAATTGCCGTTGGTCATATTTCACCAGAAGCTGCTGAAGGCGGCACCATCGCCCTGGTTAAGAATGGCGATCAAATCACGATTGATTTGAAGAACCATGACATTTCCGTTGATGTGTCCGATGAAGAACTTGCGGAACGGCACAAGCACTTACCTAAATTTGAACCAAAAGTTCGTTCAGGCTACCTTGCCCGTTATCAAGCACTGGTTACTTCAGCCAACACGGGTGGTGTTATGAAAGGTTACGACGAATTATTCTAAATACTTAGCAGTTAAAAGAGAATTGAATTATTTGGAGGAAATGCATATGAAAACTGTCTCAAAAGTTGGTAATTGGATGAGTAAGTGGTTTACGCTCCTCGTTATCTTATGGGCTGCCGTCAACTACTTCTTACCACAAGCAAGTTTATGGATCGCACCAAACACTTCCTATCTATTGGGGATTATCTTGTTTGGAATGGGGTTGACATTAAGTAAAGATGATTTTGCCCGAATCTTAAAGCGTCCGGTACCCGTTATTTTAGGAACGGTGGCCCACTACGTTATCATGCCGTTCATCGCCTTTGCGCTTTGCCAGATCTTCCATTTAACTGGCGCCACTGCCGTTGGGGTTATTCTCGTGGGATCATGCCCAAGCGGAACTTCTTCAAGCGTAATGGCCTACTTGGCAAAGGGGGATGTTGCCCTCGATGTCTCAATCGAAGCCCTTTCGACATTATTAGCACCGATTATGCTGCCGGTTATGCTCCAGTTTTACGCTGGCCGGTACGTTGCCATTCCAACGACCCAGCTATTCATGAGTACCCTGAAAATTGTTGTTATCCCCATCATCCTTGGGGTTGTTGTTCACACGTTATTCTCAAAGCAGGCTGCCAAAGTTAACCTGGTATTGCCATTAATTTCCCAGCTTGCCATTCTTGCAATCATCGGTGCTGTCTTCGCGGCAAACCACGATGATCTGTTCACTGCCCAGACTGCACTGGTTATCCCGGTTGTTATGCTGCATAACCTGAGCGGATATGCGCTTGGTTACTTGTTTGGTCACCTGATCCGCTTGCGTCAACCGCAACGAAAGGCGATCACCTTCGAAGTTGGGATGCAGGACTCAAGCCTTGGGGCAACCTTGGCCATGAAGTACTTCGTGCCAGCCGCTGCCATTCCATCGACGATCTTCTCGATCTGGCACAACATTTCCGGTTCAGTGCTTTCGTCTTGGTGGCGTCAACACACAACCGAAAGCGTCCGCGATTCGATTCGGGCAACCGCATCAACTCACGCCACAAACAACTAGTTTTTTAAACGTTATTATTTACCCTATATAATAGTAGAGACTGACCAGAAAATGGTCAGTCTCTTTTAGGTTAGTCATTATAAAATGCCTTTAACTCGCAGTTCAGGGGGCCAATTGGTTTCAGTTTAACTGTCTCATTCGCTGGTTAATTGAGATTCAAGAAATTCTGCCAACTGATCAGCGTCAATGTTTGTTAAATTCCCCTTCTTAACCGCCTTTTTGATAATTCTGGAACTTGGCTTGCGATCGACCAGCTGCTGTTCAACAGCGGTTAAATCACCAGTGGCCTTGAAGAACGGGTTGAATTTAATGTGGGCAACCTTCCCATCGGTCACTGTCCAATTAATTCCCAGCTTGCCGACTTCAAACTGATGGTCCGTATAGTGATAATAACCGGGGTTGTGACCAAAGTTCCATTCATCGGTCCCATAGGTTTCAGCCAGCCGTTGATCAGCCACTTTCCAATCATCGTCAGTCATATGATAGGTTTCGATATCATCCAGTGACGAAACTTTGAAGAGTTCCTTCAATAAATATTCCCGGAAATCGGCCATTGTCATGCCATCCGGCAAGTAATCTTTCAAGTTCACGATTGGACTGCGCTTCGACAAAACCCCCAACCGCTTGCGTTTTTCATCCTGGTTTTCGGTTAAAACTTTCTTGGCATTTTCAATGTTTAAATCGTACATGATCGTGCCACCAGCCGCAATTCCCTTGCCGCTTTTGAACATGGTCATCCCCGACCATTTCTTACCATCTAAGATGAGGTCGCTGCTATTTTCCTTCATTGCAACGTTGATTCCCAGCTTTTGCAGGGCCTTTAAAACCGGTTCAGCAAAGTGGCCGTAATCGCCAAAGTCGGAGGCATCGTCAGTCAGAATATTTTCAAAAATAAAGTTTCCCATATCATGATAAACCGCGCCGCCACCGGACGTTCGGCGAACGAGTTGGATATTGTGTTCATGCAGGTAGTCAATGTCGACCTCGGCCCAAACATTTTGATTTCGACCAATGATCACGGACGGCTGGTTCACATAAAACATCAGCCCGTGCCCCGGTAATTTCAAATCATTGACAAAGTAATTATCCAGCGATTGGTTCACCCGCGCATCATAACTGGGCTGCCCATTTCTGGAAATATCAATTAGGTACATTCAAATTCCTCCCTGTTGGCCAGCTCGCGTCTTGGTGAGCTGACCCATTTGTGTTCAATTATTATATGAAGCGGTTTCATTTTAAAGGCGTTTCAACTTTCTCCGCCATCGCATTACCGACGTTCCCTTTCATTATACGTTATAATTGAAGTAAATAATATTGAGGCGGTGTAGACATGGCAAAAGTTTCATTATGGACACGAATTAAAAACTTCTTCATGGGCAAGAAGCAGCCAACCCTAACGGACGCAAAGGTCAAAGACGGCATCTGGTACGCGAAGCAGCCCGACGGCAACTATTTATTGGGAATTGACGAATCCGTTTACCAGCTGATGGGCAAAATTACCTTTGCGGATTTTCCGACCCAGTTAAATAACTTGCAGGTTGAGGATGATTTACTTGATATTGAAGGCGACAAATCCGTTGAAACCTTAAAATCTCCCATTGCCGGAACGGTCATTGCTAAAAACGACGCCATTGGGAAAGATATTGAGACGCTCAACGAACCAAATCCCCAAGTTAACTGGATCGTTAAAGTTAAGCCGGCCCAATAGCTGATTAATGAAACAATTTTTGTGTCAAATCTGAAATTTGAACTATAATAGAATTAGATACAAAAAGGAGGTAGTTATCTATGGCAGAAGATTTAGAAGAAAAACCAGGTGCAGAATCCCCATTACTTAACAAGCATATGAACGAGGCTTTCGACTGGAGCGATAGTAAGCTTCCGGTTCGAGACGCTCTATGGGATTATTACATGGAAAACAACGATCACGATACCATGAAAACTGGTAAAGACATGGAAAAGTACATGGACATGTCCACCGATGATCTTAAAGCAGATGTTGAAAAGTTACTCAAGAAGTAATTTTTCTCATAAAAAAGGAATTCAACCGTGGTTGGATTCTTTTTTTATTTGACCTGATTTTTAAGCTCTTTGGTTGCCGCCTCAAGAACATCATCCGCCACGAACTCGTTAGTGAACCGCTGAAGCGGCGTGTAATCATGGCGATCCTTGAAGGCCACCGGATAAGCCTGGACAATTGCGACCATCAGATTATTTTCAGTGATAAATACCTGTCCCAGGTGCTTAAACTTTCCCTTGGTGTGCTTGCCAGTCCGCCAACTGTGGAGCTTAAACGCGCCGTTTTCATCACGCTTGATTTGATAATTTCCTGAATCGTCGGTTTCCAGCGGAACGCCGATATACTGGGACACAGCGTATTTTCCTTTCATAGTTGATTCCTCCTGTCTTAATGATTCCAGTCATATTATTTATCAAATGGTTATAATAATGGTAATGTACATTATAGGCATTATGTTAGTCACAAAAAGGGGTGATTGAATGCAATCTATTAAAATTGTGACCGATTCAGCGGCGCACCTATCACCAGGAGACGTTGCCCGCTACAATATTACGGTCATGAATTCTCCAATCTTAGTTAACGATAAGGTGTTTGGCTATATTAATCAGATCAGCGAGCAAAAATTCCACCAACTCTTCGATCACCCGAGCGGTCGGCCCAGAATTGGTGAAATTAGCGTGGCTGCGCTTGTCGATACTTATAATCAATTGGGCGCCGATGGTAGTAAAATTCTGTCCGTGCACCTCAGCAATAAGATTACCCATACTTATCAAAACGCTCGGCAAGCGGCTAAACGCTCCACCAGTGACGTGACCGTTATCAATAGCCAGGTCACCGCGGCGGGATTGACGTACCAAGTACTCACGGCTGCCAAACAAATTAACCGGGGAAACGCCACGATTAAAACGCTTATTCCAACGTTAGCCCAAATTCGCGATCGGACCCAGATTTATTTTTCAACGCCGAATAATGCTCAGCTTGTCAATCAACGAATTATCGGCCGCTTTAGAGGCCAAATTGAAAAGCGGCTTAACATTTCGTACATCATTCAGTTCATCAATAACGACTTTTCCTTCATTACCCGCAGTCGCAAAGAAGATTTAGCGACGACGTTTTGGGACCGGCAACTCGCAACCATGCACGACCAGAGCATCGTTCAATTGTCCATCCTGCACACGGGTGATCCGGAACGGGCAGATTATCTCTATGAGATGCTCCGCACGGAATTTCCCTTTGTCCCCATCGAAAAGGTCGCTACTAACCCAGAAATGGCCTGCTTTATTGGGTCGGATGCAACCGGCGTCACGTACCTGTTAGGTTAACGCTACTAAGAATATCGATTGAAAGCAACAGGGGTCTGAAATCAACCAATTTGGTTTTTTCAGATCCCTGTTTTATCATTCACTATTTCTGTTGATTCTCTTGAGAAGCATTTTGACGGTGCTTAAACCTTAACTCTTTAAAGTGGAAACCTTCATAGGTTAGCCGCATGAGTCCCGGCATCAACGCTGGCACCACAATGCCAAAGATGATGAGGCCAAAGATCACGGCAATTGCGACTTGAATTAACGTCAGAACGCCCGATGGAATGAGTGAGGCAAACGAAATGCCAATGACGACAACCGCGAAGATGATGACCGTCCCAATCAAAATTGACGCGTTAATCATCCGTTCTGCCGACTTGGTTTTGCCAGTCGTCTGTTTGTACTTCATGAGCAGATAAATACTGTAATCGACGCCTAACGCCAGCAACATCATAAATGTCAGGAATGGCGCTTGCCACGTCAACCACTTTTCACCCATGAACTGGCCGCTGAACCACTTCGTAAAGCCAAGTGACATCAGGTAAGTAACGCCCAACATCCCCATCAAATAGATTGGCTGTAAAATTGATTCGGAAACAATCATAAGAATTACCGCAGCGACAACGCCTAACAGAATCGCAACCTTCTTAAAGCTGGCGCGGGCGACCTGCTGAGTATCGGCTTGTTCGGCATTATAGCCACCGACGGCAACCGTTGCCGAATCTAGGACCGTCCCTTTCAAATCGTAGCTGACCTGATTTTGGAGACTCTGAACCATAGCGAGCGACTTCTTGGAGCCCGGCGTAGCATCTAAGACGACATCAATTCTCGTTGATTTTTCATTGGTCGACATATAAGCATCAATCATCGTCTTGAAGTACGGCGCGTTAATGATATTATCCGGAACATAAATCGTATCACCGACTGATGACTTGGCCAACGCCTTCAAGAAATCATTGGAGGAATTGAGCGAGTTATTTAAGCTGTCAACTGATGACGCGTAGCCCCGAACCTGATTTTGAACCGATTGCAGTTCACTCTTATAGGAATCAACGGTCGATTTAATCGAATCGGTTTGCATCCCCAAACCAGACAGCGCACTGTTCATTTGGGTTTGCTGCTGTTGATCGTTTAATGCCCGACTAAGGGCCTCGGTGACAACCGTTCTCTGAATAGCGGTCAACCGCCGGCGATGTTCACTGCGTAATTGAGCCTGTAATTCATTGACCATCTGAGCGGGAGTCGCGAAGACCCCGCTGTTATTAAAGTTTGTTTGAATCGTTGATAGCATGCCAGAAATTGACTGTGAATTCCCAGTGATGGTATCCAATGGCGATGTATCAATCGTGGTGCTCTTTAGACGTTTGGAAGTATCCTTTAACCCACTAGAAACCGCGTCATTATCAGCGGTCAACGTATCCAGCTGCTGGTTCACATAAAGCTGCTTTAAGGGTTCTCCATGGGGCTCGGTTGCCGAGTTAACACTGTGAATGCCCTTTTCTTCCCGCAGCTGGCGGGTGACCATCTCAAGTTGCTGCAGATCGGCCTGATTACGCAACCCATCCTTAGCCTTAATGTAAATTGAAATTGGGGCATTCTGGCCGTTGGCATAGTGTTTATTAATCGTGTTGTAGCCGACCTTCGAATCGTACTTCTGGGAAATCTCGTCAGCCCCGTTAAAGTTAACGTGATTCTGATTTAGCAGAACAAACGGCGTTGCCACAACAATTGCAATTAACAGGGCAATTAATGGATGGCCAGCTGACTGTTTGGATAAAAATCCCCATGAACGACTATAATTATGGGCTTCCAAATTGGATGACGGCCAGAACAGCTGCTCACCCATAAAGAATAGGAAGAACGGCATAAATGTGAACAAGACGAGCATTAGAACCAGCATGCTAATTGCCACGCCAATTAGAGATTCATAAACTGAGAAATTAGCAAATCCCAGCAAGCTAAACAACACAATTAACGTTAAGCCGGCCACTAAAATTGTCTTGCCGGCATTCTTGCGAGCTGCCAGCGTGGCCTCAAGCTGGTCCTTATCTTGCCGAAGCTGCTGCTTAAATTCATTGATCATCAAAATACTGAAGTCGGTCCCTAAAGCCAGAGTTAAAACTAGCATCAGAATCTGGGTAAAACTGGAAAACGGAAAGTCATACCGGGCAACCAGGTTCAACACGATGGCTAGAGAAATCAAGTACGCAATTCCCGAAGATAGGAGGGAAACGATTGGAATGAGCAGTGAACGAAACAGAACAATCAGCACTAAGAAGATGACAATAATTGCGATGATGGCAGTTTTTAAAACCGCCGATTTGGTGGCAGATTGCGCATCAGCGTTGAGGCTTTCCGGACTGGTTATGTACGTCTTAACACTGGCAGTTCGAACGGCAGCCTTTAATTTCTGATCCATTGAACGGACACTGTCACGCTTACCCACATTCAACTGGGCAATCATCGTCGTTCCATCCTTAGAGTTCAGTTGGGCCGAGGTATTCGGGTCATTACCTTCAATTGAGGTATCCTGACCCGAACTGGCACCAACGGCAGAACTCTGACCAGCGGCGGGAACTGACGATTGATTGGCAGCGGTTGTTTGAGCCGATGACTGACCGGCCGCCGATGCTTGCGGGGTATTGGCCGCCGGGGTTGAACTGTTAACAGCCGGCTTAATCATATTTTTAATATCGTACTGATCCCGCTTACCATCCAGCGTCACCAACGTGTTGTTGATTTGATTGCGTTGAATGTCATTTAATTTGGTTTTCCCGTTGCTAAAAACAACCAGGACCTGGCGGGTGTTATTTTCCTGCGGGCCCCAGTGATTTTTAATTGTTTTGGCAACCTGACTGACGGCCGTCTTTGGCAGTTTAGTTTGGCCATGGCTTGCCACTAAGTCAAAAGAATTCGGGATCAGAAAAATTGCAGCAATCGCAACGACGATCCATGCAATGACGACCCCGATGTATTTTTTGAAGAATTTATTCATGTTGTTCTCCCTATCTTCCATGATTAGTATTCCCCGATTACCGAAACGTTCCCCCACGGCATTGTCGGTATGATTTAAGAAATGGATCGTTAATGGTGAATGCCTCATTTTAAAACACTGGATATGTATGAACCATCACGTAAAGCTTCGCAAACCGCGCACTTTACGCAGGCCATTTTGCTGCTAACCGTATTACAGCATATACATAAATTATAATTGTAATCACTGATAAGTCAACACAACATGTGGCTTAATCGCCGTTCTATCAACGAAATTCGCGTAACGGCTACTTGCTGGATTCGCGCTTAATAAATCGATTGCCCACAATTACCTTTTCAGGTGTGTGATAATCAGCATCGTCATCATCACCGGCGTCAATCATCGAAACGGCAACCTCGCCCATCTTCCCGGTATTTACCTTGATTGAACTGAGCGCCGGAATCACATATTTCGCCACCGCGGTGTCGTTAAAGCTGACCAAGCTGACGTCTTCGGGCACCCTGACGTGATTTTGATTAAGGGCCTTCAAAGCGCCAACGGCCATGGCATCATTGGCGACGTACAGGGCATTCGGAAAGTCCTTGCGATCGGCATTTAGCGCGTTATTGATCAAATCAAATGCCGACTGCATGGTGAAATCACCAACGTAGACGTTCGCCGGATCGTACAACGAATGGCTTTCGAGGTAGTCCTTAAAAATGTCAAACCGAGGATCACTAATTTCTAATTGGTGGTCACTGGAGTATTCGACCCCGGAAAGCATGCCGATCCGCGTCAAACCTTGGTCAATGAAGTACTGTAACACCGTTTCAGTTGCGTTATCAAAGTCGGTCACGACACAGTCATAGCCCTTGGCCAGCGTGTCAAAATCTACGAACACGACGTTTGGAGTCACCTTGAGCATGCTCTTAATCTGAGCGTCACTGAATTTACCGATGGCAATAATCGCCCGGACATCCTTAATTTTTGCCAGCGAATCGTTGGCAAAGAACCGGTGCACCTTATAGTGCAGCCGTTCAGCCCGTTTTTCGGCCCCCATTCGAATGGATAGGTAATAAAGGTCATCGAGTTCCTGCTTCTCGGTATACCATTGCACAATCGCAATGGTATCCTTCGCGTTGCCGGCCTTTTTCTTCTTCGTGTAGGCCATATCTTCAGCAACCCGAAAAATTTTCTTACGGGTTGTGTCACTGACCGAAAGTGTTTTATCGTAATTAAGTACTCGTGAAACGGTCGTAATTGAAACGCCCGCTTTTTTAGCAATGTCTTTAATCGTTGCCAAGACATTCACCCCTCGTTTCTTTGAAATTAAGTTTTGAATCGTTCAATATAATTTACTAAAATAAATATATTTTGTTTTACCTAATAAGTCAAGGACCGTGCGAAATATAAACGTTTATCGGTAGTAAAAACGTTGACGAAATGCACGTAAATTTCTATAATGAAGCTGGACAAATAAAAGGAGGTTCATCTCGTGAACGACAATATTGAACACGCTTACCAAGAATGGGCAAAGCAGCCCAACCTACCAGAAAACATTGTGCTTGACCTTGAAAAGTTGAATCAAGATGATGCTCAGAAAACCGATGCGTTTGGCACCACTTTATCATTCGGAACTGCCGGCATGCGCGGCGTTATGGGTGCGGGAACCAACCGCATGAACATTTATACGGTTCGCCAAGCCGCTGAGGGCCTGGCCTCATTTATGGATACCCTGGATGAGAAGACCCGCCAGCGAGGCGTCGCCATTAGTTTTGATTCCCGTTATCATTCAAAGGAATTCGCCCATGAATCCGCCAAAGTGTTGGGATATCATCACATTCCAACCTTCGTCTTTGACGACATTCGGCCAACGCCAGAATTATCATTTGCCGTTCGGCACCTTCACACCTATGCCGGGATTATGATTACCGCCAGCCACAATCCTAAGCAGTACAATGGCTTCAAGATTTACGGTGAAGATGGCGGTCAAATGCCGCCGAAGGAATCGGATCTTATTACTTCCTACATTAGAAAGCATAGTGATCTGTTTGCCATTAAAGTAACTCCTGAGCAGGAACTTCGTGAAGCGAAATTGATGTCATTAATCGGTGAAGACGTCGATATCGATTACCTCGCCAACGTCAAAACGGTTAACGTTGATCATGATTTAATTAATACGGTCGGCAAGGATATGAAATTTGTCTACTCGCCACTTCACGGGACTGGGAAAGTAATCGCACGCCGGGCCCTGGAAGAAGCCGGTTTTAATAACTACGTTGTTGTGCCGGAACAAACCATTGCCGATCCTGAATTTCCAACAACGCCGTTTCCAAACCCGGAATTCCCACAAGCCTTTGATTTGGCAACCAAATTAGGCAAAAAGATTTCCGCTGACGTTCTGATTGCCAGTGATCCGGACGCCGATCGATTAGGGGCCGCCGTTCGCCAACCTGATGGCAATTATCAGCTCCTAAGCGGTAACCAAATCGCAAGCGTATTACTCAATTATATCCTATCTGCCAAGAAAAAGGCGGGTTCCCTCCCAGATAATGGCACAATTGTCAAATCAATCGTTTCGACTGACTTAGCCGTTAAAATTGCTGCCGATTACGGGGTCGCTACCAATAACGTGCTCACCGGCTTCAAGTTCATTGCTGAAGCCATTCACCATTACGAAACCAAGCACGACCACACCTTCCTATTTGGCTTTGAGGAAAGTTTCGGCTACCTGATCAAGCCGTTTGTTCGGGATAAGGATGCCATTCAAACCGTTCTGTTGCTGGCTGAAGTGGCTGCTTACTATAAGAGTCAGGGTAAGACGCTGTACGATGGCGTTCAAGAGATGTTCAAGAAGTACGGCTACTACGCCGAGAAGACCATTGCCAAAGAATTCGACGGCCTCGACGGCAAGGACAAGATGGCCCATATCATGAGCGAACTGCGTGACAACCCATTAACCGAACTTAATGGGCACAAAGTTTTGAGCCACGCGGATTACAGCACATCCGTTCTAACCGACAAGGACGGCAAGACCGAACCAATTGATTTGCCAAAATCCAACGTTTTGAAGTACTGGCTAGATGACGAAACCTGGGTCGCCGTTCGCCCTTCAGGAACCGAACCTAAAGTAAAGTTCTATTTGGAAGTGGTCGACAAGGACCAGGCTTCAGTCGATGCCAAACTCAAGCAGTACGTTGATCAGTTAGACCAAGTGATTACCAAATTAATCAACAATTAGTTTTTAAACAGGAACATCATTAATCAAATTGAGGTGTGTTCAACACGATCGTCGTGTTTGGGCACGCTTTTTTAGTCCCCAAATTGACTTTCTCAGTGAGCATCCTTGAATCATGAATTCCAGTAATTATCACATTAAATCCATGACATCCATTTATTTTCAGGGTAGACTGGTAGGGAAACCTAATCAATCGAACATCACAGAATAACACAATGGGGGCTTAAAATGAAAACCGCAGTCATCACCGATAGTGCCAGCTACTTAGATCCAAAGGTAGCCGCTCAATACAAGATTAAGGTATTACCCATTACTATTATATTTGGGACCACCCAGTATCGCGACGGTGTTGACATCACGTCCCGTGAATTTTTAGAAAAACTAGCGGCTGCCGATCAACTGCCAACAACTGCTCAAGTAACCATGCAGCAGATGCAGACCGCCTTTGACGAGCTCAGTGCTGCCGGCTATGATGAAGTTATTTGCGTCAACCTGTCATCCGGAATCACCAGCTTCTATGAAAATTTGGTGGCCTATAGTCGCACGGTGACCAACATCAAGGTGTACCCGTTTGACTCTAAAATTGCCAGTGCTGGGGAAGCCGACTTGGCGTTGCTGGCGGGATCCATGGCGTTGGAAGGTGAAAATGCCAAGACCATTATGCCCCGCCTGGTAGAACTCAGAGATTCCATCAACGTTTGTCTAGTCGTTGACAGTTTAGATCACCTATTACGAACCGGCCGCATCTCAAGCACCTCGGCATTTGTCGGCAATCTCTTGAAAATTAAGCCAATGTTGACTTTCGATGATGCCGGCAAGATTGTCCCGCTGGAAAAGGCGCGGACTATGAAGCAGGCGCTCGCCAAGATTCTGGATCGCATCGACCAGACAGTGACCGATTCCGATTCGCAAATGCGGGTTTCAATCGTCAACGCCGATAATCCTAAAGTTAGTCACGAATGGGTTGCGGCGCTTAAAGCCCGGTTCCCCAATGTTGCTGTCAGCACTTACGAAATCAGCCCCGCAATTACGGTCCATACCGGCGAAAAGGCAATGGGCGTTGTGTGGGACAAGGACTGGGAAGCCCTTTAACAATTCCAATCAAGATTTTTAGGCCGGGACAAAGCACAAATTGTCACCGGCCTAACTGTTGCCATAAAATAAGTCCAATGGAGTGATTAACTTGACTGAAAAAATCAGCCGCCGCACCCTGCTTTCCTTACTTGCAGCGGCCCTACTATCATTTACCGGTATTCTAACCGAAACTTCAATGAACGTGACCTTTCCGGAACTCACGCGCCTGTTTGGGGTGACGCTGGATACCGTTCAGTGGCTGACAACCGGTTACCTGCTAATGGTCACGATTGTCATGGCGACCACGGCCTTCTTACTAAAAAAATTCCCATCGCGTAATCTTTTTATTTTTGCGGCATCCGCCTTCATGATCGGGGACTTGCTCTGTGCCACGGCCCCCAACTTCTCATTACTATTAGGCGGCCGAATTATTCAAGCGATGTCGACCGGGCTGTCAACGCCACTCATGTTTCACATTATCTTCACGCAAATTCCGAAAGGGCGAATTGGTTCGATGACCGGGCTCGCCGGGATGGTTATTTCTTTGGCACCGGCACTGGGGCCGACTTACGGCGGGGTGATTTCATCGATCGCTTCTTGGCGGCTGATTTTTTGGTTAGTCCTGCCGATCGTTCTGATTGCGTTGTTTTTGGGAGCCCGCTATATCAATATTGCCCCGCTTGGAATTAAGGAATCGTTTGATTTTATCAGCCTGCTATTTCTGGCCGGCACTTTGACAGCGTTCGTTTACACCGTCAGTAAAGCTGCCTCATTCAAACTGACGAGCCCACAATTTTTGATCCCCTTAATCCTTGGCGTTGTCCTGTTGATCCTCTTCATCATCACCAACAGCCACGGGACCAACGGATTGCTTGATCTCAGCATTTTGGAACAGGCAACCACCTCACTTTCGGCATTTACCTATTTCAGCCTGCAGTTTATCAACATCGGAATCTCGTTTGTCATTCCGGTTTACTGCCAATACGTGCTCCACACCTCGGCAATGGTTGCCGGATTGACCCTGCTCCCCGGTTCGCTCCTCGGTGCTTTGGTATCGCCATTTGCCGGGAGTATCGCCGATGCCAAGGGCTACGGGATGCCAATCAAAATTGGGTTGGTATCTCTCACCCTTGGTGGGCTAATCTTTGTTCTGGCGCAGCCTTGGTTGTCCGCGTTAATCATCACGATCGGGTTCTGTGTCCTGCGGTTTGGCTTTAATATGGGCTTTTCAAATTCAATTTCAAATGCAACCCTGAACGTTGCCCGCGAAAACACTGCTGACGCCAACTCATTTTTTAACACGCTTCAGCAATTTGCCGGATCCATCGGCGTTGGTATCATGGCCGCGATTATGGCTTCCAGCCAAAATCGCTCAGGTGGGACGTTTGTGACCCGTTCGTATAATGGCGGCCGCTATGATTATCTGTTTGTCACAATCTTGGCGGTTTTGGCACTGGTTGCCGCAATCATTAATTTTCGGATTCAAAAGCACCAGGCCCCACTGAACCGCTAACCCTCATCTTCAGTTACGTATCAATCTGCATAGGAAAAGACGCCTCATCGATGAACCCAACTAGTTGGGAGTCATGAATGAAGCGTCTTTTCTTGTTGGCCAGCCGACCACCGCTATTCTGATAAACGGTAAGCCAGATTAATCATATAAGTCAGCCAATTTTTTCTGAACATCCGGATGATTAATGAACTCATCATAAGTCGTGTCGGCCTTATCGATGATTCCGTTACTGGAAACTTCAATCACGTGGTTAGCAATTGTTTGGATAAATTCATGGTCGTGGGAGGTGAACAAAATCGATCCCGGAAAGCCAACCAGGCCCTCATTTAGAGATGTAATCGACTCTAAATCCAAGTGATTGGTCGGATCATCCAGCAGCAACGTATTCCCCTTTTCCAGCATCATTTTGGACAGCATGCAGCGAACCTTCTCGCCTCCGGATAACACCTTAACCTTCTTATCAACGTCATCCCCGGAGAACAACATTCTCCCGAGAAATTGACGAAGAAAAGCATCGTCATCGCTACCCTTTGGCGCGTATTGCCGCAGCCAGTCAATAATCCGCAGGTCGTTGTTATTGAATTCGGCCGCGAAATCTTTCGGAATCGACGATAATTCAACGGTTTGTCCCCAAGTCACTTCGCCGGCATCCGGTTCAACCGCGCCCGCTAAAATCTGCATCAGCGTGGTTGTGACCAAGTCATTGCGGCTGACAAAGGCCGTTTTATCACCTGGGCGCAGCGTAAAGGTCACGTTATCCAAAATTTGAACCCCGTCAATTGCCTTGGATACTTTATCAACCCGTAACAAATCATTGCCCAATGACCGTTGCTCTTCAAACTTAATGAACGGGTACTTTCGCGATGACGGCTTGATGTCTTCCAGCGAAATTTTATCAAGTTGTTTCTTTCGCGAAGTTGCCTGTTTAGACTTCGACGCATTGGCGCTAAACCGGGCAACGAATTCTTGAAGTTCCTTGATCTTGTCGGCCTTTTTGGCGTTGGAATCAGCGCGCATCTTGGCCGCTAACTGACTGGATTGCAGCCAAAAGTCATAGTTCCCAACATACATGCGAATCTCACCAAAATCAACGTCACACATTTGGGTACACGTTTGGTTCAGGAAATGCCGGTCATGGGAAACGATAATTGTGATTTTCGAATAGTCCGCTAAGAAGTTTTCCAGCCATTCGATCGTGTAAACGTCAAGCCCGTTGGTGGGCTCATCCAACAACAGAATGTCCGGATCGCCAAATAACGCGCGAGCCAGCAGTACCTTGACCTTCTGGCCCTCGGTCAATTCACTCATCAGCTGTTCGTGAAGATCTTCTGGAATTTCCAATGACTGAAGCAGCTGGGAGGCATCGGCTTCCGCATTCCAACCGTCCATTTCGGCGAATTCAGCTTCCAAATTTGCAGCCTTGATGCCATCTTCATCCGAAAAATCCGCTTTGGCGTATAGGGCATCCTTTTCCTTCATGACATCGTACAGGTGTTGGTAGCCCTGAATGACGGTTTCCATCACTGTTTGATCCTCAAAGCCGTAATGGTCCTGGCTCAAGCTGGAAATCCGTTCGTTCTTATCAACGTGAACCTCCCCAGTTGTCGGCGTCAGCTTCCCCTCCAGTAATTTCAAGAAGGTTGATTTTCCGGCACCGTTTGCGCCGATCACACCATAACAGTTCCCCGGTGTGAACTTAAGATTGACGTTGTCATAAAGTTTTTTCCCTGAGATTTGTAATCCCATGTCTGAAATTGTAATCATTAAATAATGTCCCTCGCGTTTCTTTACTCTAAAAATGGCCAGGGCAAACTGTGTCCTGACCAACATGTCTATTCGATTCAATTTATCATAATTCCAGGTGATTAGCAATAGAACGACCAAAATAAACCGTTGTTACACACGGATGCAACGATTCAAAGTTAACAAGTTTACTCAATCACGCGATCCAAATCATTTGCCCAATCAACCGTCACATCGTCATCGGTGATCGTTAATTTTGTAATCGCCCCGTTGGCAATCGGCACGCCGGTATCTAAATCAGGGGCGAACCGGTCAACAATCGACCGAATCGTCATACCATGAGAAACAATCAGCACAACCTGACCATCCTGCGTATTTTGGCGAACCTTGTCAAACCCAATGTTCAAACGTTCCCAGAACATCGCGTTGTTTTCTGCGTTGTTATAAAGATCGGCTCGGTGAATCAAGTCTCTGGCACGTTCAAGGCCGAAGTCTTTTAAAACTTCCTTTTCGGACGTCTTCTGCACCTGGGCCCCAACAAATTGCCACATTTGGTTAAGATCATTACCCTCGAAATACCCGTGGAACTGTTCACGCCATTCCGGATATTGATAACTGACAATGTTCATATTATGGGGGTTGGCTCGTAAAATAATTCGCGCGGTATCAATTGCCCGCCCGGAATCGCTTGAAAAAGCAGCGTTAAAGTTAATGTTTTTCAACCGTTCACCAGCGTTTTTGGCATCCGAAATGCCCTTTTCAGTAAGTGGTGAATCAATCCATCCCTGAACCTTATTATATAAGTTCATGTATGTTTGTCCGTGACGGACAAGATATGCAGTGACTTTTTTCACAAAAACCAGCTCCATTCATGTTTATTGAACAATTTCTACCCTTAGTATAGCGAATTAGTGACTAACATTCACTTAAAGCCACTAATTTTCACTCGAGTTAGCCGCTTTAAGGGCCAAACCATTAATACATACAACTAAAATCAGTCAATTAATTAACTTAATTTGTTATAATTATACCATAAAGTGTCATTGCTCTTTCAAACTACAAACAGAAAGTTGGTGGCCCGCCATGACCTTTCTTCTGAGCCTGCCCTCATGGCAGCAGGCCCTCCTTGCCACACTATTCACCTGGGGCGTCACGGCCCTTGGGTCAGCGCTGGTTTTTGGTTTCAAAACCATCCGCAGTCACGCTTTGGCCATGATGTACGGATTTGCCGCCGGTGTCATGATCGCCGCATCCTTCTGGTCCCTGCTGGATCCGGCCATCAGTTTAGCCGCCAAGCTCGATAAGACTCCCTGGTTAGTGGTTGCGATTGGGTTTGGATTAGGCGGTCTCTTCCTCTACACTGCCGACAAGCTCATTGCCGTACTTGTTCTCAATCGCAGCCAGGACCAGCAGCCGCCCCGCCAAGTCAAACAAGCAATTCTGCTGGTCTTTTCAATCACTTTGCATAACATTCCCGAAGGATTAGCCGTTGGGGTCGCCTTTGGTGCGATCGGGGCCGCTGGAAATACGGAACATGCCGCAATGATTCTGGCAGCGATGACGGTCGCGATTGGAATTGGCCTCCAAAACTTTCCGGAAGGCGCGGCCGTCTCAATTCCGCTTCGGCAAAATGGGATGAGTCGCTTGCGAGCCTTCATGTATGGTCAGGCAAGCGGAATCGTCGAACCATTTGCGGGTGTTCTGGGCGCCCTCTTAGTCTCCTCGGTGAACACTATTTTACCCTATGCCCTCTCATTTGCCGCCGGCGCCATGATCTACGTCGCTTGTAAAGAATTAATTCCCGAAGCCCACGCCAGGACCAGGGCAGAGTCCCACTGGGCGATATTTGGTATCATGAGCGGCTTTATGCTCATGATGGTGCTGGATGTGGCATTGGGATAAGAAGTAGCATTCTGCCACACTGCTTCTTGTTACAGAGAAAGCCGGCCAATCACAATCACGATTGGCCGGCTTTCTTTATGAAAAACACGTTGTCGATGGTCGTCCCCACGCATTATTGAGCGGGTTATGGTTAGCCCGATCAACGATTTCAAACTAATGTAACTGCTACGAACGCGTCATCTTTTCAATCTGAACATCATCAGGATTTGCCGTGATGTAACCGCCCTTCACGGCGTATCGCTTGTGCCCCCACGCCTGCATCGTGGCTGCTTGAGAATAGCCAGTTTTGTTAACGGCTAACGTTTGCCCACTTCCAATTCGCTTTCGCACATGGGTAAAGTCCGGATCTGCATACAAGTTAAGTGCTCTTTTAACCCGCACGGCCTTCGCAAAGGGGTGTTTGCCTGAAATGACGAGCTTTCGATTTGCGGTCATGTATTGGCCGTCCGCCAAAATAAAACGGGTTGTCAGATGATGCCGGGTAATTCCTTCAACCGGGATAACTTGTCCCTGCCGGTAGTGACCGGTCCGGTGGCGCAAATTCTTCTCGGCATAACGATTCACCCCTTCAGGATTAATAACGGTCACGATTGGGTGAGCCGCTTGATAATAAACTGGTAACGTGAATCGACTATCAGCGGTGATGTAGCCGGTCTTGCCAGCCGTTCGGCTTTTGTGGTTAACGTCTCTAACCTGATAACGCAATTGGCCATCCTGGGAACGGGCATAGTCGGTGACAACAAACATAGGCCGGTTGACCCGCGGCTTTTTCGCGTAAAAGGCCTTTCTCTCAGACTTGTTAAAGTCCGCGTGCCGGTATAGGTAAATTGGCTTAACCGTGTAGACAGCCGCTCCCCTTTTAGCAATCAGCGATGGCCGTGACTCATCCGGCCGACTACTTGAAGACGCCTTTGAATCACTGGTCGGATCTGGAGACGGAATTGCCGTTGGCTGAGACGGCGCAATGGGTTGGGAAGCAGCCGGTGAGACTGGCACTTTCGGTGTCCCCGAACTAGTTGTGTGATTTTGATGATATTTCAGTGTCACCGTTGTCAAAGTCTTGCCACTCTCATCCAGCGCCCCAAACTTAAGATGAGTTGGATTGGCCGGATCTGCGGTATAGCCGGCAATTACCTGATTCAGATTAGGAATTGAAGTCCCAAAGGTTCCAGAAACCTGTTGACTCGGCGCAATTGATTGGTGAGTATCGGCGTCGACGTAATTAATCTTAACGGCGATCTTATCCGCGATATCTTTCTTAAAGTAGAATTTAACCTCTTGGAGGACATCTTTATATGGCAGCTTGGATAAGTCCTCCGTGCCACCAAACGGCAATGTTGCGTTATCGTAATCGTAACTTTTGGGAGCCGCGACCTGATCCAGCCGGTAGCCCTGTTTTCGTAACGCATCGATGACCGAAGCACTCTTTATGTAGACCATTTCATTCAATGCCCCCTTCAGCGTCGATGACTCGGGGAGCTTGCTTCCGGTCTGCTCATCGATGTAGTCAACGTTAACAACCCCCATCGCTGAAAATTGAATCGAATTAACTAACAGGTTAACCCTTGCCTGCGATGCTTCGCCACCTGAAGAAATCGCCAAATTCATGCCAGTATTGCCGCTCACCTCCTGCGAAAAATCGTGAGTTCCTTGGTAGTGGCGGCCATCAACAGTTGTCAGTGAATAGGACATTTGTTTCGTGGCGCCATCATAGGAAATTGTGAACGGCAGTAAGTTCCCCTTTTTAAAATCACCGTACCTAAGACCCTGAGGATGACTTTGACGATCATCAATCATCGCCTTTGCATACGAAGAATGGATGATATTCGAGCTAACGGAACTTAAACCTGGACTGCTCAGATTCTTAAAAAATGAAATATACGGGCTGACTATCGGATCTGACTGGCTCCTGCCAATTTCGCCCACACCGTTATAATACGTGTCGATCACAACCCCAAACGCCCCCTTAATACCGCCAACCCCGATTCCGGCTCCCGGATTACCCACTTGGGTTGGATCCCCCGGCCGAAAGGCAAACACAATTCCATCACTATAGGTTGAGCCCGAAAAGCCGGGTTGGATTTCGATTTCCCCAGCAAGATGGAAGCTCTTGTTCATGTCCATATTGCCGCTTAGATAGGTCATTCCGGCAACCGGAACACCATTTGGCGACTTATCTGGAATTAGGTTAACAACGCCATTTTGTTGGTCGTAACTGGCGTCCCCCGACTCCTGAAAGTAAGTCGAAAAATTATCCTTGTTAATCGCAATGGTCGTCCCGCTGTTTGCAGCATCTGCTTGAGCGGAAACGACTCCCAGTTCAAAATCTTGTGAATGCCCATTGTCACCCCAAGCTGAAAAACATAATAACCCAACACCAAGCCCAAATATTGCGACTGCTTTATTCAATTAATCCACCCCTAAACTGATTTAAGTCAAAAGTAACATCCCATGGACATTAATTCGAAATCTAGTTTATCAGATTAATGCGTGAAAATACGCGGTCAGATTAATTGTTAAGGCCATGTAAGGTTGGCAATAAAAACTTAATATAAAATCAGAAGAAGATACAAAAAACCGGCGCTCAATTGGGATGAGTGACGGTTTTTTGAAAAGTCTGTGAAATTAATGATGCGGATATTGATGCCCAATTTCGTAAACCATTTCTGGTTCCTGGCTAATTCGGGTGTTGTGGTTGATGCTATCAACCAGCTTCATCTCGTCAACGCTCAATTCAAAGTCGTAGATATCAGCGTTTTGACTGATTCTTTGCGGATGAACCGACTTTGGAATAAAGGCGTCACCGCGTTGGAGGTGCCACCGGAGAATCACCTGAGCAGCGGATTTATCATGAGCCTTTGCGATCTTAACAATCACTGGATCATCAAAAATCCGCCCGCGGCCAAGTGGCGCCCATGCCTGGGTCACGATGTGGTTTTCACGATCAAAGTCGACCATTGCCTGCTGTGACAGGTACGGATGAACTTCCAACTGGTTGACAACCGGCATCTCATTGGCCTTAGTAGCCAAATACTGCAGGTGCAGCATGCCGTAATTGCTTGTGCCAATTGACTTGACAAGCCCCTGCTTTTTCAAGTCTTCAAACGCCCGCCAGGTTTCAAAGAAGTGGGTGTGAATCGGCCAGTGCACCAATAACAGGTCGACGTAATCCATCTGAAGTTTCTTTAATGATTCCTCAAACGAGGCCATCACCTGGTCGTAGCCCTGATTTTCTTCGGCGATCTTTGTGGTAATAAACAAGCTTTCACGATCAACGTTTAAATCCTTGATTGCCTCACCCACTGCCGCTTCGTTACCATACATCTGGGCAGTATCAAAGAGCCGATAACCGTCTTCATAAGCGGACTTCACTGACTTGATCAGTTCATCAGGCTTTGTCATCTTATAAACACCGAGGCCTTCAATCGGCATCTTATTGCCGTCGGCCAACTCAATTCTGGAACCAATTGTTTGCTTGGACATCAAATTCCTCCAATAATTATTTTAATTTTTTAAGGATCCGAGCGGGATTGCCGCCAATTAACACGTTGTCACCAAATGATTTTGTCACAACAGCGCCTGCAGCAATTATAACATTATTGCCAAGGGTCACGTTTGGGGTAATCACCGCACTGCCGCCAGCCCACAAATTGTCACCAATCGTGACGGGGCCCGGGATTTCAACGCCGTTATTCCGCTCTTCAACATCAAAGGCGTGATCCACCGTATAGATTTGGCAGTTCGGGCCCAACAGGCAGTTATCGCCAAAGGTAATCGGGGCAACATCGATAAACGTGCAGCCATAATTGGCGAAGAAATTGTCGCCAACCGTCACGCTGTAACCGTAGTCACACTGAAACGGCGCCATCACGTCAAACTTTTTCCCGGTTTGCTTGAATACGCTGCTCAATAACGTATTGGCAGCCTTCGGGTCTTCCTTAAATAGGTCATTAAAGCGGTTAATTTGTTTGCGGGTCCGCCACCGGTCGGCCGATAGTTCCTCATCGGTGTTGTAATATTTCATTCCAGCCAACATTTTTTGCTTTTCAGTCATTACCATATGTTCAAAATTCCTCTCTCATCGACGGTGTCATTACTTCATTCAACACCACCGATACAAAAAACGGGGTTGCCCATTCAACGGCATCCTCGTTCTTCGATGGTTCAATTTAAGTTGAAATTTCTATTTAATATCATCAAATGGGAGATCAAACATAGTTGCAAGATCAGCAATTTGTTGTTCGCTGGCAGTGAATGTCAGTACGGTATGGTGACCGCCACCATCGTGAATCCATTGAGTAGCGCCAGCCTTCAAGCCAACCTTTGGTGTCCACATCTGTTTTGCAACTGGCAAATGTGGTGTTGGCTTTGGAGCCTTGTGGCCTTCAACGGCGTAACCAATCAGACGGTATTCGTTACCAAAGTCTGACATGGTAACATCGAATGCGTCACCTTCACGGCCGGTAAATACCAAACGGGCAGGATCAGCTTTGCCACCAATATCCAATGGGTGAACTTCAACCCGTGGCTTGTCTGAAGCGATGCTTGGATCAACTTCAAGCATGTGTGAACCAAGGATGGCTTCTTTACCCTTTTGTAATTCAAGGGTGTAGTCTTCCATGAACGCAGTTGCTTGATTATGAGTCAAGATCTTAACTAAGCGGTCAAGAGCAGCCGTCTTCCAATCACCTTCGGCACCGAAACCATAACCGTCAGCCATGAGCAATTGTGCTGCCAAGCCAGGTAATTGTTCCAAACCGTAAAGGTCTTCGAAGTTGGTTGTGAATGCTGAGTAGTTACCTTTGTCAAGGAAGTTCTTGATACCGAAGTATTCACGAATTTGGTAACGAACTGAGTGTTCGTACTTATCCTTGTCATTGTCACCCTGAACAAATTCATACTTATCTTGGAGTTCCTTGTACTTAGCGTCAATGTCGCTTTCAGAAACAGCGTTAACTGATTCTACCAAGTCGCCAAGGGCGTAATAGTCAACGGTCCAGCCAAATTGAATTTGAGCTTCAACCTTGTCACCTTCAGTAACGGCAACGTTTCTCATGTTGTCACCAAAACGGGCAACCTTGATCTTGAAGCTTTCGTTGTAGGCAACGGCAACGTCTTCCCAGTCAGCAATTTCTTTTTGAACTTCTGGATCACCCCAGTAGCCGTAAACAATCTTGTTGTTCTTACGAAGACGAGCGTTGATAAAGCCGTACTCACGATCACCATGAGCACTTTGGTTCAAGTTCATGTAGTCAAAGTCAATGGTGTCATATGGAATGTGATCCAAGTACTGAGTTGCTAAATGAAGCAAAGGCTTCTGAAGTAATTTTGTACCTCTAATCCAGTTCTTGGCAGGTGAGAATGTGTGCATCCAAGTAATCACACCGGCAACGTTATCATCATAGTTTGCGTCCTTCATCAACTTAGTGATGCTGTCAGCAGTGGTTGCAACAAGCTTGAACTTAATTGGATAAGGAAGCGTGTTCGTTGCGTTTAATTTGTCAACGATATCACGGGCATCCTTTTCAACTGATTTCAGTTGTTCTTCACCATAAAGGTGCTGACTACCGGTAACAAACCAAAATTCATAATCAGGAACTTGTAACATAATAGTTTCTCTCCTCTTTGATAGATATTATTAAAACAGGTTTTATTAATATTGAAGATCGAAGCCTTCAATACTGATAACTATTTAATAGTGGATGTGTCACTCGCCACGCCGGAAGCTTTATGCAAATCAAGTTCAATCTCTTCAAGTGATTTCCCACGAGTTTCGAGGAACTTGCTGTGGCATACCCAAATGGCAATTCCACAGATGACGGCGTAGAACAGGAATGAATTATCCAATCCCCATGAGCTGAGCATCATTGGGAATGTCAGTGATACAACCATGTCGGCTAACCAGTTAGTTGCCGAGCAAAGTGATGTCCCCAACCCACGAATGTTCAATGGGAAGACTTCACCAATCAGAACCCAGGTAACTGGTGCCCAAGTTGTGGCATAAAAAGCAATGTAGACGGTTAATGCAATCGCACTAACGTAAGCAGCTGCTTGTGAACCGTTATCGAACTTAAGAATGGTGTACATAACCAGAAGGGAAAGACCCATCCCAGCGGCACCAAACTCCAGCATCTTCTTACGATCAACTTTGTCCATCATCAACATGGCAACAACCGTTACGACAACGTTGACAATCCCAATTCCGATATGGGCAAGCAATGCGGCGATAACTCCCCAGCCAACATCCGTAAAGATGGTTGGTGCATAGAAGATAACACTGTTACTACCAATAACTTGTTGGAAGATCGCAACGCCAAGCCCAGTGATTAAGGCTGGTCGAACGCCCTTACCAAATAATTCTTTCCAACCACCAACCGGTTGTTTTGCGGTTTCGGTGATTTCAGTAAGCGCGGTATCAACAGCTTTGGCATCGTGCTTGTTGGTGTCCATCAGAACTTCACGGGCCTCATCAACCTTACCAACCTTAACTAAGAACCGAGGACTTTCTGGTAAGAAGAGGGCTCCAAAGAACAGGATGGCAGCTGGTAAAGCAGCGAATCCTAACATCCAACGCCAACCGGTATACAAGTGAGCAAATGAATAGTTCAGGATGTATGCCAGCAAAATACCAATCATGACCATCAACTGGAACATTGTTGCAACCGCACCATGCATGCTCTTAGGAGCAAGTTCGTGCAGGTAGGCTGGAATTAATGCGGAAGTAATTCCGACACCAATTCCTAAAATAACTCGGGTAAAGACCAGGACGTAAAATTCTGGTGCAAAACCGGATGATAAAGCACCGATGAAGAAGATAACCGATGCCCAAATGAGCAACTTTCGACGTCCATAAGTATCTAGGAATTTACTGGTTGCCAACGCACCGATAATGGCACCAATTAAAACTGAACTAACAACCCAACCTTGTTGCCATGGTCCTAAGTGAAGTTGCTTTTGAATAAATAGAATTGCACCAGAAACTGACGCAATATCGTATCCAAATAGTAATCCGCCTAAGGCTCCAAATGTATATATAAAGCCGTTATTCGTGACTTTCTTCAAAACGAGCACCCCATTCGTAAATTTGTATAACATATAGCAAAACCTTTGTGCGCACTGTAAACGGTTTCTGACATCGCTTACAAAAAGAGTATAAGATATTTATCCGCATAAATCAATGGATATTTCACTTATTAGCACAAATATTTTTTCTATACGAAGCCCGAATGGGGCAAACGCACGGGCAGCACCACCTTTCATAGCTATTTAATTGACTTAAAATCACATTGTCTTTGTTGGGCTGATTGCCTTTGTCGAATCACGGACAACCAAATCGACGTCAAATATCTTAGAAGCACGATCTTTCTTATTAATCATATCAACCAGCATTTCAGCAGCAGTCTTTCCCAACTGCCGTTTCGGATGAATCATCGTGGTAATGCCAGGATGAATGTACTTCGAAATTTCATAATCATCAAAACCGGCAACCGAGATGTCATCAGGCACTGAGAAACCTTCCTTCCCCAGCATTCCAATGACTTCCATAGCCAATTGATCGTTGTAACAAACAATGGCCGTGGGCTGGGCGTTATCCGGGACCTCTACCCGGTTCTTAATTTTTTGCAATACATCATTAATATCATCCGATGAACGATACATCATGATATCGCCCGATGACGCCACGTTCGGGTGGGTTTGGTATGACCGAATATACCCATTCATTCGGTTAACCCCCTGCATATCATCAACCTGGAAAACCCCCAGGACCCGCTCATGACCATGATCCAATAAATAATCCATTAATTTCTTTTCGCTGGCCGTATCGGCGACTTCCACGTACGGGAAGTCCAAATCGGGATAGTGAGCGTTAATGAAAACGGCCGGCTTGCCTGATTGGATAATCATTTGATACACGTCCAAATTGGGATTTTCCAACGTACTTCTTGTTGGTTCGATGATGAATCCTAAAACATCGTTATCCAGCATGTTCAATAAATTGTGGCGTTCGTTGTCATGCTCATTATGGGTGTTTCCCAACAATAACGAGTAACCGGCGTCGGAAACCACCTGGTCAATGCCACTAATAATATTCGGGAAAATATAGTCGGCAATGTGGGTGGTAATCACGCCAATGCTTTGGTTGGACCGCTCTGAACGGACCTTATTGTTGATCCAGTCGTTCACGTACATGCCGCCGCCCTGAACCCGATAGATATAGCCTTCGTGTTCGAGGTCACCCACTGCCCGCCGAATAGTGTACCGGCTCACTTCATAGATCGCCATTAATTCAGATTCAGTGGGGATTTTTTCGTTAATCTTGTACTTGCCATTGATAATGTTGTGCTTAATGTCTTTTTTAACCATGACATACTTTGTTTCCATGATAATCCCCCGCTTTCAACTTAATGATTTTACGACTTCGTCAGGAATGCAATTATCCCCGGCTTGGACTGGCCAAAACCAACAAGCCGAAAGTTAACGCAATGCAGAAAATCGCCCACCAGCCGAAATGATGATTCGGTTTAGTTTGATCTTTGCGGGCAAATTCGTACATTGCCATGAAGATAAAAACAATAATCATTACATCGGAAATTCCCGAAAGAATATACAATGCCGTTTTCATAAGTAACCCTCTCCATCCCCCAAAATACGCTTCACCAATAAAATATCATACTTTGGGCAAAATTTATATAGAATTATACGGATAAATTCAATATTTAGTGTTGCACTACCATACAAAAAAATATTATAATACAGATAAAAGCGGTTTCATAGCTTTAAATTTATTTTTTATAAGGAGAGTCTAACGCTAATGCAAGCCAAAACAGAATTGTTCGATAAATATAATGACCAAGATATTCAAAAATTTACTTTAACCAACGATCACGGTGTTTCTATTTCAGTGATTTCACTGGGCGCTACCTGGAACGCCTTTACGTTCCCAGATAAGGACGGAAAAGAAGGCAATGTCCTATTAAGCATGGACAGCAGTGCCGCCTACATGAAGGACCAGTATTTCTGCCAAGCAATTGGCCGAACCGCCGGCCGAATTACCAACGGCACGTTCAGTATCAAGGGCAAGGAATACCACGTGGATCAAAACGAAGGCACCACAACCCTTCACGGTGGCCCACACGGCTTTAACAGTCAGGTATGGGACGGCTCAATCGAAGATAACAAGATTATCCTCAAGAAGCACATTGATTCGTCATATGATTCATTCCCAGGAAACATCGACGTCACCATCACCTGGACGTTGAGTGACGATAACGTTGCCACGGTTTCATACAGCGCCAAGAGCGATGCTGACACGTTGTTTAACCCAACTCAGCATGCTTACCTTAATTTGGGAGACACCGAAAACGTTTATGGCCACTCACTGACCATCGACGCCGACAACTACCTGGAACTTAACAAGGACAAGACCCCAACCGGTAAGAAAGTGCCCGTTGACGACACCCCTTACGATTTCCGTGATTCCCAAAACCTTAAATTAGGAATCGATGACATGAAGGCTGAAGTTGGCCACACTTACGATGAAGTTTATGCCATCAACGACCATGCCGATGACCAACCAATTGCCAAACTGGCTGATCCGGATTCTGGCCGCAGCGTTTCCATCTTTTCAACCCGAAACGCCTTAGTTGTCTTCACTCCTGACGATTTGGACGGCATTAAATTTGAACGTGGTGCCGGCGTCCCTCACATGGGCGTCGCTCTGGAAGCGCAAAACTTACCAGACACACCAAACCACGAAGGCTTCGGCAGCGTCTTATTGCCAGCCGGTGAAGAAAAGACTTATTCAATCAGTTATAAGGCGCAATTCTAATTTAGATCCCCTCTAAATTAACCCCTCAAAATTCATAAACAAATGAACGCAAAAAGCTCGATCGGATGAACCGGTCGAGTTTTTTTGACGTTAAACCTGATTTTATTTAATAGCTTTCTGATCGGTTTCCGGGCCAAACAGACCAATCACGATCGCCGCAATAATCGCCAGCGCGGCAATTGCGTAGTAGATAAACGACGCTGAAACCTGGGTGATCATGAAGGCCACGAAGGTCGGCATCAACACATTCAACAGTTTTGACGTGCCGTTGGCGATCCCGGCACCCCGGAAGCGATGGGAAGTCTCAAACAATTCGTTGGTATAGATACTAACAACTGAGGCTACCAAAATGTAGAGGGTAATTGTCAGCAGGAACCCGTTAATGAGGATTCCCGGGGTGCTTCTCTCGTAAGCGTAGGCAATCCCTAAAATTGCAGTGGCGATAAAGGCGGTCACAATCAGCTTTTTGCGGCCGGTACGATCAACCAAAAGGGCCCCGATGGCCGCACCAATGGGCGCGCCAATCATCATAATGGCGGAGAAACTGATTGAATCAACAATGTTAATCCCCTGCTTCAACAATAACGTTGGTACCCATGACGTGAAGGTATACTGGCACAGCAACGTGGCACTAACCGCTACAATCGCGATAAACAAACCCTTGGCAAAACTGATATGGTTCACCGGTTCATCCGGATGGGTCATCTCATCCTTCTCATATAGCCCGCGAGTGGTGAGCTTCTGAATAATGGCATTAGCTTCTTCAGTTCGCCCCTTCGCAAGCAGCCAGCGGGGAGATTCTGGAAAATGGCGGCGCGCCAACCAAAGAATCAATGCTAAAATCCCCATCGTGATGAACATCGACCGCCAACCAAACTTGGGAATCATGAATGACGCAATCAGTAAGGTAATTGGTGCGCCGGTATTGGCAACGATCGCCGTCATGCCGGACCAGTGACCCCGGCGTTTGATTGGGGCGAATTCATTGACAACCGCGTAGCCAGTCACAATTTCCGCCCCTAAGCCGATGGCGGCAATAAATCGAAGGCCAATTAAGATCATCATGTTGGGCGCAAACGCCGACAACAGTGTGAATACCCCGAACAATAACAAGTTAAAATGATATGACAATTTCCGGCCAAAGAAGTCGCCGATATAGCCGGCAAGAATTGACCCGATAAACAGCCCTAGAAAGCCGCTCGACAGGAAGTACGACCCCTGGCTAATACTCGCGAATTTGGTCTCTATCAGTGTACTGTTAATGGCACCGGCCATGTAGACGTCGGCGGCATCCAGAATCATCCCAGCACCAGCCAAGGCGAATACCTTGTAAAATAGCGGGGTTTCCCGTGCTTCGTTCAACTGGGTTTCTAAAGAATATGATTGCGTGGAACTGTATGTGTTATCTGCCATTAGCAAATCCTCCTACTATGTGTGCGTGATCTTTCAGCGATTGATAGATGTGAATTAGGTATGTCGAAATGAATCAGCCTGGTGCGATGTTTGAAACAATATGTGTGGTGACCATTGTGGATGCGATTCTATGTGTGGTTCAGAGAAACCATCGGATTAGTGCATGTAGGCTTCCGCCATCTTTTCGGGTGAGTACTCGGCATCCCGAGCATTGACCTGATCCAAGCCAACAAACTCATTGAACTTCGGAAAGGTAATCATCCGGTCCTTGTAAGCCTTGGTCGACCCATCACGCTTTAAGGTTTCGATGAGCGTCTTTTCGGCATAGGCTTGCGTATAGGTCAGCGTGTTGGGATGAACCACGATGTTGAAGCCTAACTTCTGTAAATCTTCTTTCTTGGTTAATGGGGTCTTGCCATCTTCAATCATGTTGGCCATCAGCGGCGTCTCCGGAAAGGCTTCATGAATCTTTTCCAGTTCGGCAACGCTCTGCGGCGCTTCGATGAAGATCAAATCGGCACCGGCTGCCCGATATCGTTTGCTCCGGGCAATTGCGTCATCCAACCCGTATACTGCCCGGGCATCGGTGCGGGACATAATCAGAAAGTCGTCATGCTTACGGGCAGCCTTTGCGGCCCGTAACTTGGCTTCCAAAACCTCGGTTGGTTCAACTTTCTTGCCATCCATGTGCCCACAGCGTTTCGGCCAAACCTGGTCTTCGATGAACATGCCAGCGGCGCCAATTGCTTCGTAGCTTTCCACGGTCCGTTTGATATTATCTAAATCGCCATACCCGGTATCAGCATCCGCGAACACGGGGACGTTCACCGCGTTAACAATTTGCCGGCAGCGTTCCAGAGAGAGGCCGAAGTCGGCAATTCCCCGGTCCGGCATTGCCAAGGCTGACGCGCTAGTCGCGTAACCGGCCGAGAAAATCGCCTGGGCACCCTCAGCTTCAGAAATCTTGGCGGCTAGGGCATCCGGAGCCACCATCATTTCGACAATGTGACCGCTCATAACTTCCGTTTTGAATTGGTGACGCATCTTCTCATTTTTCAGCATAGGTAAGTCCTCCCTGTTTGATATAGTTAATTGCTTCCAACTGGGCCCGCTTGATGACGCTTGGCAGGTAACCCTTGTCTAACCAGCCAGAAATACCGGCAATTTGTTTGGTGCCTGGTTCCCAAGTTGCCATTAACGGCAGTGGTAATTTGGTTTCGGCGAGCTGGGCGAGTTGATCGGCATCGTAATGGTCGATCGCAATGGCGTCGGCACCGGCCTTGGCCAGGTAGCCGATCCGCTGAATGATTCCGTCGATCCCGTATGACTGAATACCTTCCAGCTTGATCCAAATCTGGGTCGCTGGGTTTTCCAAGGCATCCTTGGCGGCGCGTAACTTGCCGATAAGATCTTCAGGGGTCGTCGTAATTGGTTCCCCGGTCGTATGGGCCGGATAAGTTTGATCATTTAATAGGAGAATGTCGCCCCCCGAGCGTTCGAGCTCCTTTGCGGAATAGAATGTGTTGAGGGGATTGCCGAATCCAGACTGCAGGTCAGCAATCAGCAGGCTATTCTTCTTGAGCCGCATGTCACGGAGAAACTTGGCATATTCGGACAGCGTCAGCATTCCCTCTGAATCCTCGGCGATCAAGTTATTTGCTGCTAAGGTGCCATCGATCAGGATTGCCGGAAAGTCTTGGCTGCTAAGGGCTGTGAATGTATTTCCGTCGCCGGAAGCCGGAATAATGGTTTCGGGATGGTTATCTAAATAGGTGAGTAAGTTTGCTTGGGTCATATTGATTCCTCCAGTCAGTTATTATGGATCGAAAAATGAGAAAATAAAAAATGCGTCCTTCGAGTCAACTTCGAAGGGCGCATTTTAATATCGATGCACGGTACCACCTTGATTTATCAAGTTCAATTATCAAATTCAACCTGATCTTAACGAACACAATTCAATGAATTGTAGTCGTTGGCCTTGTAATGGTGGCATCCAGTAAACACTCAGGGATCGCATCTACAGCTCCGAGCCTACTTTCAATTAACCACCGTGGTTTCCTTTCACCAACCGGAAACTCTCTAAACACGACGGCCAATCTACTCCCGCTCTTCATCGCTTTTCTCAACGTTTTCTAATTGCTAAGTATCATAACTCATCATTTTTTAATTGTAAAGCCATTTTTTAATCTTTTTAAAATCAATCTCGGCGCTCACCGGATTCAACTCCCAAATAACGGCCAGGCCAATGCCAATGAAACCGAGATCACTTTCAATGTTCACGTGAAACCGAATGATGGCTTTGTTTCAACTCACCCGGGTAAGAATACCGAATTGGTAGCGTTTCCCACATACTTAACGGTTTCATTTTCAGAAAATATGGTTATAATAAGCCTTGGAGATTGAATTTTTCAGAAAACAAACTATTATTCATCACAAAAAGGAGTTCCAATTATGATCACAACGTTTCGAGCATCCCTTCAAACCGAGCAGACCTTTGAAGACTATCTCAACCACTACTTTCAAAATCATAAAGTGCTTAACGGATCTTATGAAACCCGCGAGTACTTCGAAAACTACAAGGTTCGCATGAAGCGCAACGGCCGACTTGCTTTAACCACGACGACCTGTCTGAACATCGCGGCAGCGCCGGTTCCCTTGAAGCAGACCGAAAATATTACCATTTCCGACTTCCGGCGGTTGGTTGAAAACAAAAAATTTGCCGACATCAACGCCACGTTGGCCGATGTGTTTGAAGCATCATTAAATCAATAAATAAGGTTCATGTCAAAAAACGGATTTCTCAGGATGTACTGGGAAATCCGTTTTTTGGCTCAAGCACATTGCCACCCGCCATCGTTTCGCGGGCATCCATGGGCTTTTTTAATCGTCATCTTACTGGGCCTCAAACACCGGCAGCAAAACCTTAACGGTGAAGAAAGTGACCGTTTTAACGTCGTAATCCCGTTCGCTAATAATTCGTGACAGCATCAATAACAGCGGTAAGTTCAGAATTGCCGGATCAAATTTATCAGGATCGGTTTTCAGCTCGCCCCGTTCAAATGCGGCATGCAGGACCGCCAACAGATTGGTGGTCAAAACATTGCGATTCAGACTGGATTGGGGGCCCCTTGGTGGGATTATGCTATCGCCCTGTTTCATGGCAGCCAAGCGATCCCGGGCAATTTCTTTAATGTTTTTCACGCCAATCAGGGTCGCCAGCGGCACACTTTCAGAAAAGAGCTCGATTAAATCGTCCCGGAGATTGCCATTATCTGGAAGATAGAAGGCCTTGAACGGGACATTTTTCCGTACCGCCGCGATTGCGACGTCGAGTTTTGTTTTCCAGCGGCGGTAGATCGCGTTTTTATTGGTTTGCGCAGTTTGCGCGATGGCATCCATCGTCATATCCAGATACCCGGTTGTTTGAATGAGATGCCACGTCGCGTCCAAAATGGCATTCTCCAGTACTTTTCCCCGCCGGCGCTGGGGCTTTCCCGTCTCTGTCAAATTTAGTTACCTCCCTGTTGACTTTTCAAAAAAACGTCGTATTATCTTTAGAGTACGATAAGTACCCTAAAGGAGTGAAAGAAATTGAAAGATTCTGTAACTAAAGTACAAGCTGAACCATCCCTGACCACAATTGGCATCGTCCTGGTATTGGGTGCCATCGTGCCGATGCTTGACACGACGATGACCAATGTGGGGATTAACACTATTTTGAAAGATTTGGACTCGACTGTCAATGTCATGCAGTGGGTCACAACCGCCTACGTCCTGGCACTGGGCTTGGCGGTCCCGCTAGCCGGATGGCTGTTGGATCAAGTCTCCGGTAAATTACTCCAAGAAATTGCCCTGGCAATATTCGCCGGCGGATCGCTCATTTCAGCCACCGCCAATGCGATTCCTGCCCTGGTGACCGGCCGGATAATTCAGGGGATCGGCGCCGGCGTCATCATCACCGGAATGAGTGCCCTGGCAATGCGGGCGGCCCATGGCCAAAACCTCGGCAAATTAATGGCTGTGGTTGGCCTGCCAATCGTGTTCGCCCCAATTCTTGGCCCAACAATTGGTGGGGCACTAATTAAGTATTTGAACTGGCACTGGTTATTCTACGTTAACATTCCCGTTGTCGTGATCGCCATCACCGTCACCGCTTTAATACTCCCAGCGTTTGCTCCCATCAAGAAAGGCCGCCGCTTTGACGTTCTGGGCTTTATTTTAATCACCGGGCTTTTCTCCGGGATTGTGATTGGCATTACCAATTACAGTACCGACAACGTTTTCGGAAAATTATCAGTATTATTGCCAATCTTTGTGGGAATCGACTGCCTGATGGCATACATCATTTATGGTACCAGGCACCCGCAAAGGGCCTTGGTCCCTCTAAAACTCTTTAGCAGCGCCCACTTTTCGGCCGCCACCGGCCTGCTTTTCTTATCTGGACTGATGGTCAACGGGGTCATGTTCATTATGCCGTTGTACCTGCAAAATATCCGCCATCTCAGCGTCATTTGGGTCGGCATCTATTTAATTGCTCAGGGTGCCGGCATGTTGGCCACCCGATCGCTCACCGGAACGCTAACTGATAAGTATGGCGCCCGCTGGATCGTGGCTTTGTCGATGCTTGGTGCTGCCATTACGACGATCCCGTGCATCTTTTTTACCGCTGCCACACCAAAATGGGTGGTGCTTCTGGTCCTGTTCCTTATGGGGCTGACCCGAAGCGGCATCACCATCCCGGTCATGTCGGACGCTTACACCGGTTTGGATCAAAAACTCATCCCAGAAGCAACCGTTGCGACCCGCATGGCGCAAAACATTGGCGGATCAGTCGCCACTGCCATTCTTGCCAGCGTGGTGCAAAGCCTCGTCGGCAGCAACGTTGCGTCAACGGCAACTATGACCAACGCCTACCAAATGGCCTTTCTATGGACTAGTATTGGAACGGTCTTTGGTGTTATTCCCGCGCTATTTCTCACCAACCGTATCGGAAAGAAGGCGGCATAATGTTATTAGGCCTCATCATCATTTTAGGAACCGCAACCCTGATCAGCTTTTGCCGGCACAAATTCCGGCTGGGGTGGCTGGCAGCAATCCTATTCATCGTGACCCAGGGTGTCCTATTGCTAGATACCCAGCAGCATTTCGCCACTAAATCCATTGATCACGTCACCATTGCGCAAATTCGCCCAATTGCGTCAGTTCACGGCAATCACATCATGGTGACAAAGAAAATCAAGCAGGGAAAAACCACTTACACGGCTTACGCTGCCAAACGTCCCGGGAAAACGGCCGTCCAGCTCATTCTCAATAAGCATAAACGGGTTGTGATCAACCACGCCCCGACAAACGCTAATCAGCTGGTCACCCAAAGTCAGGAACGCCATTACACCAACCAGGGAGCGAAATGGTTATTCTGGGGTATTACCAATCAAAATCAGCTGGAACACCAGGTGGTGACCTACCGACTGAAAGATGATTGGGTGCTTCTCAGCAAGGCCCAGTTAAAGGCCGCCGCCAAACGGCTGAAATCGCCGGCCTACCAAGCAAGTTTGAAGCACACGGTCAAATCCGGCATTCAGTCTGCGACCAAGCAGCATCCACAGCTTCTTAAAAATCCCCAGCAGCTTAAACGGCTTCAGAACCAACTGGTTAAACGGGCGATTGGCAACACCTTACGCCAATATCAATCGGCCTAGTCACGAAAAGTCAGGGCAATCCAAATTCATGCGGATGCCCTGACTTTTTCTAAATCATCAAATTAGTAAATCGCACCAAGTGCTTATTCGTGTGCGACTTCCGCAGCAACATCGCGAACCATTGCCAGCTCTTCATCAGCCGGAATCAATAGAATGCGGGCCGAAGAATCCTTGGTGCTCAAATCGCCGGGAGCTTGTTTTTCATTCAAGCTGCCATCAAGTTTGATGCCAAAGATTTCCAGTTTCTTGCAGACCTGTTCCCGAACCCATTTGTCGTGCTCACCAATCCCACCGGAGAAGACGATGGCGTCGACGCCCCCGAGTTCGGTAATGTAACTGGCAGCGTATTTCACCGTCCGGTTGACAAACATGTCCAGTGCCAACTTGGCGCGATCATCGTCGGAGCTTTCGAGATCCCGCATATCTGAGGAAACCCCGGAAACTCCAAGCAAACCGGAACGGTCGTTAAACATTTCGATCACTTCATCTGCAGATGCCTTCATGCGTTTCATGAAGAATGGGACTAAAGCCGGATCAACATCCCCAGAACGGGTGCCCATTGTCAGGCCATTCATCGGCGTAAAGCCCATTGAGGTATCGACGCACTTACCGTCCTTTTCAGCAGCGACAGACGCGCCAGAACCCAAATGAAGTGTTACAAGTTTGGCGTGATCGTATCCCAGCATCTTGGCCGCTTCCTGGGTAATAAAACCGTGGTTAATCCCATGTTCCCCGTAACGGCGAATGGTGAACTTCTTTGTGAGTTCATACGGGATCCCATAAATTGCGTTCACTTCGGGAACATCTTTAAAGAACGCACTGTCAAAGACGGCGTACTGGGTTGCTTCTGGTAAAATTCGGCGAATAATTTTAATGTAGGTTGACTCAACCGGATTATGAATCGGGGCAATTTCGCCAAGCTCGTCAATCCAGTTCAGGGCCTTATCGTCAATTTTGGCGACCTTGTCGAAAACCGTGCTACCGGCGACAACCCGGTTGCCAATCGCGTCAATTTCATGAAGGTGGTCGATGATGCCCAGGTCCTTCAGGTTGTTAAGCATAATCGCCGCGGACCGTTCGTAATCGACGTTATCCTCGGTGCGTTTAAAGACCTTGCCGTCACCATACTTAATCTTCGTAATCGAGCCGGGCATATTGATTCGTTCAACCTGACCGTCAGCAAGCACTTCTTCTTTAGGCATGTCAAACAGCTTAAACTTCAATGAAGAACTTCCGGCGTTCACAATTAATACTTTGGACATAATCTTACCTCCACCATCATTTTTTAAAGCGTTTTGAAAACGTATCCATGAGTCCAGTATACTATTTATTGGTGGTTAGTGATACAGATTACCATTGAATAATCGATTGAATCATCGGGATTTTCAATGGTTTGAAAATGGATGGTTGCCACTAATGTAAGCGGTTTAAAGAATCCTTAATAAATGCTTAACCAGCTGTCACGATAAGGATTGACGGCTATTAAGGCTACCCCGGTCTGCAAATACCTTGACTCTCCTTAAATTAGCAGTACACTAATATCAATTTCCAAATCAAATAACGGTGATTTGCATGAACCGTTATGAATCAGTGTTGGAAATAAACTAGAAAAGAAGAGGTACTAAATGACACTTTTAATCTTAGGCATCCTTGCAGTTGCCGGCTATTACTACTTCAAGAACAACCAATCCCGCTCCCAAGCAAACCCCTACCAGCAAGCTCGTGATCCCCACGCATACGCGTATGCACGAAACGACCATCCAGAAATTCTGGATAAGGGTCAGGGAAGCGGAAGACCACGGAAAAACATTAATTAACCATTAACTTGAACCTTAACCCAAAACGGCGTCGGGGGCATTTGCCTCCAACGTCGTTTTTTTCATTCCATCAAATCGGTTTTATTCATATTTCGTACGGAACTGCGGACAATGATTTCCGGGTCAATCACTTTTTGCTCAATGTCGCTGGGCTGGCCGTCCTCCATCATTTGAACCAGGCGGGAAACCCCCATGCCGATGATCGTTGAGGTGGGCTTTCGAACCGTGGTTAACGGCGGCGTCAAATACTTCGAATAGCCCATGTCATCAAATCCAATGAATGAAATATCCCGCGGCACTTGGTACCCCAGCTCGATGCAGGCGTTAATCGCACCAACGGCCATATCGTCATTTTCACAAATCACACAGGTGGGAATGTCGCCACTGGAAAGAATCTGGCGCATCATCACGTTGCCACTCTTGGGCCGGTAATCCCCCTGCTTAATCAGTGTCGGTTTTACCGTAATCCGGTGTTCCTTGACGGCACTCATGAAGCCGGCGGTCCGCTGCTTCGATGATTCAAAGCTTGGGAGTCCCTGAATAAGTCCGAACTTGCGGTGTCCTAACCTAATGGCGTACTCGGTGGCAATTTTGCCGCCCAACTCATCGCCGACCGCGTAATTGTTAATGTCGTGCCGGTCGATCACCCGGTTTAATACGACCAGCGGCAGGCCCGTATTGTGGACATATTCGATGAAGCCGTCGTCTGATTCGGACTGACTAATCACGATAATCCCGTCAAAGTTAGTCATCGAAATCGCCTGGCCGTCCATGGCATTATCAACACCGTTAATTGACAAGGAATAACTCTTGGGCAAAATACTTTGCGCCTGCTCAATGACATCAGTTAAGAAACTCGCTGAAGTCCCAGTGTCCAGGTTGGTAAAGAAAATCCCAATCATATAGGAGCGATTGGTCACCAAACTTTTGGCGTTTAGATTCGGCACATAGCCAATCTGCTGAGCAATCTCGGCAATTTTTTTACGAGTTGCTGGTTTCACCAATTCACTACCATTAAGTGCCCGGGAGACCGTCGTATGAGAAACGTTGGCCATTTTGGCAATGGTTCGAATTGTAACCGCATTTTTATCCGGATTTTTCATCACGCCAGCCCTCCCTGCTTTCAAGTCGTAATCGCATATAAAAATTATTATGCGTGGCATCTTGCGTTTCGTCAAGGTTTGGTCAATCAATTTGATAAAAATAAGGTCGAGGCAATGACTAACCCCAACCTCATTTTATGGATCCATTAATTCAAAAGGTTCAACTAAAATTTAAAGTAGTTTTTAGCATTATTGTAAGCAATATCCTGCACAATCTTGCCAAGCTTCTTAGTATCATTTGGTACCCGGCCCTGGTCAACCAGCTTGCCGTAGAAGTTGCACAGTACGCGGCGGAAGTACTCGTGACGTGGGTAGGACAGGAAGCTTCGCGAATCCGTCAGCATCCCGACAAAGTGCGGCAATAAGCTTTCCTGAGCGAAGATCCGTAACTGATCTTCCATGCCTTCAGCCGTATCATTGAACCACCAGCCGGCACCTAATTGAAGTTTCTGAACGGTGCCGCCCTGGAAACAGCCCATCATGGTTGCCAGTTGCATCCAGTCATTGTTGTTCAATGAGTAGAAGATCGTCTTCGGCACGTCATTGGTGTCCTGCATCTTGGTGTAGAGCTTGGTGATGTGAGCAACGATATCCGGCTGGGTTCCTACAGCGTCGTAACCGGTATCCGGGCCAATCTTATCAAACATCGGCCGGTTCAAATCCCGACTGGAGTTGATATGGAACTGCATGGTCCAGTTGAATTCCGTGTTCAACTTCATTAAGTTTTCAAGCAGCATGGTCAAATACTGATCGATTTCGTCCTGAGTTAATGATTCGTTGGCAACCCCCTTGGCAACGATGGCGTCCAATTCAGCCTTTGTCGCTTCCTTGAAGTGGTAAGTCAACAGTGAGTGGTCAGACAGACGGCCGCCCATTTCGTTGAAGAACTCAAATCGTTGATGAAGCGCCTTGATGATGCCGTCAAAGTCGTTAATTTCAACGCCGGAAACGTCACTCAAAGTTTTAAGATACTCACCAAAACCGTCGCGGTCAATCTGAATCAATTTGTCAGGCCGCATTGCCGGTAAGGTCTTAAAGCCACTTTCAGCTTCCTCTTCCTTCAACAATTTGTGATACTTCAAGTCTGAAGCCGGATCGTCAGTCGTGCAGACAACTTGGACGTTCGAGTTCTTGATGAGGCTGCGAGGCTTAAAGTCGTCGGTTTGCAGAAGTTCATTGGCCTTTTCCCAGATCCGCGGTGCGGATTCCTCGGTCAATTCTTCGTCAATATGGAAGAATCGGCGTAATTCCAAGTGGGTCCATTCGTACAGCGGGTTGCCGTATGAATTCTCGATGGTTTTGGCCCACTCAACGAACTTCTTGTATTCGTCGCCGTCACCGGTGATGTATTTTTCGTCAACGCCGTTGGCCCGCATCAAGCGCCACTTGTAGTGGTCGCCGTATGTTCCTTCGTTCAGCCAAATTCGGGTGATGTTGGGATAATTCTTGTTTTCGTAGATTTCTTCAGGGTTCAAATGGCAGTGAAAGTCGATAATCGGCATTTTGGCTGCATAGTCGTGAAACAGGGTTTTAGCGGTATCGTTACCCAGTAGAAAATCGTTGTCCAATAGGCTCATTTGATTAATATCTCCTTTCTACTTGATAGCGGCTTCTTCGAGCTCTTGATTACTTTCTTTTGAAATATCGGTCTTTGGCTCGTTCTTTTCCTGAGCTTCTTTCTTTGTCTTAACAACGCCTTGAAGAAGGTCGAGATGTTCAGCGATGTGAATGTTCAGGTAACGATCGTAGAGGGCCTGGTTCTTGAGCAGAATGTTCCAGAACTTGTCACGGTAAACATAGTGGTAATTGTGCTTCAAGTTCATGATTGACCCATACATCGTGTGCAGTACCTGACGGGCATCGTCGTTATCGAGAAGATCCATGACGTTTTCCTTGTTCATGTCTTCAGGCTTTGGTGCGGTGCCGTCAGTTTGAGCGTTAAAGACGTAGAAGGCTTTAACATCGTCAAGGTTTTCGTAAGCAAATTTGTACAGTTCCAGCATGAAGTCCGGATCCTTGTGGGCGATTACCCGCAAAGCTTCCAACCAGTTGGTCCCGGCAGTCTTAACGTGCCAGCCGTGTTCCTTGGATACCCGGCCAATGATTTCGTAAACGGATAATTTGTCAGACCCTGAGTGGATACTGAGTTTGTAGCCAAAGTGTTCAGCGATGGCTTCGTGAATGACGTATTCACGTTCAAAGCGCTTAGTGTCACCGATGTAGTCGATGGCCTTCTGGAATTCACCGTAGAATCTTGGGGCCATGGTAACGGGCGTGATGCCGCGACGGTGTAATTCGTTGGCAAAGAAGAAGTGGTTTGGATTCGTTGTTTGATAAGGCGTTTCATCCATTGAAATTTCAAAGTCCAAGTTGTAAGGAACCACGAACTTCTCGTAAATGCCGGCTGCCAAGAGAATGGCGCCATAGAACGTGAGCGCTGATTCTTCCACATCATGCTTGGTAAATTTAACTGAACGACCGTTACCCAGGTCGAAGGTCTTGTTCAAATAAGTGTCATTGAAGTACTTGATTTGGTCTGGGTCCAATTGGTTGAAGCGCTTGTCCAGATCGTCGTCGTTTAACGTAACGATGTCGTTGTCAATTTCTTCCGTGCAGTCCAAGGTAATCATTGAGCAGCCGATCTTAACGGCGTAGTCAACTTCGTAAGGCGTCTTAACGTGGTCACCATCAGCACCCCAGCCGTACGTGAAGCCCTCTTCAAAGACAGCCCATGATGCGGATTGGAAAACGTCGGTGTTGGTGCGGTGCATCAAGACGAGTTCCCGAATGGATTGTTGGGCTAGAACGGGCATGATGCCACGGCCCTTGAACAAACGGAGATGAGCGTTTGAGGCGTTGCCAAGCCGGTCACCTAATCCAAAGGTGTACTTGTAGTTGCGACGAGAGGTTGGGCGCATCCATTGGAAACGCTTTGCCAGAGCAACGTTGTTTGGCTCATTTAATGCCCCAACTAACAAGGTTGAATCTTGGTCAGTCAAGCTTTCTTCAGCATCGAAGTCACCGGCCGTTAAGCGGTTTTCGTAAACAACCAAGCTCTTTTCAATGATGCCATCACTATTAGTTTGGTGAAGGATGAAGTAAACGTTGCGCCGATCAACTTGAATTGAGGGGGTGTAAATTTCTTTGTTGCTTAAGTTGTCGTAGTTGCCATCGGCAGCTAGAATTTCTTTAACGTCGACTAATAATTCATTTAAATCCATGATAAATTCCTCCAATTATTTTTAAAAACCATATTCACGAATGTTAACAATTTACTTACCGATCTTGCCGCCTTCCCAACGACCGTGATCCAAATCGTCGGCAATTTCCTTGAAGCGGTGATCATCAAGCTTGTACAGGAAGCCAATAATGACGGCGGCCATTACCAGGCAAATCCCCGGATAAAGCGTCATAGCGGCTTTAATCCCTCGAAGGGCGCCGGCAGACTGGTGGGCGTTGGCAACGTAACCGGTTAATGCAAGAATCCCAGCTGATACCAATGCGGCGATTGACTGTGCAATCTTTCGTGAGAAGTTGAAAGCTGCGTAGGTGATTCCTTCTTTCCGGATCCCGGAACGCCATTCACCATAATCAATGGCGTTTGAAACCATGGCCCAGGTAATCCCATTTGGAATTGCCAAAGCAGTGTAACCAATTGTTACTAAGATGATAAAGGTGACGATGTGGTCTGGTAAGACGAAGTTCAACAGGTTGGCAACCGCGCCAACGATGAAGCTGACCATTGCGGTACGCTTTTGACCAAAGTGCTTGGTCAAAGTTGGAATCATGAAGACCCCAAGAATTGAGCAGCCCATCATGATCGCGTTGATAATCGGCTGAAGGCCAATGTTACCCAGGTTATATTCAGCGTAGAACACCATCATTTGGTTGTTAGTGTTCATCGCTGAAATGGTGAAGATCGTCATTAAAATCAAGGCACCCAGTGGGCCGTTCTTGAAGATGACTTTGAAGTAATCCTTGAAGCCTTCCTTTTGCGCGTTCTGGTTTCTGTGCACGTGAACATTTTCCTTCGTACCCAGGTAACAAATGCCAAACATCGCAACGCCAAACGCAGCGAAGATTGCGGCAGCCCAGAAGTAACCGAGCCGTTGATCGCTGCCACCGATTAAAACAGTCAGTGGAATGAACGCAACCCCGGCAATAAACTGAGCACCAACCGACCCGATTTGACGGGTCGTGGCCATGAAGCTTCGGTCCTGCACGTTTCGTGACATGACCGACGCCAGCGACCCGTACGGATCATTGGTGAAGGAGTATACCAGGCCCCAGATCATGTATGCTGCATATGCGTAGATGATCTTTTGGGTCATCGACAAGCCGTCAGGCATCATGAACGTTAGGACGGTTAAGAATCCTAAGATGACCGCCGATACCATCATGACCGGCCGGAACTTGCCCCGCTTACCAATCTTCTTCCGATTATCAACAACCGATCCGGCAATCGGATCCATAAACGCATCGAAGATCTTAGTGAAGGCGAAGATGCCGCCAACAACTCCGGCGCCAATGCCAACCCCGTCAATCCAGAACTTGGTCAGGTACGCCTGCCCCAAGTCAAACATGAAGCCATTTCCAAAATCACCAAAGCCATACGCGATTTTCTGTCGGTTTGGGATCCGCTTTGATGAGTCGTTCATCAATTCATCTTTGCCATCGGATCTAGTATCCTTAGGCGTTACTTTTGCGTCAGTGGTTTCCATTTAGACACCTCCAAAAATAATGTTACCGTTTTCAAATCTAAATAAAAAATAACAAACCAAATCAAATTTATTGCTGATTAACTGGTTGACCCGAATCGTTGCTATGAACTGTTTCGTTTCTCCTTTGTTAACGCTTACAATAATAGCACAAAATAATGCACACGTGAACATTTTTCTGGATATTTTTTGATTTCACGAGTTGATTTTAGTTCAAAGACCCATGAATTCCCGATTTTGGTCACCAACTTTTTTTGCTTGTGAAGTTCATTTTTGAATCGATTCAAAAACTGAGATGAACTTCCCATTGTTCGTGGAAAATTCATCTCAGCTTATTTAACGCCAATATGATTAATGTTTCTCATTTCATATTTAATTTAAAATCTTATCAATTTCCGCCTTAAAAGCCCCAGCGTTCTGCGTAACCTGCTCATAATCACCCTTGCTTGCGGGACCAACCATCTGGCCACCAACACCAACGATTTTGGCTCCCCTTTCAAACCATTCTGATAGGTTATCCAAACGAACACCGCCAGTAATCATCAATTTAGCTTGAGGAAACGGACCATGAATTTCCGAAACCATGCTACTCCCCACAATTGATCCAGGAAATAGCTTAATAATATCGGCACCAAGGCTCAGGGCATTTTGAATATCAGTGGGTGTCATACACCCCGGAATATATGGAATGGTATAAAGATTACAAATTTTAGCCACATCTTCAGAGAACGACGGACTCACAATGAACCGCGCACCTGCAATAATAGCAACTCTTGCCGTTGCCGGATCTAGGACTGTTCCAGCACCAATCAAAACATTTGGATCGTCAGCATACTCTTCATTCAACTTTCCGATCACTTCGTCAGCGTTTGGCGCAGTGAACGCCAATTCAATTCCACCAACGCCGCCTTTAATACATGCCTTTGCGGTCTTATAAGCCTCTTCCTTTGATTCACCGCGAACAACGGCAACAATGCCTGCATCTTGAACCCTCTGTAATACCTTAGCCTTATCTAACAAATTTCGACACTTCGCTTTCTTGCTGAATACCAGCTTTTTGATAAAAGCCCTGTAACTGTTCTCTAGTTGGATAACCATCGTTGTCTCCTGGTGTCTGTACCTGCATGGCACCAATTGCATTTCCTCTTAAAACCGCTTCCTGGATCGGTTTCTTTTCCAATAAAGCCGTAATCACGCCAAGGGCAAATCCATCACCAGCGCCAACTGTATCAACAACTTGTTTAACTTTGAACCCACTTACATATTCCGCAATACCATCATTGGTTTTAACGAACGCACCTTTCGCTCCCACCTTTACGATCACTGTATTTGTTCGGCCCTGGTTTAAGTAGAAATCAGCAATCTTCTCGGGATCTCCAGTACCAACGAGGATTTTTCCTTCATTAACTCCCGGAAGAACAATATCGGCGTAGCTGGCCAGTTCATTAATCGTCTTTCGCATAACATCCTGAGATTTCCAAAGAGCAGGTCGTAAATTCGTATCAAATGAAATCAGAATGTTTTTTCCAATTAACTGATTCACCAATTCTTGAAATGTTAAAAGGGCGGTTTGCGAGATTGCCGGATATATTCCCGTAAGGTGAGCTATCTTAACGTCAGTGAGATCAATAGTCTCAACCAGTGAGGGCTGTAAGTGACTTGCAGCTGAACTCTTTCGATAATTTGCAACATCAGGATCTCCATGAGTAACCAACTGTTTGAATTGGTGACCCGTCAAATACTTATTCGTCTCAAAAAGATAATCGGTTCCAATTCCCAATCGTTGGATCGTATGACTAATATACTTTCCAAGTGGCTCCTGACCTATTTGGGATACATATTGCACAGAGTGTCCCAGTCGGTGACTTCCAATGGCAACGTTTAGTTCAGCGCCACCAATGCCTTTATGAAACTCTGTTGCATCCGCTAACGAAACGTTTGGTTGTTTTGATGCGAAAACGACCAGTGGTTCACCAATAGTTATTAATTCACTCATATGCGCCACCTCTCTTTATTTTTCGACTGATGATCTTGCTGCATTACGAACCATCCTCATCTGGTCTGAAATAATCTCGTCAGAACTCATTGGATACTCCAAAGCATATTCAACATTTTGCGGTAATTGATCGACCATCGCTTTCCAGTCGTATAATCCAGAATTTAGATCATCCGAGGTTGCAAATCCACTATTCGTTTGAATAACATTCTTTAGATGCACATAATCAATAAATTCGTGCAAGCTGGCCGCGGCGTCACTTGCGTTTTCACCAACAAATGCCCAGTTTCCAAGATCATATACATAGTCCAAATTATTGATTCTGGCGGTTCGAGTGGCATTCAAAAACTGCAAAATATTTTTTGAGGTCCCAGATAATTGGCTCTGATCATTTTCAATGTTCATTTGGATAGTGCTCGTTGTAAATTTTTCCAGCGCCTTTTTCAAATCACCCGCAAATTTATCAAAATGACCAATGTTAAACTTAATTTTATCGACTCCAAGGGCCACAGCCTCTTGAAAATACTGATCAAGTTTTGGATTGATTGAACCGTCTTCCAAGAAAATGACGTCTGGGACGCTATAATTCACAAGAAGATGATTTTTATTTGCGGCACTCGCAATTTTGGGTGCTTCCGAGTCAATATCTGAAAAATATTCCCGACGAACTTCTATGCCGTCAGCTCCTAATCTCTTAATTCGATCAATCAATGACAGTTGAGATGCGCCACTTTTAACATCACTTTCAAATACCAACGTGTTGATGATAAGCTTCATTTTTTATTCCTCCATTAAGTTGTGGCGTTTAATGACCAGAAACCTGATCAGGCGCAGCTTGAACATTATTGTCGGCTTGTTTCCCGAGCCGTTTCTGAAGCCGCTTATAATACGTCATCGTAACCATCGGCGTTAAAATTGCAGAAACTAGCACGCTGGTTGCAACAATCGCCGTTGCTGATCCGGCGGTTGCGTTAAATGACGAATCCATTTGGGCAATGACAATTGGTACCGAAACTGCAGCACCCGCGGTGGAAGATGCAGCCCATCCAGCAAGCCCATCAGAACGGACAAGATAGCGATCGAGGAGATAGAGAACATAGCCAGAGATAAAGACAACCGCAACCCCAATTAAGATACCGACTAATCCTGATTTAAGAATCATTGAAAGGCTGAGACTATAACCGATCGTAAAGGCAAAGAATGGTACTAACGCTCCTTGAAGTGGACTAAACAATGCCTTTAGGTCAGGATCCAAGCCGCCAAGTACCATCCCTAAAACAAATGGAACCAATGTGGAAACCAATGCCGGCCAAGGAAACGCTCCGATTCCTGCAAGTCCTAAAGTAACCATTGTAAAGAATGGACCAGACTGGATACTAAAGAATGGGTATGCCGCAACATCAACCTCACGATCAGGAATTGTCGTCATTAAAGCAACATACAGACCACCATTCGACGCGTTAAACGCTGCAAGTACCGCTAAGACGGATAATCCTGAGAAGATTCCGGTCGTAATTCCCGCTTTCGGCAAAAATAAATTCATCAAAATGGCAATTAGGGCGGCCAAGATGACTTTCCCTAGCAGTAAAGTCACCCCTTTTGCGGCAATTTTACCGGATGACTTTAAATTAATGTTTGTTCCGACCGCAAAGAAAAAGATGAACAATATCACTGAAGTTCCAATCATGAATGAACCCGTCACTCCGGTTAACGCAACATCTGCTTTTGGCCAGATTGAGTGAATAATGGCACCTAGGACTAGTGGTACCACCATCATCCCCCCAGGTATTTTCTCAATATTCTTTTTAATTTTCATATGCTTACACCCTATATTTTCTTGTGGTATTTTTCACAATCGTTTCAAAATAAAAACAGAGTTCCAACCCTGCTTTTATTTCAACTATTTTTAACGAACCAGGTAACCACCATCAACTGGAATGATTGCCCCATTGATGTAGTTGGCCGCATTACTTGCCAGATAAACTGAGATGCCCATCAATTCATATGGTTCACCCCAGTGTCCAGCAGGGATTCGACCCAGAATTTCATCATTCCGTTGTTTATCTGCCCGGATAGGAGCGGTGTTGGCCGTCTTAATATACCCTGGGGCAATCGCGTTTACCTGCACATTGTAAGCTGCCATCTCACTGGCAAAGGCCTTCGTTAGCCCGGCTACACCATGCTTTGCAGCGGTGTAGGATGGGATAAACTTACCGCCCTGGAAGGATAACATTGAACCAATATTGATGATCTTTCCAGATTTTTGCTTGGCAAATTCCTTAGAAGCTGCTAATGACAAATGATAAACGGCCGACAGGTTAATGGCAATCACGTGATCCCAATCTTCATCCTTAGATTCCAACAGCGGATTTCGTTTGATCATTCCAGCGTTATTGACCAGAATGTCAATGTGGCCAAATTTGCTGATCGCTTCAGCAACCACCTTTTCGGCAATGCCCTTTTGAGTTAAGTCAGCTTCCATAAATTCAACCCGCTGGCCATGGGCTTCAATTACCTGACGAGTATCGTCCCATCCCTGTTTACCAAAGGTGGGGATAAAGATATCAGCGCCTGCTTCAGCCATGGCCACGGCATAACCTTGACCTAAGCCAGTGTTGCCACCTGAGATAATGGCGACTTTCCCTTTGAGGCTGAACCAAGACATCTTGAACTTGTTCAGTTCCTCGGTGTTATGCATAATTTCTTCTTTTGATTGTGCCATCAGTCCATCATCCTCCCATTATCTCAATTCATGCATGTCAACGGCATCCATGTCATCATAGGTTTGGTTCTCACCACACATTGCCCAGATGAATGCGTAATTAGTTGTCCCAACACCACAGTGAATTGAGAAGCTTGGGTTAACGACGGCTTGATCAGGTTCCAACCAGATATGCTTGGTGTTGTTTGGGGTGCCCATAAAGTGAGCAACCCGGGTATCTTTCGAACCAAATTCGGTATATAAGTATGTTTCCATTCGACGAGCATGGGTATGAGCAGGCATTGTGTTCCATGAATTTCCGGGTTCCAAAACGGTGTATCCCATCTGCAGCTGGCAGGTATCCATGATTGATGCGTCAATATACTTGTGGATGGTCCGTTTGTTCATATGTTCCTGATCCCCCATTGGCATAGCAATCGAATCCTTGTATGCCAATTTTTTAGACGGGTAAGCCCGATGTGCTGGCGTTGAAACAACGTAGAACTTAGCTGGCTTCGAAGCATCATCGGATTCAAATACGACGCTCTTGGTGCCCATGCTGATGTAATAACCGTCATGAGGTTCAATTTCTTCAGTCTTACCATCGATGGTAACTTTACCTTTACCGCCAATGTTAATGAATCCAAGTTCCCGGCGTTGCAAGAAGAACTCTACCCCTAACTGCTTATCCAGTTTAATTTCCAGTGGTGAATCAGTTGGGGTAACCCCACCGAAGATCATCCGGTCATTGTAGGTATAGGTCAATAAAATATCACCAGGGTTGAAGATCTTTTCCATTAAGAATTGGTCTCTCATCTGATCCGTATTGTAATGATCAATATCCTCAGGACTATGTGCGTATTTGGTAACCATGTTAAATGCCATTTGAAGTTCCTCCATATATTTCTTATTTGGAAACTATCATTTCCTATTTCCACAATTAAAGTATATAACGGAATCATAAAAAAACAAGGGGGATTTTTGGCGGAATAGATCGGGCACTTCTGAAGCGCTTACATAAACGCTGATATAACGCGTCTACATGGTTTTAAATAAAAATAAATTTTTTTGATGATTTGCTATTTTTTGAGCAAATTTCAATTTCCTTTATGGAAATTGGCTACTTTTCTTTCTCGAATTGCTGATATGTCTGTCGTTTCATCACAAATTCATTAACTAAAATATCATGTTTCGTTGTGAAATGAATACCAAAATTGACATATTTTTTGCAGCCGAATAGGATAGGGACTATGAATGAGGAGGAGATTAATTTGGCAAAATCACAGAAGATCGTTATTGATCCAGAAAAGTTTGCGTACCATTTTATCGATTCAATCAACAATAATCATATCGATAAGTCAGAAATGAGGGACGCAGCGAAGAAACAACTTTTTGCGTATCTATCTGCGTATGTTCTCGCAGAGCAATTCAATCAATCAGAAGCCAGTAATTTCTTAGATAATCAGCAAATCAACATCGATAATCTCTCAATGGGCAAATTCTTAGAATTAATTTCTCAAAAAACTGATTTCAATGCACCGAATATGTAATGAAAAAAGTGGGACTGAAAACGAACTATTTATCAAGTTCATTTTCGATCTCACCTTTTGTTATGGTTAATTCTTTTATGATCTTTGTCTTATACGATGGGGTTAGTCTGAACTTTGGTAGGCTAATACTGATCGCTGCGATTGCTCGACCATGATTCACAATCGGCATTGCGATACAATATCCCCCCACTTCCTGTTCCTCATCGTCAATCGCATACCCAAGCTGTTTAACCTTCGCAACTTCAGAAACCAACTCATCCTTGTCGGTAATTGTATACGGGGTAAAGGGTTTTAAATCTCTATCTTTCAAGTACGCATTCAGTTCATCCGGCGTATAGGTTCCCAGAACTGCCTTTCCGATTCCTGAACTATACAGTTCACGTGCCATCCCAATCTTGGAAGTCATATAAATTCCCTGATGCTTTGGCTCTAGTTTATTGACATAGACGACCCGATTCTTTTGCGGGATCGCTAAATGAATTGTTTCATCAATGATCGACTGCAATTTTTCCAGATTAGGTCGAGTCATATCAACTAGGTTAGTCGTATTCGTTCGAACTGAACCATACTTCACTAGTGCCGGACCCAAGTAGTACTGCTTAGTACCGTTAGTTCTTGATACATAGCTTAAATATTCAAGTGTCGTTAATATTTTGGAAACGGTTGGCGGATTAATAGCCGTATCCTTTGACAGTATTTGAACACTCTTCGGTTTGCCATCCGATAGACTGTCAAGAATTTTGGAAGCCTTAATTAAGACTGTCCCGTACATCTTTTCGCTCATGACGATCCCTCCACTACATAATTTCTTATTTGGAAATCATTATAGTTGAAAAAAGGTGCCATGTCGAATAAATAAAAAGCTAAATCTCAATTCTGAGTTAACCAATGTTGTTTCCATACACCTCTATCTGCGTCAATGCGGGGAAATCCGAGTTGTCCTGGGCTTTCGTTAGATTTTTTAATTTAATCCAAGAAGTTTGAATTTTCGAAAAGTTAAATGACTGGAATTCCAAACTATTCGTTGTATCAAAAACCTTTTTTGAGCCATCTGAAAACTCAATTGTGGCATTAACCCAGTAGCTATCATGGGGATAGTCCCCGCGATACAATAGCTTAATACAGTCAAGTTCAACGTCGCGGCCAAAATCCACTTTCAATTCAGCATCCGCACGGCCACCAATTCCCCAACATTGGAATGGATATTCGCCGTGTGAAAGGTTGGCTAGTTTCCCATCGATCACGTTCTTTGCAAAGAAAACCGACTCTCCACGAGTCTCCACATTTGCACTTGCATGTGGATAAGCCCCCGTTGCTTCATGTTGATCGTGAGGATTCAGTGCTAAGTTCTGATAGCGCACTATATCGGCTTTAGAAGCTTTTCGTACGATTACATAGTGCCGCTTTGAGCGAAATGATGTATCTAATTGACTTGGTGCCAACGTCTCTGAGAGTGGGATCGTGTACCGCCACTCCTTTTGAGCCAAATAAATTAGACTCGGATTGAGGGTTTCGTCCAGTTGAACCCATAAATATTGGTTTGGTTGGTCAATACGAACCCGTATCTGGTCCCCAACACGCCAACGCATCTCTTTGACGCCCAACGTAACAAATTCATCCCCTTGAGCCGAAAATGCCGTCTCATCTTTGTCGTCAGAGATCTGGCCGCTTATCACCTTGTCATTTCGATCCACAAAGTCAACCTTAATTGTCATTTTATCCGCCTCTCATAAATATCTAAAATCATTACCAAATCAGGAAATCCTTTCCAAGAATTCTTAAAATTGCTTCAACAAAGAAGTAATCAGCATACACAATCCGATCCCGCTTCGGTCCACTCTGATTGTATTGCACCGACCCATCTGTAATAATTCCGTCAGTTGCAACGTTGTAGTCAGCGTTATTTTCATCAAGATGTTTGAGAATCTTCAATGCGGAGTCAACGTACAACTGGCGCTCTAAGTCAGGAACCTGTTTGCCAATTTCTAATAATCCACAGGCTGCAATTGCGGCCGCAGAAGTGTCAATTTGAATTGGATCCTTGGGAGCTCGAAAATCAACTAGTGATTCATAATCATTTCGCTCTATATTAGCCAAGAAATAGTGGGCAGCCCGTTTAGCCGTATCCAGATATCGTTGATCATGAGTGTGGACGTAGCTCAGTGCAAATCCATAAATTGCTCAAGCCTGGCCTCTTGACCATGAGGAACCAACGCCGTAACCTTGCCCACCGCGAGTTTCCAGCAATTCTCCAGTCTTCGGATCAAAAATGCAAATATGATTAACCGACCCATCAGCCCTCACGTGATTCTGCATAACAGTATCTGCATGAGTTCGGGCAATATAATCATATCGAGGATCATTTGTGACATCCCGAGCCCAATACAAAAGTGAAATATTCATCATTGAGTCAATGATCACCCAGCCATTCCGATCGCCAGATTCATCAGGATTCCAAGCTTTAATGAATTTACCAATTGGATTATAACGACCGTTTAACAAATTGGCTGCGTGCAACCCACGGGCTAATGAACGTTCATGCTTCGTTAACCGATAATCGGCAACTGCCGTATGGAGCCACATAAAACCAACATCATGGTCAAGCCCCATGAAGTTGGTAAATGCATCATCTAACCGTTTTTCAGAAAAACGAGCATAAGTCTCATAGTCTTTATCGTCAGTCGCATGGTATAGCTGCCAAAGCATCCCTGCCCAGAATCCGTTTGTCCACCAAGTAATATCCTTTGAACCTTCGTCTTCATAATGGCCATTCACTGGAATATATGGAATATCAGTTGATAAACGTCTCATTTCAGCTGATATTTTTTTCTGGAGTTTTGATAAGACATTTGTCGCCCAAACATTTTCATCAGGTACCGTTCCCAATTTTGTTATTTGCATAGTTTCACCTCATTGATAATTTTACTGGGAAGAGATAGTTTCCTTATAGGAAATTTCTCTTTCTTGCTATTCAAATTCAAGTATAATAGCGCTTTCAAAAAAATCAAGAATATTTTTACGAAACTACAGTAAAATCACTTAGTATTTAGACCGGCAGCAACACACAACGTCAATACCAATTTGTCATTAAAGCCGTCATATAGCGGCTGGGTGCTTATACCATTCAGTGATTCATGGAGTAATTTACTAAACAGTGACTAAAATAATCACAAAAGTTGTTGACATTTTCTCCAAACAGCTTTAAATTTATATCGTAATAAGAAAACGTGATTTCCTATTTGGAATTTATAAGGAGGGCTCGAATGATGCGATTAGACAACTATCGAATTATTACATAAATCAACGTTAATAACTTTTTTATTTAGCTCGAATTGAAAGCGCTACCTAAGTGCTTTGTTAATCTATTTAGGGTGCGCCTCACAAAAGAAGGAGTGACTTATTTTGCAAGATGATGATAAGAAAACAAAGAAAACTGCTGTCGGCCAAATTGCCAATGCCAAGGTAAGCGACGACAAACAACCAAAATTACCATGGATGTTCTCATGGGCAATGTTTATGGCTCCCATGATTTGGTACGGGCCAACGGTTGGTGTCAGAAACACCTTAATTCCTCAATTGTTTAGTCAAATTGATTCCGCAAATAAAGTTTGGGCTTATGGCATTATCGGAGCCGTCGCAACCCTTGTATCTGCTATTACTAACCTTCTATTCGGTGCACTATCGGACGTCACACGAACCCGTTGGGGAAAGCGAAAACCCTACATCGTTCTTGGAACACTTATCATGGCCGGCTCCTTAGTTGCAGTTGCCAACTGTAAATCAGTGGTTGCTGTTATCTTGGTATGGATCATTGATGCCTCTGCAGAAAACGCAATTGCCGCATCAATCTATCCACAAATTTCTGACCGAATTGCACCAAAATGGCGGGGGACCGTATCAACATTCTATGGTGTTGGCTTTACGATTTCACAGCAAGGCTTCACAATTTTAGCGGCTCAATTCTTAGGTAACGTCAAATATGGTATTTATACCATGGCTGCAATCGCTGTTGTCTTGGGAATCATTCACCTGTTTCTTTCAAATGAACAAGGAAATCTTGATGAGCCAAAGATCAAACTTAGCAAAGAAACATTTAAAAAATACTTCTTTATTCCAACTAAAGGGGCTCACGATTTCTACTTAGCCCTCTTCGGTAAGTTCTTCATGGTTGTTGGTAGTACGATTGTTACAACATACCTACTGTATATTTTCACCGACTACATGGGGCTGAACAGCAGCCAAGCCGGTCATTCAGTATCCATCTTCTCAACCTTAATGTTAGTCATTGGTGTCACTTTTGCCCTGATCGCTGGTCCTCTAGCTGACCGCGCAAAACGAATTAAGCTCCCTGTAACGATTGCAACATTCCTTCTAGGATTTGCCGCACTGTTTCCGTTGTTCGCGGTTCATCCATGGGCTATGTATGTATACGGTGTTATTGCAGCCGTTGGTAATGGTATCTATAATTCCGTTGATGGCGCATTAAACCTGGATGTTCTTCCATCATCTGACACAGCTGGTAAGGATTTAGGATTGATTAATCTGGCAAACACGTTATCCCAAATGGTTGGTTCCATTTCTGCATCAGCAATTGTTTCAACTTGGGGATATCATGCCATCTTTATCTTCGCCGTTGGTATGGAAATCATCGGTGGTTGCCTGATTGCTGCCATCAAATCTGTTAAATAGCTTTCAAATCAACACGATTTCTCACTAAGTTTTTAACGCGATTCAAACATTGAACGAAATCACTATCTAATTGGAAAACAGGTTCCATGAAATCCAAAAAATTTCATGGAACCTGTTCTGTTATCTACTTTTAACAAGTAACGTCAATGTATAGCTAATCTAATTTCAATATTTCGAACAAGACACCTAGAGGCGATATTTTGAATGCTATGCGTGATTATAAATGTGTGTTACGGTTGTTAAGTTATAACATGAAAATCAATTACTGGAACTGCTGCCGAAGTAATTGTTGATGCGCGCGGCATTTTGGCTTAATTAAAGGATGAATAAACCCATGAGTAAATTATTAATCCGGATCACCACGGTGATGATACTGATCTTCATTGCCTGGGGAATTTCCCAGATAATCAAGAATTTCATTGGAATTTACCAAGGTTTATGGGTTAAAATCGGCGCAACAATCTTTCTTAAACGTGAGTGCTTCCAAGAGTTGCTGGGGCAACCATGGGTCTTTGAGGTGCTAAGTTTGATGTATTTGTCACTCGTTTATCCCTTCGTTCCTGTTAAATGACTCACAAGGCGCTTATTTAATCCAGGCCGTTAGTGATTGCCAACAATCTCACCCGCATATGATCCAACACAGCTCGGCCAAATTGCCGTTCGGCCCGACTGCCGATCATGTTGACGGCTAAAGTCATCTCACCATTAAAGGTACTGATGGCCACTTGGTACATCGGCATCCGTCTAAACGAGCCGGTCATAATCAATTGTTGAACATCCGTATCCGCAAACCGCAAGCGTTCCTGGTCAACGATCCCAAAATTAGTGTAGGCAATCTCACGAACGTGATAACTGGCCTCAACCGCCTTCTGCAGTTCATCAATCGGCTGGCCAGCATCGACCTTCGCCACCAAGCCCCTGATAGAATCAAGAAATTGCTTGGCTTTTTTTCGATCAACCATCTGCTCATGAACTTTCTTAGCCGTTACCGCAAGACCCTCTTCAGGTTGGCTTACCACATCAAAATTATATCGGGCCGTCATATTCTGAACTCGTAACTGCTGCCGTTGTTCGCCTGGTAAATACTGGCGCATATCTGTTGGGCACGCCAATGCGATTGCCCCAACGCCGCAATACTGTTGAATCGTTTTGCCAAACGCCGCCATCAGCATATCATTCAGAGTAACTCCCAACTTGCGGGTGGTGGCGTGCAGTGCCTGAGTCTGTTGTTCGGTCAGCTGGGTATGGATCACCTCATAAGTCGGGGATTGGGAATCAGCTAACTTTGGCAATAACAGTTTTTCGCTTGGATGGTCAGTCGTGTTAACCGTTGGTTTAGTCGTTGCCAACAACTGCCGGATCCCATCAATGTCCGTATGATTCTGGATCCCTTTCGGAACTGCTTGGTGGTTATAACAATCCGCCAGCAGGTACAGGAGCTGCTTAGTTCCGGCACCATCACTAAGAATATGGCTCACAAAGATAATCAGTTTTTCGCCGGTCACAATGATTTTTAATTGCGGCTGGTTCATAAAATCAAGACGGTTGGCCGCACCCTCGTCATAATCGGTCACCACCTTCACAATCGTGGCCGCGTCACGGTCAAGCGGCACAAATCGGTTATCGGCCACTTCATAACTCGCAAAAATTTCCGGAATAATCTTGCCTACCGCCACAACGGCACGCTTTAGACGATCAACATCAAGCTGATCGGCCAATCGTAGTTCACATCGGACCACCGGGTACAGTTCGTCCAACCCAATTGTGTGCAGAATATTTAATGGATCCGCCATTTAGAATGCTTCCCTTCTCTAATAAGAACACTTTCAATTTTATTAATAAAAAATCCGGTCCACAGCCCAACAATCATGCGCGTTCAGCACCCACTTGTCATGGTTATGGATCGGATTTCAATTTGCTATTTATTTGCCATCTGTAAACTCACGCTGATAATCCGCAATATCCTTATATTCAGTCGAGAAGTCCCGGCTGAGACGGATATAAATTGGAATCAACTTCCGGTAACGAGCAAACGTCTCTTCATTTGGTTGGTAACGGTTCTCCTTGCCAAGGTACTTCTTGATATCGGCAAGGTTATCTTCCATCCCCAAAGCCATCTTCGCTAAGAACATGGCAGCCAAACTGCCGCTTTCATAAGATTCAGGAATGATGATGTCATTTTCGAAAATATCGGCCATCATCTGCGTCCAAAGTTGTGAGCGGGCAAAACCGCCAGCCGCAAGCACGGCCTTTGGTTCGCCGGAAACTTCTTTGAGCGCCAGCGAAACGGAATACAAGTTGTACATAATGCCTTCCATAACGGCGCGAATCATATGGGCCCGGGTGTGCTTCCGGTTCAAACCGAAGAATGAGCCACGGGCGTTGGCATCCCACAGCGGTGCCCGTTCGCCACCCAAATATGGGTGGAAGATTAGGCCATCGGAGCCGGCCGGCACGGTTGCCGCAATTCGCGATAGCATGTCATACGAATCGATATCCAATAATTTGGCAGCTTCCTGTTCGGCCCCAAATAGTGAATCGTGGGCCCAGTTCAAAATGATTCCGCCGTTATTGATTGGCCCGCCGACCAAGTACTTACCCTTCATAATTGGGTAGCAATACAGCCGCGCCTTGGGGTCAATGACCGGCTTGTCGACAAAGGTCCGAATAGCAGCCGAAGTCCCAATATTAATGGCCAAAACGCCGGTGTCAATCGCGCCAACCCCAATCGTCGAAAGGGCGCCATCAGTTGCGCCCATCACGAAATAGACATCTTCATCAACCCCCATGACCTTGGCGTATTCTGGGTGAATTCCCTGGAATTTATCGGTTGTATCAACCAGTTCAGGTAATTGAGACGGCTTAACGCCAGTCTCCTTCAGCGCTTCATCATCCCACTGAACGGATTTCATGTTGAGCAGTCCAGTTGCGGCGGCCATCGAAACTTCTTCCTTGAGCACGCCGGTATACCGCCAAATAATATATTCCTTGATGCCAACCCAGTAGGCAGCCTTCTTGAATAAATCAGGTTTCTCATTCTTCAACCAGAGGAGCTTGTAGAACGGCCCCATCGGGTGAATCGGCAGCCCGGTACGTTTGTAAAATTCTAGGCCGCGGCCATTTTGCTTATATTTAGCGGCGTAGCGTTCCGCTCGGTTATCGGCCCAAGTCATAGTGCGCATCAATGGCTTGTGGTTTTCGTCCAGCGCAATCAAACTGTGCTGCTGAGCTGACCACGAAATTGCAACCACTTTGCCGTCCAAATCAGATTTTGAAACGACTTCCTGCATGGCAGAGAGCGTGGCGTTAAAGATTTCATCCGGATCCTCTTCGGCCATGTCGGGGGTGTCCTGGTAAAGGGTGTAGCCCTTATTTGCTTTTGCGTATATTTTACCGTCGGTGTCGTACAGCAGCGCTTTGGTGCTGGTCGTCCCAACGTCAATTCCGATAATATAGTCCATTATTAGATCTCCATTCCTCGAATAACTAGTATACCAGAATCATAAATCAGATATATTAGTTTGTCAATAGCGCTTTCATTTGCACTATATCAGTATTTGTCACCGATTTGAATAAAAAAGAACTACGTATCCGGTATAATCCCGACACGCAGTTCTTCTTACCAGAATCCTATTGATTAGTCATCTAATGTGTGGGTCAGTTCACGAACTGGTCGCTTACCTGCCACAATCTTCTTAACATCGTCAACACACTTCTCACCCATGCCATGCAAGCATTCGTAAGTATAAGCGGAAGTATGGGGAGTCAGCTGGATCCGATCATTCTTCAGGAATGGATGGTTGGCCTTAACTGGTTCAACTTCCATTGCATCTGAAGCATATCCTGACAACTGACCACTTTCAATCGCATCACTGATGGCATCTTCAACAACCAATGCGCCCCGGGCGTTGTTACAAATGTAAGCGCCCTTCTTAAGATGTTTCAAGGCGTCAGCGTTGATCATGTGAAGGCTGGAATCGTCTAACGAAGCATTCAGGGAGATGTAGTCACAGCGTGACAGTAATGTATCCAAATCAACGCGTTCAACATTGTTGTTGGTAAACCATTCTGGTTCAACGGCTGGATGCGGATCATTGACAAGAACCGGACCACCAAAGACACTGAACAATTCAGCAACTCGGCTCCCGATGTTACCACAACCGATAACGCCAAAGGTCTTGCCACTAAACTGGTTGCCCATGAACTGAGCGCGGTCTTGGTAACGGCCGGCCCGTTCACGTTCTGATGAAGGAACCACGCGCCGAACGAGGGCCATTAAGTTGGCCAATTCGTTTTCGGCAACGGAGTTTCGTTCAACCTTTTGGGGAACGATCGCAACTTGGGTGCCGTGCTTCTTGGCTTCTTCAATGTCAACGTTGTTAAAGCCGATTCCGTGACGAGAGATTAACAGGGTTTCATCTTTATTATCAAAGAAATCCTTGTTAAAAAATGGGGTCACACTTGCGATGATGATGTTAAAACCATGCAACTTTTCAGCTAATGATTTGCCATCAATATCAGTTGGAAGCATGAACCGCTTAACGGTCCCGATCTTCTCTAATTCCTGCCAGTGTTCTGTAAATACTTGTCCGAAACTGCTTGAGTTAACAACTGCGATGTTATATGCCATCAGAAATGCTCCTTCGAAAATTTATTATCGTGCTTATACTGGTATACTAGTTCATCCAAACGAGATTGTCAAAACGTTTTTCAAATCTACTTCACACTAATTTGAACGTTATAACTCGAAGTCAAACCGGCACCGGTGTGATGGTTGCCTTCTTTATCAGCCAATTCAACCAGGTCCCCATGAACATCGGGAAGCCCGTTGAACGGTTCAATGCACAGGAACGGCGCGTTGGCCCCCTCCTTTGTCCAAAGGGTGACGTGATCAAAATCAGCAACGTTAACTGTCACTGAATGTGACGTGTCAGTTTCTGAATACAGTTTTACCGTCTTAATACCGGTATTTTTAATAATAAGAAGGCCCTTTTCAAACATCTGGTGGTCTAATTTAACAATCCCGTCACTAAAGTTCGGCAAAGGTGTTACCTTGCCAGACCGATACGGATTGGGGGTCTTCACAATTTCGTAAGTGTCGAGTGACTTTTCGGCAGGTTCAATGGCCAGCCGATAATTGTCAAAATCCCCTTCACCGGCAATCGGCACGTTAAATGCCGGATGGTAGCCGAGTGAGTAGGAAAGATCTTCGCTACCGTTATTCTTCACGTCAAAGTGCACGTTTAACCCGTTTTCACTGAGGTTAAAGGTCACCTTCAGCGTAAAATCAAACGGATAAAACTTCTTCGTATCAGCATTTGCCTTCAGCTGGAAGACCACTTTGTCGGCTTGCTTATCAACGACCTCAAAGTCCGAATCACCCGCAAAACCGTGCTGGGGCATCTCGTACTTCTTGCCGTTGATCAAATAAGCGTCGTCATTGGAACGACCAATTGCCGGAAACAGGATTGGCGCGTGCTTTGGCCACAGATCATTATTCCAAATGTAGTCAAAGTTAGCAGTCGTATCAACCAAATGCGTCAGTTGAGCACCGTGTTCATCGATTTCAGCAGAAAGATGGCCACTTTTAATGGTTTGCATTTGTCGGCCTCCTAGTCCTTGTCAAAGAATCCAAACTGGTCGTGAGCGTTGTTGTAGGAAATATCTTCAACAATTTTGCCCAGATAGTCTTCGTCATCCGGCACTTGACCGCGGGCTTCCCATTCGCCAATCACGTTGCAGAGTACGCGTCTGAAGTACTCATGGCGTGGGTAGGACAAGAAGCTGCGTGAATCGGTCAGCATCCCCACAAAGTTAGGCAAGAGGCTCTGTTCGGCCATAATGGTCAACTGGCGCTTCATGCCGTCAAAGGTGTCATTGAACCACCAAGCAGCGCCTAATTGAATCTTTTGAACGCCGTCTTGTTGGAAGTCACCCATTCCAGTTGCCAGTTGCATCCAGTCATTTGGATTCAATGAGTAAAGGATCATCCGTGGCAGCTCATCATGGGTCTGCATTTCAATCAATAGTTTCATGAATTCTTGGGCAAGATCCGGTTGGGTTCCCATGGAATCGAAACCACCATCGGGGCCGTACTGCTTGAACATTGGCTTATTGGCGTTCCGGGTTGCGTTCATGTGGAACTGCATCGTCCAACCAAATTCCTTATTCAATTTCATCAGCGCTTCAACCAACATCGTCTGGTACTTATCAACGTCGGTATCACTCAAAGGCTGATTACTGCGGGCTTTTTCGATGATTGCGTCCATTTCGCCTTCAGTTGCGGGAACGTAATGGAAGAAGTTCAACCCGTGGTCGGACAGCTTGCCGCCAAGACTGCGGAAGTATTCGAACCGTTGCTTGAGAGCAGCGACTAATGTCTTAAATGATGTAATTTTAACGTCGGAAACGTCTGCTAACTGGCCCAGATACTCGTCGTAAGTATCCGCTTGCAAGTTGAACGCCTTGTCAGGCCGCATTGCGGGTAAGACCTTGAAACCGTTTTGATCCTCTTCCTTCTTGAGAAGCTTGTGATACTTCAGATCAGAAGCGGGATCATCCGTCGTGCAGACAACCTTAACGTCGGAGTTTCTAATCAAACTCCGCGGCTTAAAGTCGTCGGTCTTAAGCAATTCATTGGCCTTTTTCCAAATAGCTGGCGCACTCTTGCGATTGAAAACGTCGTTGATACCAAAGAAACGGCGTAACTCCAAATGCGTCCACTCGTACAATGGGTTTCCAATCGCCTTTTCGATGGTGCCGGCCCAGGCCATGAACTTGTCATAGTCATCGCCATCCCCCGTAATCAGCTTTTCAGGAACGCCGTTGGCCCGCATCAAACGCCACTTGTAGTGGTCACCAAAGCCATTTTGGTAAATCCAAATGTCGGTAATGTTGTCATAGTTCTTGTTTTCATAAATTTCCTTTGGATCCAAATGACAATGGAAATCAATGATTGGCATTTTAGATGCGTGATCGTGGAACAACTTCTTGGCCATTGGGGTCGTTAACAAAAAATCATCATTTAATAAAGTCACTTTTAAAATCTCCCTTAATCAACGTTTTTTGCGAACTTGGAAAGTGTGTCTTCAAGGGTCTTGCGAACCGCACCCTTGCCACTAATTTGTGATGTGAAGTAGGCTTCAACCTTGTCACCCAAACCAACTTCGTAAAGATTGTGGCCAAAGATTGACTTGTTTGCCAAAATATCTTTCAAGTGAGCATGAACATCGGTCTTTTCGCCGAGCTTAATGTCGCTCACCTTTGGTTGAAGTTCACTCAGCAATGGATCTGGACTTGGCGTAAATGCCTTGCCCTGGTCATCGATGGCCATCAGGTAACGGCACCAAGTAGCTAATACCAATGGAATGAAGTTCAAATCAGCTGGGTTGCGTTTAGGATCATCAACGTAATGTTGAATAGTAACGCCATAACGAACGGCCAACTTCTGTGAGGTATCCGAAGCAATCCGCTGTGGCATATCAGGAATGTATGGGTTTGGCAGGCGTTTGTTAACCAACTGGTCAATAAATTCCTTCGGGTTGATAACCTTAGGGTCGGTGACAACTGGTAAGCCTTCAACGTAACCAATTTGCTTGATTAAGTTGAGCATATCAGGATCGCTGACTTCTTTTGCGATGGAATTAAAGCCGAGCAAGCTCCCGTTAACAGCCAAGGCCGTGTGTAATGGGTTCAAGCAAGTCGTTACTTTCATTTCGTCGGCATCGTTAACCGTATCGCGATCGGTTAAGATCACGCCGGCCTTTTCCATTGCTGGGCGACCATTTGGAAAGTCGTCTTCAACAACCAAGTAGTGAACCTCTTCGGTGTTGGTAAATGCGGCGATGTTGGTATGTGCCGGTGTATGGGTGATTTGGTAATCCTCAAAGCCATCCTTTTTCAGCTGTTCTGAAACGGTGTCCGATGGGTTTGGTGTGATTCGGTCGATCATTGATAGTGGGAAGCTGACCGCCTTATCATCCTTCAAATAATCCACAAATTCGTTTGGAACCAAGCCATTATCAGCCCAGCCCTGCGCGATGGTCAGCACACTCTTTTGAAGGCGCTCGCCGTTTTGTGAAAAGTTATCGGTACTCAATAAAGCCATTGGGTACTTGCCGGCCTTGAAACGACCAAACATGAGGGCCGTTAAGCTTGCCATGTTGTTCTTAGGAGCTTCGGGACCATTCTTAATGTCATCCTGAATGGCTGGCAGTAAGTTGCCATTTGAGTCCCACAGGTTATAACCCTTTTCAGTAATTGAGAAAGTTGCCAATTGAAGAGCTGGATTTTCAAAGATTTTGAATAGTTTATCCCAGCCATCCTTATTGCTTTGATCAAAGAACAAAGCGTCAGCAACGGAGGCAAATAGTTCTTTTTCGAATTTGCCGTCTTCATGGGTGATCACCCGAAGAATCCGGTCATTATATTGTTTGTAAACACTTGCGACAACATCAGGATCATGGGTTTCAGCAACGACAACCCCGGCGTCCAGGTCGCCTGATTCCAACAATCGATCCGCAATTGCGGCGTGGAATGCGCGGAACAGGTTACCGCCGCCAAAGTGTACCCAGCGAGTTGCGCCGGTCTTTTGCTTAATATCGTAACTTGGGACTTTAATGCCGGCATCCGTGAACGCCTGCTTATCTGTTAAATAGTTATCGGTAATTTTTACCATGAATAAATCCTCCTAAGGTCTTTTGGGATCAGTATGTCAACAACGGATTTTAGAACTGATACATTAGTGCACTGTATCCGTTTTCAATATCATTATATTCTGATATATCAGATTGTCAATACCCGTTATTTTTCAACGAATCTCGTTAACTTTTACACAGGTTTATGATAATATTAGTTCGTATATACAAAGGAGCACACGATGATGGATAACATGCGAAGCGATGCCTATAACGAAATTAAATATAAGATCATCCATTTTGACTACATCCCCGGGCAAAAGATTTCCGAAAAAACCATCTCCAAAGAGTTAGACCTGGGCCGAACCCCGGTTAGGGAAGCAATTATTCGAATCGAACGGGAAGGTTTAATCGAAGTAATCCCTCAGAGTGGGACCTACATCACCCGAATTGATATGGCAGATGCCAAAGATGCCCGCTTTGTTCGGAGTCACATCGAACCCAGCATCATGGTTGACGCCGCAATTAAGATGACGCCTGAAGCTAAGCAAGCTCTCGAAGATAACTTACGATCGCAAGCTAAAACCGCCATGAATAATGAGCCGGATAACTTCTTCGACCTTGATCAGGACTTTCACCACGAATTTTATAAAGTCGTCAACAAAGACACCGTTTGGAACTGGCTGCAGATTAATAACACCCAGCTCAATCGGTTCCGCCGACTGCGCCTGAAAGAAAGCGAGCTCAATTGGAGCACGCTGCTCGATCAGCACCAGCAAATATACAACGCCGTTTTAGATCAGGACATTGATAATTTGAATTTTCTGGTCACCCAGCATTTGCACTTGATGTTGCTGGAAAAACAGAAAGTCCTGGACGCCTATCCGGATTACTTCAAGAATTATCAGGAAGAAGATACCAAGACGACCGAATAAGTGGCATCTTCAATGAAGGCATGACAAATAAAGAAACTGGTTGAATCTCACATTGTGGGAATCAACCAGTTTCTTTATTTGTCATGCTTCTTTAGCCAGTAATACGTGCCAAGCCCGCTTCCAAGCAGAACGAGAATCAGCAATGGAATCAATACCCAGGGAGCGACGGATTTGGAGAGAATCGGTCTGGTGACGAATTCGCCAATCACCGGCAGTCGGCTCACGATCCCGATAACGGCATCGATGGATACGAAAATGTAAAGAATTGTCCAGGGCATCCGGTGTTTAAATACCTTAAAGAACAGATAGCTGGTGATTGAAAAGAGCAGCAAAATGAGGCCGATACCAGCTGTGGGACTTAATATGAAACTCAACGGCGTTTTAATGAATACCCCACCAACCACAATTCCAGTGAAAGCGACGAATACCGCAATGCCCACAATAACTTTGACGACCGTTTTTTGATAAACTGTCCGGCTAATCACCCACATAATTACCATGACAAATACAAAGGCAAACGCCGCCAGTGAAATGATATTGCCAAAATCAACCGGGACTCCCGGAACTGCAAGTGTCGGCAGTAAGAAGAAAAGCACGTATCCCAAAACAACCGTCATCGCAAGCTTCAAGTTCTCCGAGAGGCTCCGAGGTAGTTCCCTCACAATTTCATCAGCGGATTCTTTTGGATTTTTACCGAAATATTCCTCAGCTGACTGGCCATGGCCTTGGGCCTCTAACACATCATTCAGAATATCCAGCAAAATCGTTTCCACATCAACCTCCCGCTTAAAGAGGGCTGTCGTTCGGACGTACACCATGAGGTCTTCATAATAAGTGCGATTCTGAGGCGTCAATTTTTCGCGGCGCCGGTTATTTTCTTCCGTCAACTGATCAATAGTCATCGTCAATTCTCCTCTCAGCTATCAGCTGGTTAACCCCATCGGCAAGCTGGCGCCACTGCGTCATAAAATTTTTCATTTCCCGGATTCCCGCCGCCGTCAAATAATAGTACTTTCGTTTTGGCCCCTCTTTGGAATCCTGCATCCGTCCTTCAACTAACTTCTTTTTTTCCATATTCATCAGTAATGGATAAATCGTCCCTTTAGGAACATCGGCAAACCCAAATTCAGCCAGTTTCTGACTAATTGAATAGCCGTACATTGGTGCCTCGTTCAGCATAATCAGCAGACATCCCTGCAAAATGCCTTTCAACATCTGACTTGAAATATCTTGTTTTGCCAACTTAACACTTCCCCACTAGTATGCATTGCCTACTAGTAGGATACTAAAGTGCCACTAGTTTGTAAAGCAAAATAGTAAAAACCGTCCAGTCATCAGCAATTGATGATTGGACGGTTCAGAATTAATTTATCGGTTACTCTTTAAAAACGTACACTTTACTTTCATAGGGCCGCAGTTCAGTCCCTAGATCGTCATCGTAGTTACTCAATATCAATTTGGCCGTTGGGTGGCCCTGATCGTAGTCGCGAGTCACCGTTTGATCAGTGAAGTTACTGATCACTAACAATGTCTGATCCTGATAGTGGCGGCGATAGGCAAATACGTCGGTATCTTCAGGATCAATTTCATCATAATTCCCAAATTTAATTAAATCAGAATCATGACGTAATTGAATCAACTTTTGATAGTGATAGAAGACCGATTGCGAATCATCAACCGCCTTCTCAGCGTTGATCTCCGGATAATTGGGATTGACCGCGAACCATGGCTGAACTTTGGAAAAGCCGGCATTCTTGCTTGCATCCCACTGCATTGGTGTCCGGGCATTGTCCCGAGACATGTGCGCCAGATACTTCAGCATCGTCTGCCCATCGACAACTTTTTGCTCGTCAACTAACTCATGATACGAGTTAATTGCCTCAAGATCTTCATACTGATCTAACCGGGTGTAGTGCACGTTGGTCATGCCAAGTTCTTCACCTTCGTAAACGAACGGGGTCCCCTGCATCATATGAAGCGTGGTTCCCAGCATCTTCGCAGCGCGAACCCGGTACTTCGGATCATCGGTCGCAAACCGGGAAACGGCGCGGGGCTGATCGTGATTATTCCAGTAAAGGCTATTCCAGCCCCTGCCATCGAGGGCCTTCTGCCATCGTGACAGCGCCCGTTTCAATTGTGGCAGCTCAACTGGCTGATCATTCCATTTGCCCAGGCGGGGATCGGGATTGGCGGCGACGGTGACATGTTCAAATTGGAAGACCATATTGAGTTCATGCTTATCCAATCCGGTGTAGTTAATCGCATCCTCGGGTTTTGAACTCGGCATCTCACCGACCGTCATGATGTCGTAATGGGAAAGCACCTTGTCGTTCATTTCGCGAAGATAGTCGTCTAACTTGGGGCCGTCCGCAACGAGGGCTTCAGTTAGCCCGTAGGTGGCAGGTTCCGGTGCGTCCGGCAAGCCAGCCGGCTTAGAAATGAGGTTAATCACGTCCATCCGGAAGCCATCGACGCCCTTGTCCAACCAGAAACGCATGATGTTCCAAACCGATTTGCGAACGGCGGGGTTCTCCCAGTTTAAGTCGGGTTGTCCCGGGGCAAACAGGTGTAGGTAATACTGACCGCGTTCCGGGACAAAGGTCCAAGCAGAGCCGCCAAAGGCCGCGTGCCAGTTGTTTGGTTCATGGCCATCAACCGGATCCCGCCAGATGTAGTAGTCACTGTATTTGCCGTCCTTTGACCGCTTACTTTCCTGGAACCAGCGGTGCTGATCGGACGTGTGATTAACAACCAGATCCATCAACAGCTTCATCCCGTGCTTATGAATTTGGGACAGCAATTTATCAAATTCAGCCATCGATCCATAAACCGGCTGGATCTGCTCGTAATCGCTAATATCATAGCCGTTATCCTTATTGGGTGATTTGTAGATTGGGTTGAGCCACAAAACATCAACGCCTAGCTTCTTCAGGTAGGGTAATCGTTGCTCGATACCGGGCAAATCCCCGATCCCGTCGTTGTTGCTATCTTGAAAGCTCATTGGGTAAATTTGGTAAATAACCGCGTTTTGCCACCATTTGTGTGCCATTTCTAATCAGTCCTCCATTGTTTAATTTGTTGATTTTTCAATTTTTGCTGAGTATGCGGGGTGAATAATGCCAACCGCAATTGCCCCAATAAACATCATAATCCCAGCGATCACGATCATGCCAGGCATTGACTTGCCGATGAGTGGGAAAATTGCAAAACTGGCAACCGACGCGATGATCTGCGGTAAACAGATCCCACAGTTGAAAAGTCCCAGGTAAGCGCCTTCGTTTTGACCGTTCAATGATTCCGTGAACAGTGAAAGTGCTTCGGTCTGCATCGTCAAATAACTAATCCCAATCAGGGCAAACGGCAGAATCAGCAGCATCTGGGAATGAACGAAGAAGACCCAGATAAAGCCGGTGCCACCCATGATAAGGCCAATTCTAAACCATAGTTTACGCTGCTGCGGCTTAGTGTGAGATAAAACCAGAAAGCCCCAAGCAACCGCGGCTAATGATTCAACACAGGTCATAATGCCAAACCAGTTGCCGGCAGCCTGATACCCGGCGGAAGCAGGATTGCTGGTGTTCCAAACGTTCTTGGCAATGGCCCCGGTCCCGTATGTCCAGAGGTACTGGAAGGCAAACCAGTCAAAAAGTTGAACGAACGAGACTTCCCAGAACGAGCGCGGGGCCTTCTTAACGAGTGCCCATAGACTGGGCTGCTTTTTCTTCTTGTCTTCGTCAGAAATTCCGTGGTACCGTGCGTAAGTCAGTGGATCGTATTCGTGGACCGAGAAAATCGTGTAGGCAGAAGTTGCCAGCAGCACGCCGGCGCCAATGTAGAAGGCCAGCTTAACGGACAGCGGAACCTCACCCTTTGGCGCAACGTTAGAGACCCCTACCCAGGTTAACAGGAATGGGAAGATTGTCGCAAGGACGCCACCCAAATTGGAAAATGACTGTTGCCACGACCAGGCCTTATCCTTTTGATCCTCGTTAACCATATCCCCAATAATCATCTTAAAGGGCTGCATGCAAACGTTTGAGGACAAATCCATAAATAAAATGGTAATTGCGCCAAACATCAAAGCTGCCAGCGAAGCATAGCCAAACCCAAATGAGCCGGCGTTTGGCAGCAGAATCATTACCAGCGCCGCAATTGGCGCGCCAATCATCAAGTATGGCATTCGCCGGCCGAACCGGTTCCAAGTCATATCTGAATACTTACCAATTAATGGCTGAACCACCATTCCCGCTAACGGCGGGAGAATAAAGAAGAAGCCTAGCTTGGTTGGATCCGCTCCGATGGTCTGAAAAATCCGTCCCATCTGTGAAGATTGAAGTGAAAACGCCATGTTGACGCCGAAAAAGCCAAACGTCATTGCAAAGATTGTGCTGAGTTTTAAAGTTGGTAATCCATGATGCACCTTTTCCGGTGTCGTCGTATCCGCATTATCGGTCATCTCACCAACGTGTTCTTTTGCGATCATGTTACATTCCTCCTCTAATAATTGACGATTCGAAGCAACTTGGCCAATTCATGATTGCTGGAAACGTTTACATTGATGATAATATCACCTTTGGCAACCGCTTGCAATGCTTTTATATCGGCGCAACAAACGTTTGTGTTTTAGTAAAAATTTACTTGCCTTTGAAACCGATGATAACGGCCCCATGTCACCGACAATCAATCTTTTAATTCTGACTTTAAAAAAATGACCGCTAAGAAATTGCTTTCTTTAGCGATCATTGATTCTCTGATAGTTTTCTCTGCACGTCCTTATACAGCGGTCGAAAACAGATCATAGTCAACTGGTGCCAACTTTACGTGAAGATAAAGTGCCAAAATGATCCCTGCGATCATCATCAAAATAAAAATGAGCAGAATTCGAAAATCATCCATCCAAACACCCCTCATCCCAAACTAGTGACTTCTGGGTACCTAGAAGGTTATAAAACATTATTGAATAAGTAAACCGTTTAATTTAACATTTTATGTTATTTTAAGTTAACTTGCGATTCGTTTATGATCTTAATTTTATAATAAGATATTTATAATTATTAATTAATATCACTTATTTAGGCATAAATATAGTGCGCCTATCATGATATTATGTGAGCACCGTTTCATTTTCAACGGTCATTATTTTGGGATAGGAGTTGTTTTTCATGAAGAAATGGTTAGTTGGGGCTGCCACATTAGGAATCGGTTTAACACTGGCTGGATGCGGGAGCCAATCTGTTGCCACCATTGACGGAAATAATATTTCAAAGGACGCGTTTTATAGCAGCTTGAAAGTCAGCCCGGAAGCCAAGCAGGTTCTGCGGGACATGATTTTGGATAAGGGGTTCCAAAGTGCCCTTGGGTCATTAGAACCTCAATCGTCAAAGGATTCATAACGATTGTTGGCGCCGCATTATCGATGACGAATCGAGTAGGAGGTAGCTCACGCTACCGACCTCTCACACCACCGTACGTACGG